>Ga0066641_10001069_pt1 | contig 12565 bp, 15 predicted proteins | sample CryGeyCG2114_065_FD_59509 | JGI IMG/M metagenome (GOLD analysis project Ga0066641, IMG submission 59509) | Groundwater microbial communities from aquifer - Crystal Geyser CG12_big_fil_rev_8/21/14_0.65 | ecosystem: Environmental > Aquatic > Deep subsurface > Groundwater | place: USA: Utah: Grand... | reverse complement strand
GGTTTGCGTGACCATGACTCGAATGCGCGAATGGGTTTGCTGCAACTCTGGTGCTTCAAAGGCATCCAGCTTGATCTTGCGGTTTTTATCCTCATCGAAATACAGGCCGAGATAATCCATGCGTTGGCAAATCCGTGCTCGCATCGAGGCTGAACCTTCGCCGATGCCACCGGTGAACGCCAGCACATCAAAGCCACCCATTACATTGGCATAAGCACCGATATATTTACGCACCCTGTACGCATAAATCTGAATGGCCAGCTGGGAGCTGGCATCACCTTCGGCGGCTTTCTTCTCAATATCACGCATGTCATTGCCAATGCCTGACAATGCTTTGAGGCCGCTATCATGGTATAAGATATCCTCTACCTGCCGGGATGACAGCCCCGCTTCACGCTCTAAAAAGGCAAATAAGCCGGGATCAACATCGCCGGAGCGCGTTCCCATCACCAGCCCTTCAAGTGCGGTCATGCCCATGGAGGTATCCACCGATACACCGCGATCTATGGCGCACACGCTGGCTCCGTTACCAAGATGACAGCTGATAATACGCAGATCACTCGGACTGGCTTCCATTTCCTGCGCCACGCGATGCATCACATATTTATGTGAAGTGCCGTGGAATCCATAACGCTGCAGCCCCATATCCCGCCATTCTTTTGGCACGGCGTAGGTGGTGGCATAATGAGGCATGGTCTGGTGGAAGGCCGTATCAAACACCGCCACTTGCGGCACATCTGGCCAGCATTGTTGCGCGATACGAATGCCTGCCAAGTTGGGTGGGTTATGCAAAGGTGCCAGTGGAATATTGGCTTCAATACTGCTCAGAACGGCATCATCAATCAGGCAGGCATCTTTAAACACATCTCCGCCATGCGCCACGCGGTGGGCGACTGCTTGCGGGTGCGCAAAACCATTCTTTGCCAGAATATCAGGAATCTGCTCAATTGCCGCTGCAATATCTTCCAGCTTATCCAGTGATGATTTGAAGGTTTGTTCTCCTTCTTCAAATACGCTAAATTTTACGGATGAGCTGCCTGCGTTGATGACCAAAATCTGCATTATTAATCCCTCGGTGCTGGATGTACCATATCGCCAGGATTAGCATCTTCGATGATGGTGCCTTCACGGTAATAATGGTGGGTTATATCAGAGGGAAGTACATTGATCTGCATACTGGCCGGATGCTCAAAATGCCCGTGGCTATGATATTTGAGCCACCAATAAGCGGTGCATGCACCAACGGTAATGCCGCCAATAATCATCAGCCAGGCAGCGCTTTTGAGTAATGCCGATTTTTCTTTATTCGCAAAATAAAGCGTTATCAGCCCTGCGGCGATCACGGCAATTTCTAAAATGCCTGCAATATCTGCTGTAAACTGATTCATAATGTTCCTCCTTATTGTGGCGGTTGGCTAATAATGCTTAATGCAGTGGCATTATCCGTGATGTACATATTCCCCAAATGGTAAAGGACACAGATAATCCCCGTCACTTCGATACCGACTAAAATCCATGTAATAACCTTCTCAAACAGGGCATCCTTCTCGGATAGGTGGAATAAGATATAGATGCCGATGGTAAGGGAGAGTGAGTAGATACCTAGTGCTATATGTCCAAAAATCATGTTGTTATCCTCCCATAATATTATAGCCTGCATCGATATAGACATTGCTGCCGGTAACCAACCGTGCTTCATCGCTCACTAAAAACCGTGCGTAAGCCCCCACACAATCAATGCCGATCAGCTCACGCTCTGGCGATTTTTGCTTTGCCTGCTCCAGCAATGCATCGAAATGGGCGATGCCGCTTGCAGCGCGTGTAGCAACCACGCCCGGTGATAATGCATTCACACGGATTTTCTTTTCACCAAGTTCGGAGGCAAGCTCACGCACAGATGATTCCAGGGCGGCTTTCACTGGCCCCATCATGTTGTAATTTTCCACTACTTTCTGTGCGCCGTAATAGCTCAATGTAAGAAGGCAGCCTCCGTCCTTCATCAGCGGCTCGGCCAGATGTGCCAGCCGAATGAATGAGTAGCAGGAGATATCCATGGCAGTGAGAAAACCTTCACGCGAACAATCCGCCACGCGTCCCTGCAGATCTTCTTTGGGTGCAAAGGCGATAGAGTGCAGCAGAAAATCCAGCTTACCCCATGTATTGCCGATAATCTCAAACAGCGCTTCCATCTGTTCATCATCCGTCACATCCAGTGGTACGATGATGGGTGCTTTGACCTTTTCTGCTAATGGCCGCACATAAGGCTCGGCCTTTTCATTGAGATAGGTAACCGCAAGCTCGGCACCGGCCTCATGAAATGCTTTGGCGCAGCCCCAGGCAATGGAATCTTTATTGGCGATGCCAACAATCAATCCTTTTTTACCTTTGAGTCTTTCCATATTTATTTTTCCACTTATCCTAAATCTTCACCCGCCGCAAACGCAGCGCATTCATTACTACCGAGAATGAGGATGCGCTCATGGCGAATGCTGCAAACATCGGGCTAATTAATATGCCAAAGAACGGGAATAAAAGCCCCGCCGCCACCGGTACGCCAGCAGCGTTATAAACCAGCGCAAAAAATAAGTTCTGCCGGATATTGCGCATGGTGGCACGTACCAGGCGGCGAGCACGCACAATACCGTCAAGATTGCCTTTAATCAGCGTAAATCCTGCGCTTTCAATGGCCACATCTGCACCGGTACCCATCGCAATCCCAACATCGGCCTGTGCGAGTGCCGGAGCGTCATTCACCCCGTCACCGGCCATTGCGACTTTCAAGCCTTGATCCTGAAGTTCCTTGATTATCCGGGCTTTATCTTCAGGCAGCACATCGGCGCGAATTTCATCGATACCTAAACGTGCCGCTACAGCCTTTGCCGTGCGCTCATTATCGCCGGTGGCCATGATAATTCTAAAGCCCAGATCGTGCAGTTCCTTTAATGCAGCGGGTGTGGTTTCTTTTACCGGATCGGCCACGCTGACCAGTCCGGCAATGGCGTTATCAAGTACCACAAACATCACGGTTTCGCCTTCATCACGTCTGGCATTAGCTGTTTCAACCAGTGCGCCACTATCCAGGCCCATATCGGAGATCAGTGCTGCGTTGCCAAGTGCTACCGCATGACCATCAACCGTACCTTTCACGCCTTTACCGGTTACAGCCTCAAAATCTGTGGCATCTGCCATTTCAACATTACGTTCTTCCGCACCGCGCACAATGGCCTCAGCCAAAGGATGCTCCGAGCCACGCTCAAGCGAGGCAGCAAGGCGAAGCACCTCGGCCTCGTCATGACCATCTTCGGGTAGTACGGCCACCAGCTTTGGTTTTCCTTCAGTAAGAGTACCTGTTTTATCGACAATCAATATCTCTACCTTTTCAAAACGCTCCAGCGCCTCGGCATTCTTAATCAGAACCCCAGCCTGCGCACCGCGCCCTGTTGCAGTCATAATCGACATCGGCGTTGCAAGCCCAAGCGCACAAGGACAAGCGATAATCAGCACCGCCACCGCAGCCACAAGACCGTAAGATAGTGCTGGGGCTGGCCCCCAAAGCGCCCAGCCGATAAAGGATAAAATAGCGATAACAATCACCACCGGTACAAAATATCCGGCAACCATGTCGGCATATTTCTGAATCGGCGCACGCGATCTTTGTGCGTTGGCCACCATATCCACGATTTGAGAGAGCATGGTATCCGCACCCACTCGTGTGGCTTCAATGATTAGGCTGCCTGTACCGTTGATGGTAGCTCCTGTGACAGCATCACCGGCGACCTTTTCAACCGGCACCGGTTCCCCGGAGATCATTGATTCATCCACCGAAGAACGCCCTTCAAGCACAGTGCCATCTACCGGCACTTTATCGCCTGGCCGCACACGTATTTTATCACCCACCTGCACGTCTTCGAGGGGGATTTCTTCTTCTGAGCCATCTTCACGGATCACACGGGCGGTTTTAGCCGCCATATCAAGCAATGCCTTGATCGCCGAGCCAGTACGTTCCCGCGCACGTAGCTCCATGATCTGACCTAAAAGAACCAGTGTAACAATAACAGCAGCTGCTTCAAAATATACACCGACATGGCCTTCAGCATCACGGAATCCGTCAGGGAAAATATCGGGTATCAGCACCGCAACGATACTGAAAAGATAAGCCGCACCCGTACCCATACCGATCAGGCTGAACATATTTAAATTCAAGGTGCGGAAAGAATGGTATCCACGCACAAAAAACGGCCAGCCCGACCATAAAATCACCGGTGTGCCTAGAGCAAGTTCAATCCACAATGTAGTGCGCTCACCAAAAAACTCTCTAATGGCGGTCAACCCTACAAAAGGCGACATGGCCAAAATAAGCAGTGGAACGGTTAAAATCGCTCCCACCCAAAAACGTCTGGTAAAATCAACTAATTCAGGATTTGGCCCTTCATCATCAATAACACCAGTTTTAGGCTCTAATGCCATTCCGCATTTAGGGCAGCTTCCTGGGCCGATCTGTTCGACTTCCGGGTGCATCGGACAAGTATAGATCGTGCCTTCAGGAACATTTTTATTAGCGGTATTCTCTTTTTTATTAATATACTGCTCAGGAGAGGCTTTGAATTTACCAAGGCATTTCTCACTACAAAAATGATATTTCTCATTTTTATGCGTAAAATGGTGTTTGGTTTTTTCCGGATCAACATCCATCCCGCATACGGGGTCTTTGATACCTGTATTCATTTTTTTTCCACCGCAGCAATCATGCTCTTTATGTGAATGTTCCATTTAGCTCTCCTCGTTTTGGTATTGGTGTATAAATATTCTCTCACCCGCAAAAATGAGAGCCAGCCCAACTAGCGATGCCCAAATTACCAGCATGTCAGACTGTGCTTTGACCCATAAAAATGCCCCCAGCACGATGACATCCAAGATGATAGCGGTGATGAGGATGGCAGCATTGGCTTTAACTTCTTTACGCAAATGGCGCAGCACACCCCAATGGATAGCAATATCCATGATGATGTAAAAAATAGCACCGAGCGAAGCAATGCGGCTGAGGTCAAAGAAAACAGTAAGCAACATGGCAATGATGATGGTATAAACCAGCGTATGTTTCTGAATACTTCCTGGCATACCAAAATGGCGGTGTGGCACCAGATTCATATCAGTGAGCATGGCCAGCATGCGTGACACGGCAAAAACGCTGGCGATCACGCCGGATACAGTAGCCACAATCGCAAAACCCACCGTAAACCACAGACCATAATCACCAAAGGCTGGGCGGGAAGCCTCAGCCAAAGAGTAATCCTTGGCGTTCACAATTTCCTCAATGGAAAGATTGGCACCCACTGCCAGTGATACCAGCAAATATAAAACTACACATATTCCAAGGGAGATAATAATCGTGCGCCCGACATTTTTATGCGGGTTCTCAATTTCTCCGCCACTATTGGTGATGGTGGTGAAGCCTTTATAGGCAAGGATACCAAGCGCTACAGCGCCTAAGAACCCACTGAAGGTGGTTTCCTGGGGTATCACTGATACGCTTTCAAAATTAAAGCCGGACGCATACAGGCCACCAGCTGCCAGTATCGCCAAGCCGCCGATTTTGATAAAGGCCATGAAAAAGGAGAATGTCTGGATAAATTTATTGCTTAAAATATTGATGAAGAAGGCAAAGGTCAGCACTCCAACACCAAGTGCTGGCACCAACCAACTATCCTTTGCTACATCAAAAAGCTGCAGCGTATAGGTGCCGAATGTTCGGGCAACGAGGCTTTCATTGATTACCATAGAAAAATACATCAGTAATGCGCAGGCACCGGTCATAGTGCCTTTGCCGTAAGCCTTCTGTAGAAACATGGCGATACCACCTGCCGATGGCCAGGCGTTGGACATCTTCACATAAGAGTAAGAACTAAACCCAGCAACGATGGCCGCAACCAAAAATGCCAGTGGAAACCATTCACGCGCCAGCTCTGCCACCTGACCGGTCAGGGCAAAAATTCCCGCGCCGATCATTACACCTGTACCCATGGATACAGCACCCCAGAGTGTCAGGCTGTTTTTCTTATAATTTGATGATCTGTCCTCGTGTGAATGTTCCACGTTGTTGTTTCCATTTTAGTATATTTAATCGGCAGTTACGCTAGTTTCATACTCTTCTTTTTCCTGCATACAGCAAGAAGATTTTGTCTCTTTTTTCACTTCTTTAACAGGTGCTTCTGCCTGTTTCTTTGAGCTACAGCAGCAACCACCGGATGCTGGCTGCTTAGTGGCTTGGTTTTCTTTTACCTGTTCCATGATATGTCTCCTTTGCTAGTTGTTAAGTACCGAGTTCCATTTTGGAATAAAGGCTGGAACATGCGCCTTGTAATCATCCCATGCTTTGCCGAAGCGCTCCCCAGAGTCACGCTCCTCTTTTTTGGCTAAACGCCAATACATCACCACCAATATCGGAAACATGATAACCGTGACGATAGTTGGCCACTGGAGCAAAAAACCAAACATAATGGCCACAAAACCGATATATTGAGGGTGGCGCACCTTGGCATAAAGGCCGGTAACGGCCAGCTTTCCTGCACGTTGCGCCTGATAGAGCACACGCCATGCCGAGGAGAGCAAAATAAAGCCTAGTCCAATAAAGACGATGCTGGCCATATGCAGTGGATCAAAATGGGCGTTGCCTTCAAAGCCAAAAATCGTATGCAGTAAATGCCCGTTTTCATGGCTTAAGAAATCCACGCCCGGATAATTGGCAGTTAACCACCCGGAAAACAGATAGATGGTCAGCGGGAAGCCGTACATTTCTACAAATAACGCGACAATAAAAGCCGAGAATGCACTGAATGAGCGCCAATCACGTTTGGTTTGGGGTTTGAAAAAACTGAAAGCGAAGATAATAAAAATCGCGGAATTCAAAATTACCAAACTCCACAAACCATAAGAAGAGACTGCTTCATGTTCCATCACTCTTCTCCTTCATCTTTATTATGTCCATGCCCACCGTGGCCGCCATGCATAAAAACGTGCATTAATGGGCAGAGCAGAAGAATCAATAAGAACCAGTTTTCAGCGATATGTGCGCCATGTTCCTTGATGAGAAAATACCCACCAACGGCAAAAAAGACGATTAGCAGCATGCCGGTATTGGTCTGCCACCATTTCTCCTTATGCTCCGGTTTATGATAATGTTCGTGATCGTGCTGCATACAGCGCTCCTTGTTTAGTGTTTGTGATCACCGTGATCTTCTTCATTGTTGTGCTTCATGTCTTTCATATCGTCCATTTTTCCATCGTTGCCGGGATGCTTCATACCTTTATGCATAGGACAATCTTCGCCCTCTATGCACTGCTTGGCATTATGCTTTGAGTGTGAGGAGTTATTACCGCTATATTTTTTGAGATTTTCTTCATTCTCAAAATAATGCACAACTCCATCTTCCTGTGCACCTATGATGGCGGTGGCTTTATCAACTGTCGTACCGCTTACAGGATCGGTGGCGGTACGTGCCTGTACGCTTTTTTCCAGTTTGGCTTTGCACATAGGGCAACAGCCGTAATAAGTCTTTCCGTCCACTTCTACGGAAATTTGCTCCTTATCAAACAACGTGTTATTAATCATGCAGACATACTTCGCTTCTACCTTTTTCAAGATAGATTCATTGCCTTGACCGGCCTGTGCCGCCATGGGGACTGCAAATGCAAGTAGCATTAGGATGGTTTTTAGTGTCTTTCTCATTTGGTTTCTCCGTTTCCTAGATAGTTAATAAATGGACAATGCTTTGTTGGCACTTGCCCACCAGGGCAATCATCCGCAAAGCGCTCCAGTGACTTCAGCGCAATTTTCGTATCTTCAATTTTCTGCCTGAATGCGCTGACCTTGCTTTCCACCATGGTGAGGATATCCCCGCATACAGATGGGTGGTCGTCCTCTGACATAGTGAGAAGTTCTTTAATCTCCTCCAGGGTAAAATTCATTACCTTGGCACGGCGCACAAAATTCAGGATTCGAAGAGCCTCTTGCCCATAGACACGGTAACCGTTGGCGGCACGCTCAGGCTTTCCGAGTACGCCCATTTTTTCGTAATAGCGGATGGTATCCGTAGATACTCCGCTTTTTTCCGATAGCTTCCCGATGGTTATGTGTGTTTTCTTATCCATAGCGCCGCACTCTACACCTTGGAGGTAACTCCAAGGTCAAGCCTTTATTTTACCCTCCTGTTTTTTGTTGGTTTAATTCTTCCCGAACACGTTGTTTGCACTCCAGGCGTTTATGAACGGAGTTGAAACGCGCACTGGGGCATCTCTGCTGTTCAATAGAGCTGTATTGCTTCATTTCAGCCTCAGCTCCACTGGCTTGCAATGTGGTATTATTGCAGGCTGTCAGCCCAAATATGAATAATAGTGATATAAGTTTCTTCATTGTGTATGTCCTCATTCAATCATTAATGGTCGTGGCTTCCGTGATCGTGGTGGTCTGGTTCTGGTTCTTTTTCTTCATGTCCATGCTCCGCGTGGTCATTAATCTTCTTTTCTTGCATGTCACCATGCCCACCATTCGGATGTGCATGACCGCTATGGCCTTCGCCGCTGCCGCTGGTACTTGGCATTGACATGACACCCAGCCCGTGGCGATAGACCAGCTCACCGCCTTTCCATGCGGTAGCTGATAATGCGCCAGTGGCCAGCAACAATACGACTAAGAATGCAGGGCCAACTTTTACCGAACGGCGGTAAATGGCTGCTGACCAAATGGCCAATACAGCAAATGTGGCAGAGGTCGGCAGCGCCCAATTTCGGTGGTCTGTCATAGCTAAATGTGAGGGAGTATCGTGATCAACGGTGTTGTAAGCGTAAAGCCCCGCTATGACGGTGGCGATGGTAACCAATGCGCCGATCCATAAATTGATATGCGCTACTTTAAGTGCTGTGGCCGACCATGATTTACCTGAAGCCAATGTACCTAACAGAAACAACCCGGTGGATGTAACCAGCAATGCAACGGTGAAATGCACAAAAAGCGGGTGCCAGTTGGGTATAATTTCGGGCATAAGCATTCTCCGTAAGAACTTTATTTATGCCTAGTACGCAGGGAATGGGCTTACCCCTCAAAAAAATATAATAATAAATTAAACCCATTCTCATACCCTTTAATAACGTTTATTGCTGGCCTTGGTTACCCATCCATTTGTTATGCCATTTATTATTGTGCATATTGCCCATGCCCATATCCTTGTGCATTTTCTGCATCTCTTTCATATGTTCATGCATGGCAGGGCAATCATCGTAATTGCCGTTGCAGTTCTTGTGCATTTCATCCATCATCTGCCCCATATTCTGGTGCGTTTGACGCATTTCTTTCATGTAGTTCTGCATGGAAAAATTCTCGTCTTTTCCATAGTTCATTGCCTGCATACACATTGGACAGCCACACATCATCATCGGCGCGTTGCCGTTTTGTTGTACTTGCGCAGATGCGGGTGCATTCGATTGGCTGTTATTGCTTTGAGCATATACCGCCACGGGAATGGCCAGTAATGCGAGGGCTAAAAAGCTAAATAGTGGTTTCATGGTAATCTCCTTAAGATTGTTTCGTTGAGGGTTGAAAAGATGACATTTTAGCTTCACCGAATGTGCTGCAAAGCAGCAGCGCGACCCCGATAAAGATAAAGCTGTCGGACAGGTTAAAGGCAGGCCAGTGAGTGCCAAAGGCATGAAAGTCCAAATAGTCAAACACGGCGGAAAACCGTATTCTATCGATGACATTGCCCACGGCTCCACCAATAATCAGACCCAGCGCTAACGCGGTGGGGCGATGATGTGCCTTCCTTAACCATAAGGTGAGCCATGCGATAATCAGCATGGCAAACGCTGAAAGAATCCATTGGCCGTTGGGAATGTCTTGCAACATGCCAAAGCTAATGCCGGGATTCCATACCGTTACCAAATTGAAAAACGGGGTAACGTATAAAGCTGTGTTTGCGTCCGTCAGGGTTGCAAACAATATCTGCTGGGTGATTTGTATAAGCGCCAGCGCGGTGGCGGCGATGACCATTCCAAAACGCATCATGACTGCCTCACTTGTTTTAGTTCGGCGATGGCCGAGCGATAAATGCGCCACGCACTGCGAAGGAACAGTGCGGCGATGAAGAATGCCACGATGATATCCGGCCAGTGGCTTTGCGTGTAGGCCACGGCAACAGCGGCTAGCATCACCAGCACATTGCCCACGGCATCATTGCGGCTGCAAATCCAAACCGATTCACGGTTGCTGTCACCCTCGCGGTAGCTATAGAGCAGCCACGCACTGCCAATATTGACCAGCAATGCCAGCAGACCAATCGCTCCCATGACTTCGGCTTGCGGCACCGCTTCGGTGGCAGCGCGGTAAATGCTGCCGCCTACCACCAGCAAGCCAAACAGCCCCATCGTGCTACCTTTGATCAGCGAGGCTTTAGCGCGGGTGGCTAATGCCTTATCCAGCACATAGAGCGAGATGGCGTAGTTGAACGCATCGGCAAAGAAATCCACCGCATCGGCCAAGAGCGACGCCGAGCCGGAATACCAGCTGGCGACCACCTCTACCACAAACATCCCGGCATTGAGTAGCAGGATGACCCATAGGATTTTGCGGTAGCGTTGGTCACCTACATCGCCTTGCTGATCATTATCGCAGCAGCTGGTCATGCTTCCTCCCTGCGTTCTTTGCGATGAAACAGGCGATACAAAGCAGGCAGCACCAGCAGCGTAAGGAAGGTGGAGGAAATAATCCCGCCGATCACCACGGTGGCCAATGGTCGCTGCACTTCTGCGCCTGCGCCCGTATTGAGTGCCATCGGCACAAAGCCGAGGCTGGCGACCAATGCAGTCATCAAGATGGGGCGCAAGCGCGTGAGTGCGCCTTCGATGATGGCCTCATCTATCTTCATGCCCTGATCGCGCAAACCACGGATGAAAGAAACCATTACCACCCCATTGAGCACCGCCACACCGGAGAGCGCGATAAAGCCCACACCTGCGGAGATGGAAAGCGGAATATCCCTAAGCCATAAAGCTAATATACCGCCCGTGAGTGCCAATGGAACGCCAGAGAAGATCAACAATGAAGCGCGAACCGAGCCAAAGGCCATAAATAACAAGCCGATAATAAGCAGCAATGCTACTGGTACTACGACCATTAAACGCTGCTTGGCAGAAATGAGCTGCTCAAACGTGCCACCATATTCCGTCCAATAGCCTGCCGGAAGGTTGGCTTTCTCACGCACGGCTTGCTGCACATCCTCCACGAAACTGCCTAAATCACGGCCACGCACGTTGGAGGTCACCACGATGCGCCGTTTGCCTTGTTCGCGGCTGATCTGGTTTGGGCCATAGGTGATTTCCAGCGTTGCTACTTCTTTTAGCGGCACATAGTTGGGCTGGTTACCACTGGCTTCCTGATGTGCCTGATTTAGCGGTACTGGCAAGCGCTTGAGCGTGTCCATATCGGTACGCAAATGTTCCGGCAAACGCACCACAATGTCAAAGCGGCGATCACCCTCGAAAAGCTGCCCGGCTTCTCTGCCGCCCATCGCCACCTGCACTACATCCTGCACATCGGCAATATTGAGACCGTAGCGATCCAGCGCAGCACGATCCGGCAGGATGGACAGTACAGGCAGACCTGTGACCTGTTCCACCTTCACATCGGCGGCACCTTCAACCTGCTTGACGACACTGGCAATATCCTGCGCGGAAGCAAGCAGCTGATCCAAGTCATCGCCATACACTTTCACCGCCAGATCACTTCGCACACCGGAAATTAGCTCATTAAAGCGCATCTGAATCGGCTGGGTAAATTCATAATTATTACCCGGTGCATTTTGTAGTGCTTCCTCCAGCTCTTCGATGAATTCCGCTTTGGTTTTACTGGTATCCGGCCATTCCCCGCGAGGTTTGAGCATTACGAAGGTATCGGCCACATTCGGCGGCATTGGGTCGGTTGCCACTTCCGGCGTTCCGATTTTGCTGAAGACTTCTTTGACTTCCGGGAATTGGCGAGTGATTTTCTCGACCGCTTTTTGCATCTCCACCGATTGATCCAGCCCGGTGCTGGGAATGCGCATAGCGTGATAGGTAATATCCCCTTCATCAAGGCTTGGGATGAATTCCGCACCCATGCGTGATGCCATTAACAGGCTGATAATCACTAATGCGGTCGCCCCGACAATGATTTTCCATGGATGAACTAGGCTCCATTCCAGCATTGGTTGATACCACTCTTTGGATTTGCGGATAATCGCGCTTTCTTTTTCCTCAACCTTACCAGTAACAAACAACGCCACGGCAGCGGGTACGAAGGTGATGGAGAGCACCAATGCAGCCAATAATGCGGTGACCACGGTAAAGGCCATTGGGTGGAACATTTTCCCTTCAATGCCCGTTAAAGCAAAAATCGGGATATAGACCACCGTGATGATCAATACTCCAAACAGGCTGGGCTTGATCACTTCCACCGTTGCCTCAGCGGTTAGCTTGAAGCGCTCTTCTTTCGTCAGTAGCCTGCCGAGTTGGTGCTGCATCATGCCAAAGCGTCTTA
>Ga0066641_10001060_pt1 | contig 12611 bp, 9 predicted proteins | sample CryGeyCG2114_065_FD_59509 | JGI IMG/M metagenome (GOLD analysis project Ga0066641, IMG submission 59509) | Groundwater microbial communities from aquifer - Crystal Geyser CG12_big_fil_rev_8/21/14_0.65 | ecosystem: Environmental > Aquatic > Deep subsurface > Groundwater | place: USA: Utah: Grand... | reverse complement strand
CGAGCTCCTCCTCGTCGAGTTTCGCAAAGAGGGGGATGGCCTTGAGCTTCTCGACCCGGGGAGCTGTCTCGTACAGTGCGATCAGCTCGCTGGAAGTTCCCCTGAGTCGCTCCCGCATGGCCCAGAGAATACAGAGGATGACCGAGCTCCGGAGATCGGGAGCCTGTAAGGCCATCTCATCAAAAGTCTCGCGGGTGAGAATCCAGACCGTCGTGGCGCCCTTCGTACGCGCTGTAACCGATCGGGCTTCGCGGTCGAGCAAGGTCATCTCGCAGAATGAGGCGTTCCGATGCATGGAAGCCATGACCCGCCGCACCCCACGTCTGCGGTCATACAGCTTGCTGATGACGACCGTGCCCTCGGCGATGATGTAGAGGCCTTCTCCAAAATCACCGTCTCCGAAGATCTCCTGGTTGTCCGCGTACGAAACTGTCTTGAGAAAATCAACGAGACGGGCACGCTCATCGACCTTCATCGGGCTCAGGACCGGAACCGCGTTCAATCTCTCAGCATCAGGAATCATTTGCCATCCTCACGAAACCCCAGGCTCTTCGGAACGGACCGGATCAACCGAGCTTGAGCCGCGTCATCTTCGATCGAGCGACCTCATGGCTGATCTTACCAGCAGCCAGTAAATTCTGGATCGATCGATCCATGGTAATCATGCCATCCTTGGCACTCGTCTCAATGATCCCAAACAACATGTGGGACTTGCCATCGCGGATCAAGTTTGCGATTGCAGCGTTGGTGACCATGATTTCCCGAGCGGGAACCCTGGAGAATCCATCGGTTGAGGCCAGCAGCTGTTGGCACACGACAGCCTTCAGGGTCATCGAGAGCTGCACCCGGATCTGCTGTTGCTGGTAGGGTGGAAACACATCGACGATGCGATCCACGGTCCCCGCCGCAGACTGAGTATGAAGAGTCGAAAGGACCAGGTGACCCGTCTCGGCCAGCGTCACGGCAGCGGCAATCGTCTCCAGGTCTCGCATTTCGCCGAGCAGGATGACGTCGGGATTTTGACGCAGAACATACTTGAGTGCATTGGTGAAAGTATTCGAATCTTTGCCAATTTCCCTTTGGGTGATGCAGGACTTGTACGGGGGATGGATGAACTCGATCGGATCCTCAATGGTGACGATATGAGCGCGTCGATTGGAATTGATCTCGTTGATGAACGCCGCCAGAAGGGTGGACTTGCCGGATCCAGTGGGACCGGTGACCAGAACCAGCCCGCGGGGGGTCTGCGCCAATTCGTGAAGGGCCTGGGGAACCTTGAGCTTTTCGAGAGTGGGAATATTTCCCGCAATGATGCGGAAGGCTCCTCCCACAAAGCCCTGTTGCCGGAACACATTGACTCGAAATCGGCCAACATTTTTCACCTGGATCGAGAGATCAAGTTCTCGGTGCTCCTCGAAGAGCGTTTTCTGCTCGTCGTTGAGAATCGAGTAGATCAGCTTCTTGGCCAGATCGGCATCGAGCTTCTCGTTGCCATGGGGAATGAGCTCTCCCTGATAACGCACCATGGGAGGGTAGCCCACGGAGAAGATGATGTCAGACGCATCGCGCTTTGCAGCGGTAGTCAGTACGTCGAGAATATCCATAGAGGCTCCAGGCAGGGAGCCAGCCAGAGGCTTGACCCGGCTCCCGATAGTCAGAACCGCGAGTATAACATGGACATGCCGCCGCTCGACCATGGCCCACGTGCTAGTTCACAACCCGAAACGGCTCTATTCCAATCCTGAATTCAAGCCTACGAGAGCCGGCTTCAACAAGAGGTTCGTTGGGGTCTGGCTTGCTGAAGGTCACGCCCTGAAAGATAGCTCATTGACCATCAGGATTCCGGCCAGGCTTCTTCTTGCGCCCCAGCTGGATGGGTCTGAAGGGAGATCTCCTCAGGGCGTCGTCCACCTTGATCTCGAGTGTATGGAGAAGTGCAAACACCAGGATGAGCAAAGCTGCAAGACAGACGAGATCAATGCATGGATTATCCGCGGCCCTTCCAAAGGAAGAGACGGCATCGAAAAGGGCATGAACGCCTACCGCAGCCATGTAGCCTTCGATGGGAAGGAGTCGATTCGACCGACGGACGAACTTTAGCCGACCCAGCGCGTAACCGAAGAGGCTGCTGCACGCCACGTGGAGGGTCGTGGACAGCAGCATGCGGCTCAACAGAACCTCCCGCCCATGGTGGATCATGAAAAGCGCGTTCTCAAAGGTCGCGAACCCGATCCCGATGGACGCACCATAGACAATTCCGTCCATGGGCTCGTTGAACTCTTTGTGCCGGTAGAATACGAGGTAGAGCACAATGCCCTTGAGTGCTTCCTCGGAGAGTGCAACGGCTACGTCCTGCGCATAGAACGTGGTGAGCCAGATGTTCAGATTACTCGGATCGATGGCCGAGGACAGGAAGACCTGCAGAGGAACGAGGGCTCCTCCCAGAAAGAACGCCAGGAAGATGAGTTGCTTGGGCTCGGGCTCGAAGCGGTCCTTCCGGTAGAAGATCCAGAGCCACACACAGCCGGGGATGGCGGCAATAGCCAGATCGAGCAGATAGGGCAACATTTTCGGGTTGAGCCAGATGAGATGAACTCACCGGCTGGCTGCGGCAATCGATACGACTCGATCGCCGCGACCCCGGGAGCCTGGCAGACTAGTCCAGATAGGCGTGAGAACCGTTATGCCCGAGGACCCGTCGCTGATAGACAGAATCAACCTTTCCACCGGTCGGGTACTCGATCTCGACGGACTGCAAACGAACACCGTTCATGACACGGTCCGTGTTACCGCCCATGCTGTCCCGATGATACCCGCGCTTCTCGGCCAGGTTCTTCTTGGCGTCAACGACGTAATCGCACCGCTGTACCTGTTCGGGATTGGATTTGATCCGGCTGACATCGGACCTGTCGATGTTCACCTTGTAAACAAAGGGTCGATCATCCGGCACTTCCAGGGTGATGACGACCTGGGCGAAGGTCGACCGTCCCGCACTCGCGGATATGGACTGGAGGATCTGATCCAGAGTCGATCGAGGGATCAGAGTCGCCGCCGCTACCACAACGGCCACGATGGCCACGGCTACCTTGTATGGGAATCGTTTCATTTCACTTTCTCCTGATATTGGAATAGAGATTAAGCACCTCCCGGAGGTCGTCAATCCCTCCTGGGAGAAGAGTTAAATGAACAATTAATTGTCCGTTCGTGAATATTGTTGAACCATGAGACCTTCAGAGCGTCCGAACCCCTTGCCAGAGAGCATTCTTAAAAAATTCGATTGCCATGACGGGGTTCGAGCAAGCGAAAGTTGAGGAAACGGAGCATGACAGTCGCTCGTGACGATCAAGAGGGCGTCGACGCCGCCATGACGGCCGGCACTGGAATTGAACTGGATCGGATCGTGGATCGGATCACCCGACTTCGAAACCAGGTGCGGACCGTCTACCTTGGCCCGGCCCGGGGGCTCGATCTTGCCATCGGATGCCTGCTGGCCGGGGGACATCTGCTTCTGGATGACGTCCCGGGAGTCGGAAAGACCACCCTGGCCCGGGCTCTGGCCCGGTCTCTGAACCTGGAGTTCAATCGGGTCCAGTTCACCTCGGATCTCCTCCCGGGCGATATCACAGGTTCCCACGTCTATGACCCGAATCGGGCAGACTTTTCGTTCCGCAAGGGACCGGTCTTCACGAACCTCCTCCTCGCCGATGAGATCAACCGCGCGTCCCCGCGAACTCAGTCCAGCCTTCTCGAATGCATGGAGGAGCGCAGCGTGACCATCGACGGGACCCAATTCACACTGCCCCACCCCTTCTGGGTCGTGGCGACCCAGAATCCAGTAGAGACCCAGGGAACGTTCCTCCTTCCCCGTTCTCAGCTGGACCGATTCCTGGTTCGGACAAGCCTGGGATACCCGGATCCCGATGCCGAGCTTGAAATCATCGAAAATGCCCGCGCGGGCAAGAGCCCACAGGACTTGAAGCCAATCCTGGAGGCAGGTGACATCGAGGCGATGCAGACTGCCGTGGATCGCGTCCATGCGAGCGACTCTCTGAAGACTTACGTGATCCAGATCATGCGGGCGACGCGCACTCATCCGAGCCTCATCCTGGGGGCAGGACCGCGCGCTTCCATCGCCCTGCTCCGCCTGGGCTGCGCCTGGGCTCTGTTACAGGGCCGGGACTTCGCGACCCCCGACGACATCAAAGGGTTGATTCACCCCGTCCTCGCCCATCGACTTGTGGAACGAGAGGGCGAGATTTCCCCCGCAAGACCGGAAACGCTCCAACGCATCGTCGAAACCGTCCCGTCTCCGTTATGACATCAGACAAGAACTCAATGGACCACGGGCGCGATGCTCTCGAGTTCGAACGAGGAACTCGCCGGTTTTCGATCTACATACTTGCCTGTGCGCTCATTTATCTGTTCGGTGCTTTTTTCGGTCAGAAAACGTACATCATCGCATCGACAATGCTGGGAGTCCTTGGCCTGCTAGAGCGCCGGAGAACCAGAAGTGACCTTTCAGAAGTCAGGGTTCGCATCGAATTGCCCGAAGTTTCCCGTGAGGATCATACAATCGAGATGAAAGTCACGCTCGATTCGCCTGAAGACCTGGAAGACGTCCAGTTGCTCTTCTATGACGAGTCAGACCTCGAGGAATCATCGGGCCTGATCTTTCCTTTCGTCGAGGGTGGATCCACCGCCCTGGGAACACTCACCTTCACGCCTGAAGGACGCGGTCTTCAAGGACCAGGTCCGATCATTCTGAGAACCTGCGGTGGCATGGGGCTGATCGCGCGACACCGACTCATCTTCGGGGATGGTACAAAGCCGCAAGCGAATACCCGTGATGTGGAGACCTGGAAAGAGATAGCTCCCCGCGTCTCGGTCTATCCCGTGAGTCAGGAGCCGGTTCGATCCGTGGCCCCCCCCCTCGAACCCATGGAGGTCAAGACGGGCATCGTACCGGGCCCCGCTTCCCCGGTCGGCCACAACGCACTCCGCCCCTACACCGGCGGAGACAATCTGCGCCGGATCGACTGGCGAGCCACTGCCAGGCTGGGTCAAATCGTGGTCCTGTCCACTCGCATGGGACCACCGGATCGGCTCATGATCGTGGTCGACACAGGTTGCCGGGGTGACCTGGAGACCGTGCTCCGGGTTGCGGCCCGCGCCCTCGAAGACGAACGGGATCGAAGGCCACGCGTCCTGGCCCTGGCCTCCGAGGGAGCAGGCAGCGTGTCATTTGACCAGTCTGACCCTCAGCTGGAAGGACGGAAGCGATTGGCGCGCGCTCAGGCAGGGGACCCGGGCGATCTCCGTAGATTCGTCACCCAGATCGCCAGATTTCAGCCAGAATGCGAACTTCTCGTCATCGGGTCCAGTGCCCCCCAGATCCCCTCGATCGAGGGTTTTCCCATGGGATTCTGGATCGCGGGCCCCTCCCAACAGCCACGAGAGGGCAGTCTCCCGGCAGAGCCTCTGACCTCGCTCCCGGCAGAACCTCTGACCTCGCTCCCGGCAGAGCCTCTGACCTCGCTCCCGGTAGAGCCTCTGACCTCAGCGGAGCGTACGGCATGAAAGTCATCGTGGACCAGGCGACATCTCTGGCCGAGCAGAAGCGGCTGATGGGCTGGGCCCTCATTCCCATACTGCTGGCGAACCTTGCGGCCTTCCCCCTCGAAAGAGGCGTGATCACCCATATCTCGATCGGTCTGCTCACATTTTTCACCCTGGGTGCACGGCTCTACCACGACAAGTTCGGATCCTGGCCCCGAATTCTGCTCACCATGCTGTTCCTTGGCTGGATGGGAGACCGGTTCTATTTGCTCTACCTTGGGCAAGGAAACAAGATCGTCCTGCTGTCACAAGGTCTGGGACTCGGAGCACTGGTTCTGTTCATGGTTCCAGCTCGTCACGACTATACGTATCTGGCCTGCCTGATATCACTATTGACTCTCATCGCCGCAGGACTGCTCAGGAATGATGCGGGCTATGTCTTGACCCTTTGGGGCTTTCTCATCCTGACCCCCCTCCTGTTCCGGTTCTCCTATCTTCAGGCGGACATGTGCGAGGGGAGGCGTGCCTTGATCCGTGAACCGAGAACGTTTTGGGGTCTGGCTCGAGGGTTCAGACGGTTCATGGGACGCACGATCGTGGCGATCGGACTCGCCACTTTTTTCTACTTTATTCTACCGAAACCAGCCTTTCTCCCTCTCCAGAGACTGACCTTCCAGGGCGTGGCCAACACGATGTTCGAGAAGATGACCATCGAGGGAGGACCGGTGCCGAGGGGGGACCAACCCTTCATCGAACTTTCCGGCGCAATGGATGTCTATCTGGTCGGACAGGTGTTTGACACCTGGAAAGAGGGGACCTGGACACGACGTCCTCACAAGGAATCAAGCAGAAAAGACACGAGCGGCCGATTCGATCTCCCCTGTGATCTCGATGGTCCCCGCGACGAACACTGGGCCGTCAAGCCCGTGCGTGTCCCGAAAACAGAAGTCGAAGTCACGATTCATCCCTTGCGAGAACTTGCTGATCTGCTTTTGCTCCCGCAAGGAACTACGGAACTCAGAATGAAATCCTGGCACCTCCTGGGCACAAGTCCCTACTACTACCAGAATTGGCCCCCCGGTGTGAACGAGAGATACATAGCTCGGTATCGCCCTGCGTCACGCCTGGAAAATCTGTATCGCACCCACGAGGTCTCAAGCCCCCCGCCCCAGCCTCCCGACTCTTCTCAAATCCCGGATCGCATCCGGACCCTCGGACAGGACCTGACCGTCGGCAAACGAACCGATCGGGACAAAGTCGAAGCTATCGTCTCTTTTCTGCGCGAATCGTTCGTTTACGACTCGCGGATCACGACTCCCGAAGGTCTGGATGCCATCGACCATTTCCTGTTCACCAGCAAACGAGGATACTGCGAACATTTTGCAACCTCGCTCGCGCTGCTCAGCCAATCGGCCGGTGTTCCCAGTCGATTCGTCGTCGGCTACCTGCCTGGCGTGACCGAGAATCGCGACGGAACCTGGGTCACACAATACCGGTCACGGGATGCCCATGCCTGGGTCCAGGTCTTCATCGCGGGCCACGGCTGGATCCCGGTCGACCCGACCGAGGGTGTTCGCGCGGAGACTTACTTCGAAACTGTCGAGTCCTGGCTGGCCGGAGACCCCCTCACCTCCTCCTCTCTCTCGTCTTGGGATCTGGAAGGAATTCGCGGTCTCGTCAACCTGTCGCGGAAGACGAATGCGTTCGTGGATGAAAACGTCGAGTGGATCGCTCTGCTGTTGGTCCTGGGAGTCGGCCTCGGCGGCCTGGTCTTCTGGCGGTTCCAGAAGAGCAAGTCGGCCGGGGAGGGAGATACCGGATCCGGGTCCGGAACAACCGGGTGCGGTTCGGTTCTCCCCGGGGACCCGGTGGACGCAACTCTTCTTGCCGCGGCATTGCAGGGCCCAGCATCCACTGACCTTGCGGCTATTCACGACACTCCTGATGCAAGTAAGACTGCGGGCGATCCTGGCACGACGGGCGAAGCTGGTGATGTCGAAGAATTCTCCGGCTCACGCCCCGGCGCACGAAGGAATTCGGTGGCCTGGTCGAGAAGATTCGACAGAATGTGCCACCGACTCGCAGGGGCGGGCTTCCCGGATCGAGAGAGGTGGATGACCCCTTCGGAGTATGTGGCGGCAAGAAGAGAGGCAAGAAGAGAGGCAAGAAGAGAGGCAAGAAGAGAGGCTGGGGGCGATCCTGAACTCGAAGCCGTGATCGGGTGTCTGGACGCGATCGCAAGCCTCCTGACTCGGTGCCTGTTCCATCCCTCGCCCCCGGAGGCCTGGTTCGAGGAACTTCAGAGCCTCTTCAAGGTGATGGATTCTACGTTGGCTAGTCTTCGGGCTCTGCGTCCCGATAGATGCCTACGTTGACGACCTTCACCTGAGCATTCAACCGGGCATCCTCCGCCTTGTGCCCCGCCAGGGCAATCGACTCGAATCGAAGGCGAAGGATCTTCGTCGAACCGGACTTTATGGTACGAAATGGAATCTTCATGCCTACATAGAGGGATTTCGCTGCGCGTTCCTCCCTGTCCAACGAGTGGAGCAAGAAACGAACTCCGCTGGGAACATCCTCAAGCCACAGGAGCCCGGTCGGGAGCATGGGAATCGTGATCGCCGGATCGGCATTGAGGCGCACGATGATTCGAATCAGGTCATCATCGTCGGGCCACGTCTCCTTCTTGTTCAAAACAAGCTCGACCGTCGATTCGTTCGTCCGGGTCTTGGTCCGCTTCTGCTGGATTCCCAACACTCGCCCGACTTCCTCCGACTCGACCGGGTGGTCTCCGGGAAAGAGGAAGTAGATGTCGCTTAGTTTCGATGTGCTGGCGATCTCTGTAAGATTCACTGACTCTCTCTCATCATCTGGCTGATCAGAGGCTTCCACGAGCACCTTCTGGTTCTCGCCCAGCCACACCTCAGCCCCCAGCATTTGGTCTTCCATTCCGGCGCAGAGCAGAACGCGATCCAGGATCCGAAAAGGTCTGAGAACGTGGCGGATGCGTGCCTGTGCATCCTCGTCGAGAGAGACCCCATCAAGACCATCGAGGAACAAGGCCGCGGAGGCCATCCAGGGCTTGAATCGGGTCTGACATCCACGGGCGATTTCTCCGAGCCAGAAACGGAGTTCGCTTGAGGCCTTGGCATCTTCCTTGCCAGCCGAATCTTCAGTTTTCGGGCCGACTTTTGGCGCCTCGGTCGTGGCCCCAGACGTGGTGAGCAGCCCGAAAAGGGTCCTTTCTTCGTCCTCCGACAGCCCGGATCGCAAGACACGGGCCAGCATCACCAGGTCCCGTCGCCATTGGGAGCCGTCTATCTCGCCGTATTTGAATCCCGCGGACTCCTCGTTCTTGAAGAAAGTTTCATGGAGGGAATCGAATTGTTCGAGCAAGGCCTCGGGGCGAGGCACATCGGCAAGAATGTCTCTCTCGTGGGGCCCGCGAGTCAGGTGGATCGCAATCGAGTTGAGAGCGTGGATCTTTGTGCTGGGAATCACTATTTCGACGAATCCCGCTTCAGAGGGGACACTCTCAAGCACAGATTCAACGCCGCCATCCCCCCGCCCTGAAGCAGTAACCGAGATCCCGGCGGGGGTCACGATTCGATAGACGAATCTCGGCCCCGACGATCCGGGAGTACCACTTGCACCAGATCCAGGCGCCTGGAGGTCCAACCGAACGAACTCCAGAACCAGGGACTCCATGGTGATGCGCGAGGCATACCACGAGGCGCCACCCCCACCGATCGCAAGCAATACCGCGAGAGCGACGAATCGCTTGATCGGAAACCGGCGACCCAAGCCCTGAAGGCGTCGTGAAACCCTGACTGTCGGGGAAACCGCTTCGGCTGGAGCCTCGCTGTAAACAGCAGCCTTTCGCGTCGGAGAGCGCACTCGAGCCTTCGCTCGTGCTCCCGCGGCGCTGATTGCGCCCGGCTCATCATGGTCGGGTCCAGAATCAGAGATCGACGCTTCCGGGTCGAGATCTCCCAAGATTCCGTCCAGGGTCATGATCGACGAACTTTCGATCATGTGTCTCTGCAGGCTCTCGATTCGCGTGATAACCTCCGCAGCGGTCTGGGGCCGGGCAGCCGGTTTCTTGTCGAGGAGGGCCTGGATCAGATCATCCAGGGCCGGTGGACAGCCGAGCCGTCTCGCCGCGGGAGACGGCACCGGGTCCTGAACGTGGGACCACAAGACCTCGATGACCTTCCTCGACGAACCGTCTGGATTGTCAGACGGATAGGGCAACGAACCGGTGGTCATCTCGAAGAGGATGCAGCCGATCGAGTAGAGGTCCGTGGTGACCGCGGCCTTACCCCCCTGCACCAGCTCTGGGGCCATGTACTGAGGGGTGCCGAGGACAATACCGGTCTTTGTAAGACGCTCGCCATCGTGATCGTCGGCGGCAAGACCAAAATCACAAACCTTCACCAGACCCCCTGTGGTGATCATGATGTTTTCGCTCTTCAGATCCCGATGGAGAACCTCTTGATCGTGGGAATAATGCAAGCCGCGAAGAATCCCCAGTGAGAACTCGAGGATCTTGGGAATCGGCAGGGGGGATTCGTATCTCAGAACGTGTTTGAGGGTGTCCCCTTCAATCCGTTCGCAGACGATATAGGGAAGGCCTTGCTCGACCCCGTTGTCGAGAACCTCCATGATGTTGGGATGATCGAAATAGGAGAGAATTCGAGCTTCACGGCGAAAACGAGCCTCGAGATCCTTCTCGTTCGCCAGTGAGAATTTGACGGCGACCTTCTTGTCGTCCGAAATGCGTCTCGCCGCGTAAACGACGCCCATGGTGCCCTGACCAAGAACATCCGCGATCTCATACTCAGCCCGGAAGGCTCCCGACAGGGCTTGGCCCCCGGCGACGGTCGACATGATCGTCGAATTCACGTCGGATATATCTTGTTCGATGTCCATCTGGGCGGATCTTAACAGGTCAGTCACGTGACCCGGTAACGGTCACCACCTATCATCATACCCGGGAATTCGAATCCGGCGAAAGAACCGGAACAGGCTCTCGCATGTTCGTGAGACCTTTCCTGGTCCTGGGGTTGTTCCACGATGTCAGGTATTCTCCTTTTCGTGGAACACCATATTTTCGTGGAACACCATACGCTGCACGTAACCCGTGACGTCAACAGCGCTCCGGGGGCTCAGGCGCCCACGGCCCTCACCCTTGATCTGCCCCTTGAATTCCGCGAGCGCTACGAGATACGGGGCCGCCTGGGTCGAGGCGGGACGGGGATCGACGCGGAATAGCAAGCCGGACAATTACCGGAAAATGGTCTGATCCAATGGCCGGTCCGGAGATGCGAGAAAGAACACCGACTTCTGAGCTGATAAGGACATGGTCGATCATTGTCCAGAACAAAGGAACATTGACAGGCCAGGTAGGAGAAAAACCGAACCCGCGCCCCGAGTCGGATAGACCAGACCGCGCAAGAAGTCGCTCGAAATCGGGCGAAAAACATGAAACGTTCATGTCACCGATCATGATCGAATCTCCTCCAGCGAGTCGAATCTCGTCTGCCACGCCCAGCAGCTGATCGTCCCGAACTCTCTTCATACGGGGCGAGACAGGCGGCCAGACGTGCACGAACCAGACACCAATCTCATGACCTCCTTCGAGCGTGACCGTCCCCGTAATGAACGGGGCCGGTACCCTGCCGTGAGATCGAATCGTGACTGTGCAAGGCAGGCGGCTGTAGAACAAGATTCCCAGACAGCCCCTCGTCGGAGCCTCGAGTCGGTGTGGATATCCAACAAGAACCTGCTTGAGGCCGGCCACTGTGGTTGGGGTGGCCTCCGAAAGACAGATGATATCCGGATTTTCAGCATTGATGAGTCGACACAATCGGTCGGCATCCAGACTATCTTGTTTTACATTCGCCGACAAGATGGACAACCTGATATGGTCTCTCGGTATGAAGCCAGTGTAACTGAAGAGGGGCTGGAGATCTGTCGCGCAGATGATCAGGGCCAGAAGGTACAGCGCAGCGCGCTTCTTGAACCTCTGATGAAGAGCAAACGGAAGCGCGAAAATCAATGCGATCGAGTAGATTGCAACGAAGTGGGATGCCAACTCGAAAGGCCAACCTGTCCGGGCGGCCAGGCGGCAAGCTGTGCCGATGATGGCGAGGCCTCCCGCAAAATTCGCGATTCTTTTCACAAAATCAACCAGGACGTTGTTGATCGAATCTGGAGTATGCAGAAAAGCTCGGACGAGAGAGAGGGAATGCCCATCCCTTGAGGCCGCTGGAGATGTGTCGTTCCCTCGAGTCATCTCAGACCGATCTTGCGTAGCGCCTGGCCAAGAAATTCCATGGATTCGTCAATGTTCCGGTCCTGTCGATAAATCAGACGGAAATAGTCAGGCTCAATACGAACTTCAGGGAGTATGACATTCAGCTTTCCCGATTCAAGCTGGTATCTTGCCAGGTACTCGGGCACGATCGCCACTCCATGCCCGCGCGTCACGGCCTCCATCATCAGATTGGTGGATCCCAGAAACCAAACATCTCTGTACCGCATACCAGCACGACTATGAGCATCCACGTACCGGTGGAAGGGAAAGGATCGATCGTGCTCAAGAATCGTGAATCGCTCCAGACATGAGAGGCCCTTGATGCTTTGGGCAATCTCCGGGACTGCTACGAAGACATAAGTCTCTTCGGCGATGTCGATCGCTCGATACTCCCGCACCGTGGCTGGAGCCGATGTCAGAACCGAATCCAGCTTGCCCATGCCCATGGACTGAAGAATCTCCTCACCGGATCCGAAGAAACAGTGGAAGACCGTGTCAGGTTTCTGCGCTCTCAACTGGTCAATCGCGGGCCAGAGCCAGCTCCATCCAGCCTCAGGGCGGGTACCGATGTTGACGACCTGACTGCTGGGCTCAAGGGAAACCTCCCCCATGAGGGAGAGTGCAGCGACCGCACGATTGCAGATGGAACGACCCTCCTCCGTAAGCCTGACCCGTCGTCCGGCCTTCTGGAGGATAGTGGACTGGAAGACCTTCTCGATTTTCCGAACCCGCTGGG
>Ga0066641_10001059_pt1 | contig 12622 bp, 12 predicted proteins | sample CryGeyCG2114_065_FD_59509 | JGI IMG/M metagenome (GOLD analysis project Ga0066641, IMG submission 59509) | Groundwater microbial communities from aquifer - Crystal Geyser CG12_big_fil_rev_8/21/14_0.65 | ecosystem: Environmental > Aquatic > Deep subsurface > Groundwater | place: USA: Utah: Grand... | reverse complement strand
CTGTGCCGCCGTATTTTTCTTCAATGTATATGCCGCACAAATCGCTCGCGGCCATTATCTTTACTATATCCCACGGGAAGATGCCTTCCGCGTCATACTTTGCCGCGACAGGCCTGATCTTCTCCTCGGCAATCTGCCTTGCAATATCCCGCACCATGACCTGTTCTTCAGTTAATAAATAGTCCATGAAAATCCTCCTGATTTTTGTGAAGCAAAAATTAATCCCTACCTTATCTTATATATCAGCGTTTCTTTATTCCCGCCTCTTGCAATATCTATACTCAAAAGCTTGGTGGTTTTATTTGATGCAACATCCTCACATATCCTGTATATCCCAAAAAGGCTATTCACGGGATATCCGTTCACGCTTTTAATAATGTCACCTTGTTTTATGCCAAAATTCTCCGTAAGTTTTGCAACAGCAATATTCTGTATAAGAAAACCTTCTTTATTTATAACTACCGTGCCAAGGTCTGTGTTAAATTTTAAGTCAGGCCCTTCTCCGAATCTGTACCTAGGCTCGACCATCTTTATTGCGGATGTAAGCGCGGCGCAGGCATTGTGTATCGCAGATTCACTATCGCCTCTGTTTAGCGCCCATATATAATCGCCTATTTTCTGCGACTCTACATTATTAAAAAGTTCTGCAATTATAATCTTTTTGGCGGAATTGCGGTCCGGTGGACTGTTGAAAATCTCATTTTCTTTATCTGAAAGCTGATTCGCCTGGAAAGAGGCGTTGTAATCCTTTTCCAATACTATCTTTTTCTTTTCAAGGCTCTTTATTGTGAAATCTTCCGGCTGATTCTTTGTAATCTTTTCAGCAGGCTTGTTATAATTATATTCCAAAACACTGGTTTCGGATGTTTTTTCAAAAATCATCCCGCAGCCTTCTATCGGAATACGCTCTCCGGGTTTTACAATAACGCTGTTTTTTGAAGCTATATATTCCAATACAAGGCTATCCTTTTTTATATCTAATATTTTGAGAGATTCTGCCGTATTCTTATCGGAAGACAGGATATCTCCTTTTATATAAAGTTTTTTGTCTTTATTCTTAACGCAGACAACCGCATACCATGAAGGTTTGCTATCCTCAACGGTCCCAACCGAATCAGCAAAAACAGGCCCGGCTGAAGTTGTTATAGCTGCGAATAATACTATAAATACTATTTTAAAATGCTTAAACATGTTAGATAGGTTATATTATTATCTCTTATACGTCAAGAGAATTATTCATACCTTATAACTACATTAAAATCTGCCTGATCTTTCTTCAATACCTTTGGAAAACGGAGAAACGGCGACGCCTTTTTTACAATCCTTACAATGCTTCTCACAAGCCTGAGATCGGGATTATTAAGCACTACAGGGCCTCTTACTAGAAATCCTTCTTTATCTAGCGTAAACTGCAATTCCACATCCCCGCCTATCCCAATAACATCTTTATCCAGCTTTGCCAGATTATTTATTTCCTGCCCGATTTTAAAACAGTATTCTTCATAAGGCGTTCCATTACGAGCTAAAGGCTCTGAGCCGTCTCCTGCCTCAGACTTTTCCACATCATTAACTTCGCGGCTCTTCGCTCCTAAAATAGGCGCCCATTTCTGCCTTGGCTGTTTGCTCTTCTTAGCTGCAGTCTGTTTAGCTATGGCCTCTGTTTTGACAGGCTCTTCTTTCTCAGGCGTTATCCCGAATAGCTTGACCTCCGGTTCCTTCTGCTTTTCTATCTTTATATCCTCTGCTTTTTTATCCCAGTCAGCTATGTATTTTTGCGCGTCTTCCGTAGTTTTATCTCCCTCTACAATATGCGGGGTTAAAAATATTACAAGTTCTGTTTTTTCCTTGCTCTTGCCTTTAGTAGAGAAAAGTTTTCCTATTAAAGGCACGTCTCCCAGAAAAGGCACTTTCTCTACGTGGTCTACAAGAGTATCTTTCATTAATCCGCCTATTATTATAGTTGTCCCATCCTTTACCGCCACAGACGTCTCTGCTTCGGAAGTGGTTACATAAGGCACGATAGTTCTCGTAGAGCCATCTGGATTTTTTAATTCAACTGTTTTCGCAGCGTCGGCGTTACTGACTTCCGGCCTTATCTTCAATGTAACAAAACCTGTCCTGCTTATCTCGGGAATTACGGCAAGCCTTACGCCCACATCTACAAACTGGACATGATCCGTAGTATGATATGTGCCTCCGCTTGTAGTGGTAACCTCGCTTGTAACATATACTTCTTTAGCGCCCACTAAAATTTTTGCCTCCTGGCGGTCCATAACCGTTATCCTGGGCCTTGATAAAACATTGGTTTCTCCGTATGTTTTTAACAAGCTTACGATCGCGGAGTTATTTCCGTTTGTAGTGACTATGCTGAGGGTTGACGGGGTCACGCTTGACAGGCTTGTGCTGAGGTTCGTGTCTCCCGTAAGCCTTACATCGCCTATCTTCGCGATTTCAGCCCAGTCCACTCCATAGCTGTATTTATCCGAAAGCGTGACCTGCACAATATTAGCATCTATCATAACCTGCCTGGTTTTTTCGTCAAATGCCTCGATTATGCGCCTGATATCTTCTATTTTCTGAAAGGTATCTTTAACCACCAGCTTATTAGTCCTCTCGTCAAATTTTACGCTCCCAACGCCTTTGGAGACCACCTCGCCTATCTTATCCTTTAATAATTCAGCCTTTGCGTAATCAAGCATAAATACTTCAGTAATTAACGGGACGTCCATCTGCGAAATAAACTTTTTCATTTTATCCACATTTTCAGGATTATCTATAAGGACAACGGTGCCGGAAACATCGTCTGAAATCACCTTGCCTATATCTGTTTTTATCTGGCTCACGGCATTGCCAATCTCCTGCGCGTTTGCATAGTTAAGCTTGACCATTTCCGTCTTAGTCTTGTCATTAAACCTTTTTCCGTATATCATTTCATAATCCCTGGCATTTATAATTCTTACAAGGCTGCCGTCTTCTTCATAAGCTAAATTATTCGTAGAAACTACTATATTGAGGGCGTCCATAACGCTCACGTCTTTTACATACAACGTGACGATTCCTTTAACATTGCTGTTAGCAACTATATTAAGACCGCTTTTCTGCGCTAATATTTTCAGGACATCCCTTATATCCATTCCCTTGAGATCCAGAGATATAAGATCCGCATCACCCTGCTGCGCTCCAAAAACCAGGCTTGAAAAAATTACAACTAATATTATGCTGATAATAAACTTTTTCATATATTTTCTCCGTTTAAAGAGCGTTCAATTTGAAATCTATATATTTAGCTCTATCTTTTCTCCTTTGTACTCTAAGATCACTACGCTGTCTTTTATATCATATACCTTAAAGTCTCCAAACGAATCGTTTTTATAAAGAAAAAACGTTTTCTTTAAAACTTTATCTTCTATTATCGCCTGGTTGTTATCGCCTGTAATAATACCCAATAAAGTAAAGTTTCCGAGGACTTCCTCTCTGGAAATCTTTTTTACGCTGATATCTTTATCCGGGGTAACATCCCCCGCTACGCTATCTTCTTCCGCGCTTTCCGCTGATATCGGCTGCACTTGAGGTGCCTGAGCAACTTTAGCCTGGACAGATTCTGTCAAAGGTTTTTCTTTAAAAACAAGCACATCCGCCAGAAAAATAACCGCTACTACCCCTATAAAGCTTATCAATAAGATATTTACTTTTGTAAATATCTTCAAATCCTCTCCCAGTCTTGCTTTTGACTGGCTTTTTCTTATAAGATGCAAAAGCTTTCCTTCGGGGGTAGACTCTGTCATGATACCAAAACCACCTTTCTATCTTTTTCTATTACCTCGTTTACCAGATCCTCCTCAATAATCCTTTTATCTTTCATCACAAGCTCTTCCAGCAGATTATGGCACACAACTGCGATCTTACGGGGATAACCCTGAGTATATTGATATATCGTGAGTATCGCTTTTTCCGTAAACATCTCCTTGCCCGATGCGGCGCCTGCCTGCTTAAGCCTGAACTCTATCATGTTTTTAGTCTCATTATAGTCCAGGGGATTTAGTATATATTTCAAACTAATCCTGTCTGAAAAATTATTTATACGCTGCAGTTTGGGCAAAAGCTCCATCTGTCCCATAATAACAAGCTGAAGAAGCTTGAATTCATTGGTCTCGTAATTTAAAAGCGTGCGCAAAAGCTCTAATGTAGATAAGCTCATTTTCTGGCCTTCGTCTATAATAAGGGATATTATATGGCTTTCATCAACGCATTTCTTAAATAAAAACCTTTCTATCGCTTCTTTATAATCTAAGGTAGAGCGGAACGCGCCTTTTATTCCAAAAAGCTTAGCGAGAATCGTTACAAACTGAAACTCTGAATCATAAGTAGGATCCAGTATCATATGAGTTATGGCTCCGTTGGTAGAGTGCAGTTCCTGTATGAGAGCTCTGGCAAGAGTTGTTTTTCCGATACCAACGTCTCCCAAAATAACGCTGAGCCCCCTTTTTAATCTGATAGCTATTTCAAGCCTTTGCATTGCCTGCTTATGTGAAATGGATGGATAGAAAAAATATGGGTCAGGACTTGTTGAGAACGGCTCTTTATTCAAATTAAGAATACTATAATATGACATAGTTAAAGAAACCGCGTCCAGATTACAATCGGGACGCGGTTGGGGTGATTATGCTTAAAATCTCCTTTATCTCTGTGATCGACTTATTTTCTCTGCGCAACTCGCGTATCTTCTTTAATCTCTCAATTGTACTATCATCAAAATACCTGAAACTGGTCTCAGGACTTCTCCCGACTTCTTTAATAAGCCCGATATTTAAATAATACTTAAGCGTATAAACCGTCTGCCCACTCAACCTGGCTAAATCTTTTATTAAATATATCTTATTTTCCATAATCTTTACACTCTAACAATGTCACTTTTGTCAACTTTATGCCATCTAAACACAATCTTGACATTCTAACAATGTCACTTTTGTCAACTTTATGCTCAAATTATGCCGCAGTGCTACATAATCTTTACAAAACTAACAATGTCACATTGTCAAGTTCTTGCTGTCTATATAGACAGAGACAGCTTACTCTCCGCTTAGAGAGTAGTATACACTATATTTTAAAATAGTCAAGTTTTTCAATGATTTATGCATGGTCAAGCGTAAATCATTAAATTGAAAAGCTATATTAAAATTTTAGAGAAGATTATTGTACCTTTAAAAATAGGCGGGTTTTGCGAGACAAGCCTGAAATCAAATTTTTTTAATACTGCCATGGTTGGTAATTTTACAAGTTCAGATAAAAGCTTAATAATATCCTGCAGCTGCCCTTCTATCTGAAGCTCTATGCTGTATTCCCTGAAAAACTCCTTATCTATCGCCTGGCCGGGCTTTATATTGCTGGTTTTTATCCCCAGCGAACCCGCGAGGTTTTCCATATAATTAAGAAGCTTGGATATATTTTTTGTGGCTTTTGCATATTTATTATATTCTTCAATTATAGAATTTCTGTTTTCCAATAGCCTAATACCCTTGTTTATTCCGGCCTTTTTAGCTTCTATTTCAGCATTTGCAAGCTGCCATTTTTTAAAGGCTGGCTCGAATATGAAATTATACAACAACGCCGCAGCTATAAAAACAGCTGTTGCCGTGAAAATATATCTTTCTCTTTTTGATAGCTTTACGTATGACATATTATTTCACCTGGCACGCTATGCTGAAATCAGCCAGCTCCTGGTTTCCTATTTTTTTCATGGTAGTGTATTTTACTTCCACTTTTTTGAAATATTTTGATTTTTCAAGAATCTTTATAAAGTTAAAAACGCCCGGCATATCCCTGGCGTTTCCTTTATAGTAAAGGACGTCTTTCCCGTCGTAATCAAGCCCTGAAAGGACTATGTCTCCGGGCACGAGCCCGTAAGACTCTTTTAAAATATTTATAATCAGCTCTCCTTTCAGGCTCTGCGACTTTAATATATCTGTCTTTTTAAGAAAAGCATTCAGCTGATCCGCATCCTTCCGGATTTCATTATCTTTCTTTGCAAGCATATTGATAAGATTATTCTTTTCGTGCATCCTGAAAATAAAAAGCGACATGAGCATCGCTATCGTAACCGATAAAAGAAAATATGTAAAAAATGCCTGATACATGTTTTCTTTACTCGCCCTCTTTTCAATATATTCCTCAGGCAAAAGCTCTATCGCGAAAGGAAGGTTCAAGCTATCCGGATCTTCTTTGTATTCATGGAAATTCACCGGCACGGAAAAATATTCTTTCATATAAGGTCTGGCATTGTCTATGTTGAGGCTGGAAGAATAGGTAACGTAGACTTCTTCTATATCTTTATTCGCCTTGTCTCTTTTATAAAAAAGCAGCGAGCGGTTTATTTCTTCCATCAATCCATCCTCGTTCCTGAATCCTCTGGAAAAAACAGGCTTTGTTTTATCTGTTACAATAATCTCCGAATAATCTTTATGTATATCCACAACCAGACTTACCTTGTCATGTTTTATAATTTCTTTTTTCAACAAATATAAATATAAAGCTTCGGTTTCCAGCGTTATGCTCTCAGGCCTGGCCTTTCTTTCTTTCATCATATCTTCTATCAGCTGTCTTTTTACAATAGCCAGCATGATGTAAGAAAATCCTTTTTTATACGACCCTATGTTTCTGAAACTTATTATTATTTCTTCTTTTGAACAAGGCAATTCTTTCAATGCCTGGAATTCCACCATATTCTTGATCTCGGAAGAGTCTACGGAAGGAAGCTCTATAAATCTCAAGGTAACTTGATATCTTGGAATAATCAGCACATCTATTGGTTTATCCAATTTAATCCTCTTTCCAGCAATAAATTTTCCCTGTCCTGTTTATTACCGCCATAATACGCTTTACTATATCTTTATTTTCTGAAAAAGACGCGGACGCTGTTACCCTGAAAAAATCCGATCTCACGCTGAGCAGAGACTGATAATTCAAGATACCATCAGGCGTAATTCCAAAACTTTCAAATATACCGCTAAAATTATCCTCCGTAAACACGCCGTCATCTTCCGTGCCAACCATCCCGTCGTTACCTTCTCTGTATGCGATTATTTTATTTATTATTAAAGGGTCCTGCCCTAAAATTACTCTCAAGATATCTTCGCTGGCCGTATTTATATTAACCTTGGGATCGTTTCCTCTGTAGATAGTAATGTAATCTTTTATTTTCATATAACTGTCGCGCGTCATGCCGTCAATTAAAAATAATTCTTCCGCGAACTCAAAGCCTTTTTCTCCTTTTTGGGCTTTATAATCCAAGACAGCCTGGCCAAGGGTATCGTCTAATCCCAGCATAATTAAATGCTCTTTTTTTAAATTTAAACTGTTCAGATTAAACCTGCTTCCTTCATCGCAGGCTATATACGTTACCTCTCCGCCGCCAAGCTTGAATTCCTGTTTTTTATTCCAATCTTCATTAAGGCTGTCGTAATTATTGTCGTCTTTGTTGAAATCTATTGCCATCTTTGCAACGCCTGCCTTTGCCAGATACAACGCTCTTATGTTTTCAGATTCATATTTTGCAAGCCTTATATCTCCTGAAGAATAACGAGAAACAGCTATACTCAATAAAGACAGCGTTATCAGCACCCATAAAACAAATATCAATATGCTTCCCCTGTATCCGTTCATCGCGCTCCCAACTCTCCATGTGGAATAAAAATAGTTTTATGATACAACTCTCCTCCTGCATCAAGGCTAAAATTAATCCTAACCGCGCAAGGAATCGTTTTCTGAGACTCTTCCCATGCATCACGCCATTCAAAGCCTTTTGACCCATTCTTTAATTCATACGCATATTCAAAATCCATTACATACGCTGAAAATATAAATTCTCCGCTTTTCTCTGTTTCAGTGTATTCCTTATCTGTAAAAAGCGTCTTTTTTTTAGTAAGCGATTTGACGCCCGTATTCATATCTTCCGCGATATAATAACTCACGGTATAAGTGCTGTCCTTATCCTCCTCAGATACTACGACAGGGAAAGCCATTTCTGACGAAACGCCTTTAAATCTTATCATAGAAAACAAAAAAGTGCTTTTTAGCTCTTTCTGCAGCTTTAAAAGAGATACCCTTATTTTTTGCAGATTTTTTCCTTCGCTTCCTTTGCGCCACGCCTTAATGCCCAAGCTGAAAGTGCTGTATATAGAAACCACTACGATCGCCATTATAAGGGTGGCGACAATGAGTTCAATAAGGGTGAAAGCCCTGCGCGTCATATTATACATGTAGAAGCGGGTAAGTATTCTTCTTTATCTTTCCCCTGCCACAAAATCCTTAAATTAACTTCGTTACAAGCGTCTTCTTCTAATTTAATTACGCTCAGACTCCATGAAAATTTATCGTCAAAGTTGCTGAACACGCCTCTTGACGCCCCGTCTTTTATATCGCTGTTATAAAGCTCCAACATCTTTTCTTCCAGAAGAAGCCCTGCCTTAAAATAATCCCTTGAAAACTCTATAGCCCTTAATGGCCTCATAAAAGAATTCAATATCAGCAAAGTTCCTATGGATAATATCGCTACGCCGATCATTACCTCGAGCAATAAAAACCCTCTGTTTTTTTGCCTTTCCATAATTCTTCGCCTTAATACGCCGCCAATGACATCTGAAATACGGGTAAAATCATCGCCATGACAATAAGCCCGACTACTAAGCCCATTATCAGAATAAAACCGGGCTCCAGAAGAGCTGTTATTATCTTCATAAGCCTTTCTACTTCAATTTCGTAACTCCTGGCTATATTAAAAAGCGCTCTATCCAAAAATCCGCCTTCTTCCCCGACCGCTGTCATATTAGCTACAAATACCGGGAAATTCTTTCTTTTTTTTATTGCAAGCGTAAAGCTCGAGCCTGCCTTGACATCCTTATATATCTCATCTACTTCCTCTTTTATGACGCTGTTAGTTATAACGCCTGCTGTTATTTTTAAAGAATCAAGCATGCTCACGCCATTTTTAAGAAGCATGGACAACGTCCTGGAAAACCTTGCGAATTCTGTATTCTTCAACAAATCTCCAAAAATAGGTACCTTTAATTTAAGCCTGTCCATTTTATTTTTTGTGACCGGGTTAGTTCTGCCTGTTCTAAATAAAAATATGGCTCCTAGTATAAAAATAACCAATAAAAACCAGTAAGTCCTTACAAAATCGCTTATACCTATAAGCATCCTTGTGGGCAGCGGCAATTGCTCGTTCATCTCCATAAACATACCGGCAATCCTGGGCACAACAAAAGTCACTAAAACGAATATCGTAGCAAATCCCACTATAACCATTAAGCCGGGGTAAGCCAAGGCAGCGACTATCCTTTCCCTTGTGTCCTGATCTTTGTCCAGAAAATCTTTTATATTGGCCAACACTTCATTAAGCGAGCCTGATTCTTCTCCTGAACGAACAAGGTTTACATACAATTCTGAAAATATATCCGGATATTTTTTTAACGCCTCTGAAAAAGCCTTCCCTTCTTTTATCATGGATTTGATATTCCCTACTATTATTTTCAGATAGCTGTTTTCCGTCTGGTTTTCAATTACGCTCAAGGCGTTATAAAGCGCCAGGTTTGAACCGATAAGCTCCGAAAGCTGCCTTGTAAAATTAGCCAGGTCTTTAGCCTTAACCTTGGAAACCGTTAATTTTTTTTCACCGGCTGATTCCTCTCTGATCCATACAGGATAATAACCTGACTGGATCAGCTTATTAGCAGCCACGCTCTCGGAATCAGCTTCAATGCCGCCTTCCACTATCTCTTCCGGAGATTTTTTTGCTTTGTAAACGAATCTTGGCATAATCTTCAGTCCTGCTGGGTTACGCGCATAACTTCATTAAGGGTGGTAACGCCCGCTTTTATCTTTTCCCAGCCATCCATCCGGAGGGTATGCATTCCCAGCTGCAGCGCTTTTTTCTTTATCTGGTCGCTGGAAGCCCTTTTAAACACCATATCTCTTATATCTTCATTCATAACCAGAAACTCATATATGGCCGTCCTGCCTTTATAGCCTGTATGTTTACAGGATTCGCAGCCCTTTCCTTCGTAAATATTTAAATTACCGGCATTGTTTTCAACGCCAAATTCCTGCAGGGCTTTTTTGCCGGGAGCCGCCTTTGTTTTGCAATGAGAACAGATAATCCTCACGAGCCTTTGAGCGATAAAACATTCCACGGAGCTTGCCACGAGATACGGCTCAATGCCCATATCCAAAAGCCTGGTCAGGCCCCCTGCCGCATCATTCGTATGAAGAGTGCTGAACACAAGATGGCCCGTTAAAGCGACTCTTATAGTTATCTCCGCTGTTTCAAAATCCCTGACCTCCCCCACCATCATAATATCAGGGTCGTGCCTCAGCGTAGATCTAAGCCCTGCCGCAAAGCTCAAGCCGATTTTCGGATGGACCTGTATCTGGGTAACGCCTTTTATCTGGTATTCGATAGGGTCCTCTATAGTGATAATCTTGCTGTCTTTGTTATTTATTCTGGACAAACATGCATAAAGGGTCGTGGTCTTGCCGCTCCCTGTCGGGCCTGTTACAAAAATAATGCCATGCGGCTTTTTTATGAGCTTCTCGAGTATTGTTAAATCAGAAGGCAACAGCCCGAGATTTTTCAGATTATAAAACATCGCCCCGCTTAAAATCCTGATATCCACGCTTTCTCCGAACTGAGTCGGCAATATAGATACCCTCAAATCTATCTCCTGGCCCGTCACCTTAATCTTTATTCTGCCGTCCTGCGGAAGCCTGTGTTCCGCGATATCCAGATTAGACATAATCTTTATCCTGGAAACTATGGCCAGCTTGAAATACGTTATATCCTGGGGTATGGGTACATCGTACAAAATACCGTCTACCCTGTACCTTACTTTTATCTCATCTTCATACGGCTCGATATGTATATCCGTGGCGTTTTCTTTAACAGCCTGCGCCAGCATCTGATTGACAAATTTTACTATAGAAGCGTCCTGCGCCATTTCGTCTATATTTTCCGTCCTGGATTTTTGCGCGAGCGAATCTTTATCCGGCCCGCCCGAGCCCATTATCTCTTCTATTGTTTCCGCCCCCAGGCCATAATACTTTTTTATAGCTTCGGATATATCGGAAAAGCCCGCAAGCATAGGCTCCGCCTTAAAGCCCAGGAACAAGCTTATATCATCCAGGGTTCTCACGTCCAGAGGATCCTCCATGGCGATGGTTAAAACGTTATTTTCAAATTTTACCGGCATAATCTTGTAATGGCATGCGAATTTGGCTGGGATCTTTTCAAAAACGCCGGTATCTATATTGAAATTTTTCAGCTTGCAATACGGTACGCCTATCTGCTTGGAAATAACCGGATACAGCTCTTCTTCCTTTATAAGGCCCAGCTTTACTAAGGCCGCCCCCAGGAAATCGCCTGTTTTTTCATGCTCATTCAGGCCAATCTCTAACTGTTCTTTAGTAACTAGATTTTTTTTGATTAATATATCGCCTAAAAGGTTTGTTTTATTTGAGGGTAGCGGCATCTTGTCCATCGATATGATTTTATCATAACTTACATGGTCTGACAATTATAAAAATAACTGAGCTAATGATAATGGCCCAGCTATTATAAGCGTCTCGAAGGGATTTTTTATCTGGTTTAGATCTTTTTAACGACCAGCGTAGCGTTGTGGCCGCCAAAGCCGAGAGAATTAGATAAGCAGGCGTTAACCTTTGCCCGGCGCGCTTCATTAGGCACGTAGTCAAGATCGCAGTCAGGATCCGGGTTTTCATAGTTTATCGTAGGAGGAATGCCGCTTCTTTCTATGGAAAGACAGCATATGACAAATTCTACCGCGCCTGCTGCGCCTAACTGATGGCCCATCATTGATTTTGTAGAGGAAATAGCCACTTTTTTCGCAAAACTTCCAAATACTTTTTTTATTGCCAAAGTTTCTACTTTATCATTAAGCATTGTAGATGTGCCATGAGCGTTTATATAAGAGATATCTTCGGGTTTCAGATTTGCGTCCTTCAAAGCATTTGCCATACACCTTACAGCTCCTTCTCCTTCAGGATCCGGCGCTGTCATATGATACGCATCCCCTGTCATCCCATAGCCGACTATCTCGCCGTATATTTTAGCGTTTCTTTTTCTTGCATGCTCCAGTTCTTCTAAAATCACAATGCCACATCCTTCCGCCATTACAAATCCGTCTCTATCTTTATCAAAAGGCCTGGAGGCTTTTTCCGGCTCATTATTTCTGGTAGAAAGCGCCTTTAATGCGCAAAAACCTCCTATGCCCAGCGTAGTAATACAGCTCTCCGTCCCTCCCGCTATCATAGCATCCGCGTCTCCGTATTGAATAATCCTCATAGCATCGCCTATAGCATGAGAACCGGACGCACAAGCAGTAGTAGTGCAAAGATTCGGCCCTTTAACCCCTATCATAATAGATATGTGGCCTGCTGCCATGTTTACAATAAGCATCGGTATAAGGAAAGGGGTTACGCGAGAAGGCCCTTTTTCAAGTATTACTTTATGCTGCTCTTCTATTATCCTGAGACTTCCAATGCCTGAACCCACGATAACGCCTATCCTGTAAGGGTCTTCTTTTGATATATCAAGGCCTGAATCATCAAT
>Ga0066641_10001058_pt1 | contig 12629 bp, 9 predicted proteins | sample CryGeyCG2114_065_FD_59509 | JGI IMG/M metagenome (GOLD analysis project Ga0066641, IMG submission 59509) | Groundwater microbial communities from aquifer - Crystal Geyser CG12_big_fil_rev_8/21/14_0.65 | ecosystem: Environmental > Aquatic > Deep subsurface > Groundwater | place: USA: Utah: Grand... | reverse complement strand
TCCATCTGTGGCAATATAACCGAAACCGACCCCTGTCCGATCTGTAACGATCCTCTTCGGGACCATACGGTTATATGCGTTGTGGAACAACCATCAGATGTTTTCGCCCTGGAGAAAACCAATGAATATAAGGGCGTTTTTCATATTCTTGGCGGTTCGCTTTCACCCTTGGATGGAATAGGACCGGACGATTTGAGGATAAAATCCTTATTGAAAAGAGTTCCTAGCGGCGTCTCTGAAGTGATATTGGCGACTAACCCTAAAACGGAAGGTGAAGCTACTGCTATATATATAACAGAGTTACTTAAACCTCTTAAAGTAAAGGTTTCACGAATTGCCCGAGGCCTTCCCATCGGCGGCGATTTGGAGTTTGCGGATATCGTGACTTTATCAAGGGCGCTACAGGACCGAACAACACTTTAGGAGATAAGTCGCAAGTTGGATTCTTATTGGGTTTTAGATTATCAATTTAGGCAATTATTCAGCATCTTGGACAAAGGTATAAATCGATTACGAGTAAATTGCTTTATTGGCAATTAGTAATCATCATTTCTTGACACGGTGGAGCTATTTTCTTATATTGATAGTTTGAATTTTTCGCGGGCCACGCGGTCGCCTCGATAAAATCGGGGAGGAAAGTCCGGGCTGCGTAGGGCACGGCGCCTCGTAACGCAAGGACCCCGATAACATCGGGGTGGAAAGTGCCACAGAAACAATACCGCCCCCAGCAACTGCCGGGAGCAAGGGTGAAACGGTGGTGTAAGAGACCACCCACTCCGGTGGCAACATCGGTTTGGGTAAACCCCGCCGGTTGCAAGGCCAAGTATAGGAGAAGGAGTTGCCCGCTCCATATTACTCCAGGGTAGGCCGCATGAGTATGACAGTGATGTCATTCCCAGATAGATGACCGCCTTCCGTTCATAGAGCGGATTACAGAACCCGGCTTATGGCCCGCTAACCTTTAATTTATTACGGGGAAGAACTTTGGAACAAAGTATTTGGGAAATCGCACCAAAACCTGCACTTGAAATTACAGCCAAAATGTCTGCTGAATTAGACATGCCTAAAGTAGTGTGCAATATCTTAATAAATCGGGGGATGAGCAATGTAATTGATGCCAATAGGTTCCTGTTCCCAAAGATGTCCGAGCTTTGTGATCCCTATTTATTCGAGGATATGGATCGAGGTGTGGAGAGGGTTATCGAGGCTTTACGGAATCGCGAAAAAATAATGATTTATGGAGATTATGATGTAGATGGTATCACCGCTACATCACTAATGTTTCTGGTGTTGAATAAGTTAGGGGCGGAAGTTAGCTATTATCTCCCAAACAGGCTTTCTGAAGGTTATGGGATTTCCGAAGATGGTTTGGCCGAGGCGAAAAGGCGCGGAGTGAGTTTGCTGATTTCAGTCGATTGCGGTATTACTGCGGTGGGAGAAGTTAAAATTGCCAGCGAGATGGGTATTGACTGCATCATCACCGACCATCACGAACCAGGCTCCGAGATTCCTCAGGCAATAGCCGTCATTAATCCGAAAAGAAACGGTTCGGAGGGCATCGGAGTGGAGCTTTCCGGGGTAGGAATTGCCTTCAAATTTGCATCAGCCATTTACGAAAGATTGAACCAGGATCCGGCTGATGTCAGAGAGCATCTTGACCTGGTAGCATTGGGCACTGCCGCCGATATAGTGCCACTGGTGAATGAAAACCGCATTCTAACGAAATTCGGCATCAAACAGGTTTCGAGAACATCCAAACCAGGGCTAAAAGCTCTAATTTTCGTGTCTGGTCTGATGGGAAAAGAAATCGGTACTGGACAGGTCGTTTTCATTTTGGCGCCCCGCATAAATGCTATCGGGAGACTTGGTAATGCAGAATTAGCGATCAAACTGCTATCGACAAAAGATGAACGACAAGCGAGCACCATTGCCCGAAGGTTGAACGAAGAAAACCACAGACGGAAAGAAATTGATGAAAAGACTCTCCACGAAGCTCTGGATCAAATTCGTGAAAAAGTTGACCTTGATCGAGATAAAGCCATAGTGCTCGCCGGAAACGACTGGCATCAAGGAGTAATTGGAATCGTGGCATCGAGGCTGGTGGAGCGATATCACCGGCCAACGGTGATGATCTCAATAGATGGGGATGAAGGAAAAGGATCGGCGCGTTCTATTCCCAATTTCCATTTATACGATGCGCTCAGGGAATGCGAGAATTTGCTCATTCGTTTTGGAGGTCATAAATATGCCGCCGGCCTTTCCATAAATGTGGATATGATAGAGAAATTTCGCCAACGATTTAATGAGGTGGCCTCAAGGATGCTTGGTATCGAAGATATGTCTCCCAAGGTTCTTATCGATGCGGATATTGAATTTGATGAGATCGATGAGAAGCTGATTGATGCAATCGATATGTTTTCTCCTTTTGGCCCTCAGAATATGAAGCCCGTTTTTATGACCCGTAACGTGGAACTCTATGGAAATCCGTATATTGTCGGCAACAATCATTTGAAGCTGAAAGTCCAAAAAGACGACAGGATTTTTGATTGCATCGGTTTTGGTCTGGGAGGGTATCTGAGTCAGCTTTTCAGTCAACCCCTTCGACTGAATATCGCCTATTTAATCGAGATGAACGATTGGAATGGAGTAGAGCATATTCAACTCCGAATAAAGGATCTCCAGGTGCTTTAGATGACCGTCCTTGAAAGATTTCATCAGAAAGACAGGGCGGCGTTATCACGGATAATATCTTTCATCGAGAACAGGGAGGACGGTTATATCACACTCTTATCAAAAATATATCCCCAATCCGGCACCGCTTATAAAATCGGAATTACGGGCCCTCCGGGGGCGGGCAAATCCACCCTGGTAGATAAAATGGCCGCTATTTATTTGAAAGAAGGAATTAGGATCGGCATTATCGCGGTGGATCCCTCTTCTCCATTCACTGGTGGAGCGTTGTTGGGGGATCGGATTAGAATGCAGGACTTATCTGATAAGGGCGATGTATTTATCAGGTCAATGGCCACTCGAGGCTCGGGCGGTGGGCTGGCAGAAGCGACTCGTGAAGTGGCGCTAGCCCTAGATGCATTCGGCTTTGATATTATCTTAATTGAAACTGTTGGCGTAGGACAGGTTGAACTGGATATTGCGGGCTTGTGCGATACCACCATCGTGGTATTGGTCCCGGAATCCGGGGACAGTGTCCAAACCCTTAAGGCCGGCCTGATGGAGATTGCGCACATATTTGCAGTCAATAAGGCGGACAGAGAAGGCAGCGGGAGAATTGTTGCGGAATTAAAAATGATGCTTGATGGCAGGCTAAAGTACAGGAATGATGGCTGGCATTTTCCAGTTGTTAAAACTGAGGCCATCAACAATATTGGAATCGAAAAGTTAATCGATGATGTCTCCGCGCATCGGCGATTCATCTTTGACCGACATTCAAAAGATGATTATCGTTTTAATAAGATCGGAGCAGAATTGAAACTGATCATGCAACAGAGGTTGCAAAGCCGATTAATTCCGGAACTTCTTGATGATAAGACCGTTGGCAATTATGTAAATCTGATTATCGAAGGTAAGACTGATCCTTATAGCATAACGGATGAATTGGTTTCCAAAATGATGCTCAAGAGAATTGAAATATGAAAAAGATCGCGGGTAAAGATATGAGCGATGAAGCTTTCGCAAAATCGCATAACAAGGGGGTTGGAAAAGGCAGTCAGGCTTGCCAGCATGCCAAGAAGGTTTGGCAAGAGCAGTTTAGTTCCAGCAAGCTGAGACCGAACAAAAAATTTACTACTGGCTCTATGGAGACGGTTGAACCTCTCTATATGCCCGAGGATACAAATGGCATCGAAGAAGTTGGTTCGGAATATATGGCGAAGATTGGATTCCCCGGGCAGTATCCTTATACCCGTGGTGTGCATCCGAATATGTACCGGGGCAAGTTATGGACAATGCGCCAATTCAGCGGCTTTGCCACCCCCAAAGAAACCAATCGGCGCTACCATTATCTTCTGAAAGCCGGCCAAACTGGATTATCGGTAGCATTCGATCTTCCCACCTTGATGGGTTATGATTCGGACAGCCCACGTTCGCTCGGAGAGGTGGGAGTCTGCGGTGTAGCTGTGGATACATTGAATGATATGGAAATAATATTCGATGGTCTTGCACTGGATAAAATATCGACCTCGATGACCATCAATGCCCCATCATCGATCTTATTGGCCATGTATTGCGCGGTGGCGGAAAAGCAGGGTGTGCCGCTACATCAATTGACCGGCACCCTCCAAAATGACATCTTGAAAGAATATATTGCTCAAAAAGAATGGATCTATCCGCCGGAACCATCAATCCGCCTGATCACCGACATTATGGAGTTCTGCACCCGTAACATTCCCAAATATAACACTATTTCCATCTCTGGTTATCATATCCGCGAAGCTGGCTCGACTGCCGCGCAGGAGTTGGCTTTTACCCTTGCTGACGGTTTTTGCTATGTCGAGGCCGCAATTAAAGCCGGGCTCAATGTCGATGATTTTGCTCCCAGATTGTCGCTCTTTTTCAATTCTCATCTTGATTTTTTCGAAGAAACTGCAAAGTTTCGCGCGGCAAGACGAATCTGGGCGCGCCATTTGAAGGAGAAATATGGTGCCAGAAAATCGGAATCGTGGTTAATGCGTTTCCATACTCAGACTGCCGGTTGCACTTTGACAGCACAGCAACCTGAGAATAACATTATCCGCACTGCTTACCAGGCACTGGCCGGAGTACTGGGAGGGACACAATCCTTGCATACCAATTCGATGGATGAGTCGCTTGCCCTTCCCAGCGAAAAAGCGGTAACTGTCGCCCTGAGGACCCAGCAAATTATCGCTGAGGAATTGGGAGTAGTGAATACGGCGGATCCTCTGGCGGGCTCATATTTCGTTGAGGCGCTGACCGACCGGCTCGAAAAACAAGCCGAAGAATATTTCGCCGAGATTGAGAAGAGAGGCGGTGTCCTGAAATGCATCGATGAGGGATTTTTCCAAAGAGAGATTGCTGATGCCGCTTATCGATACCAGAGGGAAATTGATGAGAAAGAACGAATCATTGTCGGAGTTAATGATTATGTCAATGAGGATGAGAAAATTGAGATTCCGCTTTTGGAAATAGACGAATCTGTCGCACGCGAGCAAGTGGCCTCTCTAAGGAAGGTCAAAGAAACCCGTGATAATGACAGGGTAAAGCGAACGTTGGAAGAACTCCGGAAAGTTATCAAGAGCCGCGACAACCATATACCCTTGCTTCTCGAATGCGTTAGATGCTATGCTACAGAAGGGGAAATAGTTGATGTTATGAGGTCAGTATTCGGTGAATATCAGGAACCTCCTATAATTTAGAATGCATTTCGAAAGTGAATTGATTATTATTTTTTGAGGTAAGAACTGAGGATTTCGGGATCCCTATTTATGTGGGAAAAATATTGCTTAGCCCATATAATGTTGTGGCGCTTAATTGGAGGTCTGTAGATTATGTCACCGAAGATACGCAAATTAAGGATTCTTTTGGCGAAACCCGGACTTGATGGCCATGATAGAGGCATCAAAGTAATCGCCGCAGCTCTTCGTGATTCCGGATTTGAAGTGATTTATACCGGACTCCGACAGACACCCGAACAGATTGTGGAGGCTGCGGTGCAAGAGGATGTCGATGCTGTTGGGATGTCCATTCTCTCCGGAGCACACATGACTCTTTTCCCCGCAGTCCATAAATTGATGCAGGAGAGAGGAGTAGCTGATATGCTGTTATTCGGCGGGGGTATCATTTCTGAATCAGACGCCAAGCGTCTGGAGGAAATGGGTTGTGGAAGAATTTTCGGACCGGGAACTCCCACTCCAGAAGTCGTGAAATACCTTCAGGAGTTTCTACCGGACCACCGCCAGAGGGAAAAAATCATTTGATGGCACGATTAGTCATTTGGGACTCTATATCCACCAGCGAATTTCTCTGTAGAGGCAATTGTTTTTATCCTGTTAAATTATCATATCATAAGGAGGATAAGGGAAAACATCATTTATTCACGTGTTTGGGGGCTACTTTCTCCCAGCTAAACACGGAAATTATGGGGACGGCGGCATAGGGGATTTGCCTGTTATTTCAGGAAATCGCTTTAGGAATTTCCGCATCTTACGATACCAAACGATAACTGAAAGATGACGCCGAACTGCTTCGATGGCAGTTTATTCTCAACTAAACCGACAACATTGGTCATGGAAGGAGTTAGAATGTTGAGGAATCCCAAACAAAAAATCGCTTTTATTTGCGCGCTTTTGATTCTCGTTATCTTCACTAACCAACAATCATTCTCATTAGAAACACTCGTTGGAACAGCCTATTCTTCAAGTATCTCTAATATGAGGCATCGGGCAACTCAAACATTGCATCAAATGACAGGCGCCCATACGATAAGGTTGAACTTGAGCTGGGCGGAAGCAGACTCTATCTTCAGAGCAACTGGTTCCTGGCGGGCGATCGCTGATTCGGTGGTGGCTTATGTTCCGACGAACATAGAGCCAATTCTCCTTCTGAGCTTTTGGAATCCCATGAAGATGGACAAACCCGAGAACGCCCGCTATACCGATGTTTATAAAGCCAGAGACCTCCAGGAATTCAGATACTCATGTTACAAACTAGCGTATGAGCTTCGCGGCAAGGTAAGATATTTTGTGTTGCATAATGAGCCAAATCTATTCTGGAATCCCGACTCAGGAAGCCAAAATTGGAGGAATTCTATTGAGGATTTCGCCATTCAATGCACCGCGGCCGCACAGGCCATAAAACAGGCAAATCCCGATGCCTATATCATTTATGGCTCATTTGCAGGAATCTCGCATTATGGAAATGGGCATGAGAATCCGATTACCAAGCAATTCTGCGATGCCATCGCACCCGAGGGTGGCAATCCGATAATAGACGCCATCGATTTTCATTTTTATGGTAATGAGTTGGAGCAGGAGCAATATAGTGAGATTGCTGATTCAATTTCAGCGTATTGCATGAGAAGAAATGTTGACTGGATTATAGGGGAAACGGCGGGACCAAAAATCGATTTGCCGACCGATATGCCTGATCCCCATAATCCAAATCAGACCATTTATGAATCCCTTTTGCAGGCCATTGATAATGGTATTCGAGTGGCCATCGTAAGGGATTCGCTAGTATCTTACACCAGATACTATGAACCAGAGAATTATTATCTCCCTGAGAATTGGCAGGCTCTGGAAGTAGCCAAAAAAGCCGACTTTGTCAAGAAAATCATTGCCTTTGCTGATACTATCGATGCGTTCGTTCCGGCCAAAATCGTATCATGGTTTTCTGCTTTCATTTTGCCTAATCTGCCTTCGTATCAGGAACCAATTCCGGATTCGGTTGATGCCGAATCCTACTTCAAAACCTTCTTGCGGACTGAAGCATACGGTCCCATGGGGCTTGTATATGTGGATGACGTTGGCACCGAATACCCAACTCCTCTTGCCAACCTAATGAAACAGATAATTTATATTTATTTTCCGCTGGGAATCGAATCTCTGCCAGGGAACAGCGACACTGTGGACCAGATGATGCAAAATAACTATCTGGAGCAGGCATATTTGTTTCAGAATTACCCCAATCCATTTAATATGGAAACCAGAATCTTTTACAATATCCCGGTCAATTCTGATGTGAGGCTCGATATATATAATATGCTCGGCGAATTAGTGGAAAGCCAACACCATGGCTCCCTTTCCAGAGGTCTGCATTCGGTGGTCTGGGACGCATCTGCTGTAGCAAGCGGGACCTATTTCTATAGGATCTCAATAGGGAATCAGGTATTGACACGATCCATGTTGCTATTAAAATAAGAGCATCGCTTCGGGGACGATTTCGAATTGGAAAATTTCGGACATCATATTGAATCGGTATGATGTCCGAAGGCTGTTTAATTTTTCATGACAATCAAATAGATTTATCCGATATTCATTATCCCCCAACGGTCAAGGGATAAAACCTGCCTTGTCCCATTTTTGCTTGACTTTGAATAGCATTACGCGTAATGTGCCGATGTGAAAAACCGGGGGATTCATCTAATCAGAGCGGCAATTCTGGTTATGGGCATTTCTGGAAGCTCATGGCTGGGATTATCATGCAAACCGGCAACCGGCCTATTCCCTACCGACAAATTTGTAGAAGCCGATACCGTTTATTATTGCGATCTCATCATTTTCATCGGAGAAAATCAATCACGAAAGGACATTGTCGTGTGTGAATTTGGGAGGGAAAAAAGAGGTGAGAATTATGCCGGCGAGTTCTGGGGTTGTATCTCAAATAGCGGCAATTGGGATAAACTCGAGAAGTCCGGCAAATTCCGTCTTATAACATCGAGGCCTTCAGTCCCGGAGGGTCCTCCGGGCGTCAAGGTAGAAGCTCAGGGGATGAAGTTCAAATTGGAATATGCCGCTCAAGATTATGATTTCGGGATCAAATCCAAAAGCCCGTCAACTACTTGTGTAATCAAGAATGATGAGAAGATGCAGGAGTATTATAGCATTGCGGAAGCGGAATTAACTATTGCCCAGCGTCAGGAAAAAGGGAAAATATTCTATGGTTTCACGCGATGGGTCGGATACCAGCCAATCACCACCAAGTATAAAGGAAGGTATAAGGATTTCCAGCGTTTTTTCCTCTTCGATGATGATGTTTTAATAATTGCCAGTGAAAATCAGGCAAACCTGGCCGATTTCGCATCGAAATACGAGCTTCCGGTTCATCCCGACCAGTTAAATGCATTGGTCAGAGTAGGCCATTCCCAGCAATCGTACAGCGATTTCAAATCGTTCACTACTGACAGATCTTTCGACCTGGCATTATTCCGCATACCTTTCGGATGGGAGCTCGAATTTGAGAAGGACAATTCAGTAGTGTTATCCGGCGAAGGGTATTATCTGGATAATAAGATCCTCACCGGAAGGGCTTTTATTGAAGTGAGTGGCGCCTTGAGCTTCAGGGGGCATGACTATGAACTTGCCGGTGTCTGCGAATTTATCAAGTGAATTCGCACAGCATGTAATCAAATTCCCGGGCAAGAATGGAAATTCGTCCTCACCCAGCTTAGCTGAAATGAATCGCCATATAAAATGAGAAGACATCAATGGCGCGACGGGACCTGTCTCTGGAATTTCTTTTGAATTTCATCAATCGTCAGACGCGCCGTGATCGGCCTTCCGTGCGGACATAAGTTAAATTCCTCACAGGCAAACAGGCGGTCGCATACTTGAGCCATTTCTTCCGATGAAAGCTTCTGCCCCGCTTTTATAGCAGAATGGCAAGCAAAAGAAGCCGCGATAGAACGATATGGATTCTCTCCCGATTCTCCATCATCTTGAATATCATCAAGAATCTTGCGCAATGCCAACTCTGGCATGGAATTATCAATGCCGGCAGGTATGCCTGAGATAATCAACGTATTGCCGCCGAACTCCACAATTTCATAGCCTAACTTGCTCAAGGCCTCCTGGTTATCCTTCCATCGCGAAAATTCACCCGGAGTGAGGTCAACAGTTATCGGAAACAGCAGTTGTTGAGCGGCGGTCTTTCCACCCGCCAAATGGCCGATGGCTTCCTCATAAAGAATCCGCTCGTGAGCATTGTGTTGATCGATGAGAAGGAGTGAATCTTTGAATGGGACTATTATGAAGCTGTCCATAAATTGCCACATTTTCGGCTGGTTTGGGTCAAAGGTATTTTGCTTGTGTTCATACCCGCTATCATCTTTATCCTGATTCCATTCAGAATCAATTTTATGGGGCATCTTACCATTATAAGGTGTGGAAATGAATCCGCCCTTATAAAAGGATTCTTGAAAATTATGATTTCGTGGGGCACTGCCGGTTAAATTGGATTTGATCATATTGGGCATGGCATTGATTCCGAATTTACTTTCAGATTCCAATGAAAGATCGGTCAGCACACCTGCGGACCTCAGAGTATATTCGACAAGCCGCTTCACTTTAGCGAATAATGATGATTCATCCACAAAGCGGATTTCGGTCTTTGCGGGATGAACATTCACATCAATTTCGCGAGGCGGCAGGTTGATAAAAATGGCGCATGGAGGATAATGATTGGGGAGCAGTTTATCGCGATACCCGTTTCGCAATGCAGAAAGAATGGTACGAGACACGATAGGCCTGAAATTCACATAGAATCTGACATCTGTAGCGCGCAATTTCATCAAAGACGGATGAGAGATATAGCCAAGAATAGTGCCGTGTATGTCAAATCTGCCCTCATCCGTCCCTGGCAACGGGAAAAAATTCCCAAGGTTGTCGTGTCCAAAAACTGTTGCCAAGCGATCGATTAAGTGTTTGGCTGGCTTGAAATTAAATAATTCATTGCCATTATGCGTGAGCGTGAAACCAACACGAAAATTGCCAATGGCGTAGGATATGACCAAGTCGGTAATTCGACTAAACTCGGATCTAGGAGATTTAAGAAATTTGCGTCTCGCAGGGGTATTGAAAAATAGATTCGAGACAATAATTGAAGTCCCGGAGGGACAACCGGCGGCTTTTAAATTTCTAATTTTACCAGCCTCAATCTCGATTTCCGAACCTGATTCTCTTTCGTGAATTCTGCTGATAGCCCTGACTTGGGCCACAGATCCGATCGATGGCAAAGCCTCTCCCCTGAATCCGTAACTCTCAATGTTGAACAGGTCCTCAACGTTTTTGAGTTTTGACGTGGCGTGCCTAGTGAAGGCCAGTTCCAAATCATCGCCAGCCATTCCGACCCCGTCATCATGAACGGCAATCAGCTCCAGGCCCCCTTCTTTGAGCTGGACGGATACATTGGTCGCTCCGGCATCCAACGAATTTTCCATCAATTCCTTCACTACAGATGAAGGACGTTCTATAACCTCGCCGGCGGCTATCTTATTAATTAAGGTCTCATCCAATACTTTGATGATGGGCCGATTTCCATAAGAATTGCTCATTTTTGGAAGATCCCTTTCTGCAGGAGATTTTCGAGTTCTTTCAAAGCGCGTGCGCGATGGCTAATGCTATTCTTTTCTGCCGCATTTAGTTGCGCAAAGGTTTTGCCCAGGGGCGGATAATAGAATAATGGATCGTATCCAAAACCACTTTCGCCGCGAGGCTGTTCCAATATAAGGCCATTGACGCTTCCCTCGACTGTTCTGAAGTCATTCTCGCCAAACACAAAAGCAATTACACAGCGGAATCTCGAAGTGCGTTTCTGGAATTCCACTCCCTCCAGTAATTGCAACAGCTTGAGATTATTATCTGCATAACTACAATTCTTGCCGGCGAACCGCGCCGAACAGACTCCCGGTGCGCCTTCAAGGTAATCCACCTCCAATCCACTGTCATCGGCGATGGTTGGCAAGCCCGAGTACAGATAGCCCGAGTGCGCTTTTAGAATTGCATTCTCTCTCAAATCCTTGCCTGATTCTTCTACTTCAGGCAGGCGGCCAGGTGGAGAAGCCGCATAGATAATCCCATTCGCTTCCAAAATCGCAGATATTTCCAGCAATTTATGCTTGTTGGAGGTAGCTATGAACAGTTTCATCTAAGTTCGATATTGGAGGGACCGGGGACAAAATTATCCAGGTCACTCACCGCAACGGAGGCCTTCATTCAATCTTGATGCAAGCCTCTACCGGACACACTTCCGCACAATTGTTGCAATCGGTGCAAAGTTCAGGATTGATGATGTATTGGGGATCACCTTCAGTGATAGCACCCTCAGGACAATCGGGGCGACAAAGGTCACACATGGTGCAATCATCGGTTATTTTATATGCCATACGCTATTTGCTCCTTTTGAGGATCGATTTCAAGATTGATCCCTTAATTTGATTACGCTAGATAAAAATCTAAGTTGCCCTCTTCCCCATCGAAAGTCAAGTCATTTGATGCAATCTGAAAAGCTGTCGTGACATCAAAAGGCAAAGACTGTGGCCTAAATAAGCTAATAGATTAATTTCTGTTGATATAAATGCGATTTATTCCATATTTTGGTTGGTTCTACAGATCATCAAAGGAGAAATTGCTTGGCCTATCATGAAATTAAGGATTGGATAAGGGAATTACGACCTATCAAGAGAATTAATGGGGCCATTGATAGTTATGGCGGTCTTGGGATTGAGACTCTTAGAAAGATGTATCGAATAATGGTGCTTGCCCGTCGTATCGAGCTTGAGGAAAAGATTTTGTTGAGAAAAGGACTCTGCAAATTTTTCATCGGCTGCGGAGGCAAGGAATTGATAGATGTTGTGGCGGCACAGGCATTGGCAAGTGAGGATCCTTTCATTGGGTACTATCGCAACAAGGCATTTGACTTATATCGGGGAGTCTCGATAAGGCAAAAGATACTTGAAGCAGTTGGTGATGTCCGTTCAGAATCTACCGGCGGAATGTTGATGGGTTCTCATTCCTCATATCCCGAACTAGGCATTCTTCCTCAAGCGTCTCCCACCGGTTCCCATGCACTTGAAGCCGCCGGGTTGGCGGAAGCGATAAGCAACCCCACCGCCATAGATGGGGTGGCTGGTTTTCCCGGGGGCCGATTTAAACCTGGTT
>Ga0066641_10001044_pt1 | contig 12698 bp, 9 predicted proteins | sample CryGeyCG2114_065_FD_59509 | JGI IMG/M metagenome (GOLD analysis project Ga0066641, IMG submission 59509) | Groundwater microbial communities from aquifer - Crystal Geyser CG12_big_fil_rev_8/21/14_0.65 | ecosystem: Environmental > Aquatic > Deep subsurface > Groundwater | place: USA: Utah: Grand... | reverse complement strand
TGCACCATAGGCCCCTTCTTTTTTGGGTGTGACCACTTCAGGCGAGTCAAAATCAAAACCTTTGATTTTTTTAGGTTTTGGTAAACCGTACTGAGTATAAATATCCAAAAATCCTGGATAAATAAAACGACCACTGAAATCCTTGACCACATAACCCGCAGGAATCTCAAGCTTATCGCCAACGGCGACCACTTTGCCCTCTTTGATTAATAAAGTGGCATCTTTGACTGTTAACTCTGGGTCAACAACAATTGTGGCATGAGTTAATGCATAAGCATCCGTACGATCATCTCGAATATCATTCGGGGTGACAGTTGTGGGTTGAGCATAAACAGCCGGCAAAATAGCCCATAAAAGAAACCGTACCACTTTCCTCATTTAAATCTCCAATCAGAGCGAGTTCGAACAGGATATCAGAATATCCCCATAATAAATTTTGAAACGAAACAGGAAGACTCTATGAGTTGAGTGTAAATGTCAATATTAAGTTGTGTAGAAACCTGGGAATACGGGATTTCAATTCTGTTTCAGCGGGTTTAATGTCATATGCCATTGCGTTTTCCCTGGCAGAAATAGCGTTGGTTTACCTTGCATCCAATCAATATGACCTAAACCATAATAAGGCGATAAGGGGTTTCCTGACTGGCTTGTGGGCATTTGCAAAATGGCATTCTCTTCATGTCCAGGACTCACCACCATTCTTTCTGATTGTCCAAACTCATGCCCAGTCACATGAGGCATGTCTCTATCACCCGATTGAGGAGCCGTTGGCATATCAGTTAGCCTCCCTAACAAAGGAACAAAGCGACTCAGAGGATGAACGATATGGGTGCTATTTTTTTCACCCCATGTCAGCAGCTTAGACGACCCATCTTTTTTGGATTGTTGTTGGTACGCCTTTTTAGCCATCTCCACAAAAAATTGTGACCAGCTCAGATAATTTATTGGTAATAGTTGTGTTTTTTGTTGCGAGATCATTGTCCAAAGCGGCTGTTCCCATTGGTGTGTTGCCGCAAAATAATCACAATTTTGATAGGCTGTCTGACAAAGCTGGTTAAAGGGTTCCATTAAAGCTTTAGCAACTTGTAAACGATAGCTTTTTACCAAGCCGTAAGCTAGAGAACTTTTAGATGCAGTGCCATCCCAAGTGTTTACAGCATCCAATATTGTCTTGTTTTCAGCACTTGGACTCGCTTGTAACACTTTTAATAATTGTTGCTGCCATCTGGATAAAAATAGGGCTTTATCATCGAGTTGAATACTTAATAGCTGCGGCTCATCAACAGGCTTTTGTAGTTGCATTAAATCTTGCTGAATTTGATGCGCCCTTGCACCCAAAGCATAACCACCATCGCCAACCTTTTGTAAATCTACCCCACTCACCACTCGAGCATTCGCTGTCCACAATCTTTCGTTGCCAGGATTGAAGATCTTGGGATACTCATCAGAACTTAACCACCCATCCCAACCCAAATTACCCTGTGACCAATCTTGCGGGATTGAGTAGTCTCCATCTTTGCGTCGAGGGATTGCACCGAAAATCGTCCAGCCGATATTACCCTGCGAGTCGGCCAACATAGCATTCTGTGCAGGTATGCCTATCGTAGAAGCTAGACCTTGTGCCTCAGCAACAGTTGTCACCTGTTCCATCGCCATCAGCCCTAAGTTCATCCCTTGAAGGAAATGTGCCACCCAACGCATAGCAACAGGTTGTTGCGTTTCTTGTACTGACTTTTCTTGAGGCTGTTTTGCAGAAGAAGGTAAGACAGGCCCCCATTGCGTTTCCTTAACGATGAGTTCCTGCTGTTCGGCATCTTTAATGTTGATTTTTTCAATATAGGTATCAAAATCCTGATAATGATCAGCCGCAAGATATTGTTGATCATTATCAGGATTAATTTTTAGCTTGATGAGATCCGACCAATCTCCATAAGAATTGGTAAAGCCCCAAGCCACATGCCCATTCGATCCCACTACGATTAAAGGTGTACCAGGCAGAGATAATCCGGTGACATCTAAATTTTGGCTTTCTGATTGGGCATTTGCTATTTGCAAACGTAATCTGAACCAAGTATTAGGCACCGATAATCCAAGATGCATATCATTGGATAGAATGGCTGAGCCTGTGTTGGTTAAATTCCCAGATACAGCCCAATTGTTGCTTCCGTACAGTGCAGCATCCGTTAAAGCTTGATAATTTTGCATGAAAGAAAGTTCAGCTTTGTTGAAAGCTGGTGGAAGTTGTGTCGGTGATGCGGGTTGTTCAATAGGTGATGTATCAGGTTGGATAGGTGCATCCCATTGCGTTTTTTGTGGTAACAAAAATTGCGCCCATACCGCAGGGAAACTTTGTTGAATATAGGATCTTTGCAATTCATAGTTATCCGTTGGACTTTGCAGCGTTAAATACATCGAATAAACAACTAATAATGAGTCTTCAGGCTTCCATTTATCTGGAGAACTTTGTAATAAAAAGTATTCAAAAGGTTTGTTAGAAAGATGTTTTAATCCAGCGGTCACACCATTGGCATAAGCTTGCAACAGCTGTTGCTGATTATCGGGCAAATGGTGAAAAATTTGCTCAGAACGAGCACGAAATCGATGAATACGCGTATTTTTGTCTAAATTGAAAGCAACTTGACCAAATAATTCTGCCAATTCTCCAGCCGAACGCCTTCTGGATAAATCCATTTGAAAAAACCGTTCTTGCCCATGAAGAAAACCCGTTGCAAACGCCAAATCCAGACGATTTTGACCTTGAATAGTGGCTAATCCCTGCTTGTCACGCATAATATTCACAGGGCGCTCTAACCCCGTCAAAGTTTGAACACCATCAAGCTGTGGCAAGCTTCCTTTAAGCAAGAGAAAACCATAGAGCAATGCAAAGCTTATTAAACTCACGACCAATAGCAAAATAGCCCCAACAAGTTGAGAGACCGATATATTGCGATTTTTGCCAATTGCGCTTGCCATGTAATTTTAGTTTTGGAAATTTCCAAATATCACATACTAGCATATTTTAGTCACAAAAAAAAAGGCAGCTAAATAGCCACCTTTTTTTAACAAGGAAAATCGATTTAGTTCAATTTTTCTTTAATACGTGCAGCTTTACCACTCAAATCACGCAAGTAATAAAGTTTAGCTCGTCTCACATCACCACGACGCTTAACAGTGATGCTTTCAATTTGTGGGCTGTAAGTTTGGAAGACACGCTCAACACCAACACCATTAGAAATTTTACGCACGGTGAATGCTGAATGTAATCCACGATTTCTTTTCGCGATAACGATACCTTCGAAAGCCTGCAATCTTTCACGATCACCTTCTTTTACTTTAACTTGTACAACCAGAGTATCTCCTGGTGCGAAACTTGGAATTTCCTTACCCGCCATTTGCTCTGCGTTAAGTTGTTCGATGATGTTGCTCATTGTTGACTCCTAAACAGGTTCACCGGATAAAAAATTTCCGATAATCGATTGACTAAAATTACTTGTTAGTCTGAATACTTTCATATTCAGCAATAAATTCCTGCAACAGTTGTTGCTCTTTCTTGGTTAAAGCCTTCTTTGCAAGCAAATCAGGACGTCTTACCCATGTGCGACCCAGAGATTGCTTAAGTCGCCAATTTTTAATCTGCTCATGATGACCACTGAGTAGCACATCAGGAACTGCCATGTCATTAAAGACTTCAGGACGCGTATAATGCGGGTGATCTAACAACCCTTCGGTAAATGAATCCTCAATAGCTGATTGGTCGTGTCCTAAAGCCTCTGGTAACAAACGAATAACGGCATCCATTAACACCATGGCTGGTAACTCACCACCACTTAATACATAATCGCCAATGGAACATTCCATATCCACTTGCGATGCTATCAGGCGTTCATCAACCCCTTCATATCGTCCTGCCAGTAAAATCAATCCAGGTTGTTGCGAAAACTCAACAACTTGCTTTTGATCAAGCGGCTTACCCTGAGGAGATAAATAAATCACCTTAGAAGTGCCACATTGTTTTACGGCTTCTTTTCTCGCGGTATCAATAGCTTCTAGGAGTGGCTGCATCTTCATGAGCATGCCAGGTCCACCACCATAGGGCCTATCATCAACCGTTCGATGTTTGTCATGGGTAAAATCGCGCAAGTACCACAATTTTATATCAACAAGCCCTTTATCTACAGCTCGTCCCGTTACGCCATAATCCATCAATGCTTGAAACATCTCTGGAAAAAGGCTGATAACACCCATCCAATACTTGGCTTTGTTCTCTATTTTAGAAATCACTCGGCCAATCTACAACTATTTGCTTTTGGTCTAAATCCACTTCTAAAATAACATGTTCATACACGTAAGGGATTAGCCTTTCGGTTAATTTCTTGCCTTTAGAGTTTTTCAGTGGCACTGAATGCTCATCCAGATCAAGTACTAACACATCATTCGCGCCAGTTTCCATAAACTTGGAAACAACGCCTAAATCTTGTTTTTGAAGATTCATCACTCGGCAATCCAACAGATCTTTCCAGTAGTAATCGCCATCATCCAAGTCTTCAAATTGTTCCAAGGCGACAGAAATCTCAACATGGCGCAATGCCAAAGCTTGATCTCTATCATGACACCCCGCTAATTGTGCGACTAAACCTTTGCTCATTATGCGCCAGTTAACCACATCAACCGCTTTAGCACCTTGGTTTGTGCTTAATGTCCAAGGAGAATATTTAAAAATATCTTCTGGACTATCGGTAAAGGAAGTAATTTTTACCCAGCCTTTGACGCCAAAGGCTGTACCTATTTTACCAATAACCTGCATTTCCCCTGTTGTACTCATCTATACCCGTTCCACCTCAAAATGCTTGTTTCAGAGTTTAGTCAGACAACAGCCGAAGCTATTATGCAGATTTTTTAAAATCTTTTACCAATTTGTTCACACGATCACTCATGTTAGCGCCTTGGCTAATCCAGTAATCTACGCGCTCTAAATCAATACGAAGACTTTCTTCTTGTCCACGAGCAAGTGGGTTAAAAAAACCTACTCTTTCGATATAACGACCATCTCTCGCATTGCGAGAATCAGCTACTGCCAAATGATAAAATGGACTTTTCTTTGCGCCGCTACGAGCTAAACGAATGACAACCATGCGTCAACCTTCCTATAAATTAATCATGATACAACCCAGGCCAGAAATGCTATATGGCATTTTAAGCTGCTGCATTTTAAGGCGCTGAATTGTACTCTTAAAACAACTAGAAGTGAACCCAACCAAGTGAAAATGTGGGGCAATTTATCAACTTTTTTTGATTTTTTCTCTTTTTTTACTCATTATCGCCCAAAAGGAGGCATCATTCCGCCACCAGATGGCCCCATTCCTTTCATTCCACGCATCATTCTTTGCAAGCCACCCTTACCCGAAATTTTTTTCATCATCTTTTGCATTTGATCAAATTGTTTGAGTAAACGGTTCACATCTTGAATTTGTGTTCCAGATCCTTCGGCTATTCTGCGCTTTCTAGAACCCTTAATAATTTTGGGAAATGTTTTTTCCTGACGAGTCATGGAATTAATAATCACTTCCATTTGCATCATGCTTTTTTCGCCAGCCGCTGCTTGCTTTGCATTAGGGGCTTGTGCCATTCCAGGTAATTTACCCACCACGCCAGCTAATCCACCCATATTTTTCATTTGAATCAATTGCACTCTAAAGTCTTCTAGATCAAATCCTTTACCTTTCATCACCTTTTGAGCAATTTGTTCAGCTTTCTTTTTATCAACCTTACGCTCAACATCCTCAATTAAACTAAGTACATCCCCCATGCCGAGAATTCGAGAGGCAATACGATCAGGATAAAAAGGTTCTAAGGCCTCAATTTTTTCGCCTACACCCATAAATTTAATGGGTTTGCCAGTAATTTGACGAATGGATAAAGCCGCACCGCCTCTTGCATCTCCATCAATCTTAGTGAGGATAACACCAGTCAGCGGTAAAGCTTGGTTAAAGGCTTGAGCTGTATTGGCTGCGTCTTGTCCCGTCATGGCATCAACAACAAACAAGGTTTCTATGGGATTAATGGCTTGATGTAACTGTTTAATCTCCATCATCATATCTTCATCAATCGCCAATCGACCTGCAGTATCCACAATCACCACATCAATAAATTTTTGCTTGGCATGTTTTATCGCTGCTTCAGCAATATCCACTGGTTTTTGATCAAGATTGGAAGGGAAGAAATCACAACCTACTTCTACAGAGAGGGCTTCTAGCTGTTTAATGGCTGCGGGTCGGTACACATCAGCACTAACCACCAACACCTTCTTTTTTTGACGCTCTATTAAATACTTAGCCAACTTGGCAACACTGGTGGTTTTACCTGCCCCCTGTAAACCTGCCATTAATATCACGGCTGGAGGTTGTGCCGATAGATTAAGGCTATCATTCTCACCACCCATCGCTAAGGTGAGTTGTTCATTCACTATTTTAATAAAGACTTGCCCAGGAGAAAGGCTTGTCATCACATCCATACCAATGGATTTTTGTTTCACCGTTTCAACAAAATCTTTAACAACGGGTAAAGCAACGTCGGCCTCCAGCAACGCCATACGCACTTCACGTAGGGTTTCTTTGATATTGTCTTCATTAATTCGCCCTTTACCAGTCAGGTTTTTAAGGGTTTTGGTGAGTCTTTCTGATAAATTATCGAACATTTTCAAGGTTTCCTAGCTTACAATTGCGCCTATTGTACCCCAATAAATCCAAATCCTCATCATGCTAAAGGCTGATTTTAAGAACAAATGATAAAAATTTTTATTAAATGACTAAGTAAACTTGCTAGAAGTAAAGCAAGTGCCTTACAATCAAAGTCCTTCTATCTGATAGGATTTTTTCATATACAGTGAACACATCTTTGCTTTCTTTGTTGGTCGTTTGTTTATACCTACTTTCTGCGTATGCCATTTGGCATGCAACGCTTAAAAACGATTCTAAGTTTCATTTAATCGGTTCCAGCGCCCTGATACTCGGTTGGGGGATCCAAGCTTACCTCCTTCATATACTCATTGACACCCATCAGGGTCAAAATTTAAGCATGAGTAACTTATCCACCATCATTTCTTGGTTTATGTTAGCTATTATTGGCTTCTATCATTCTCGCGGTAAAATTAGCCTACTGATGATGGTCATGCTAGTCATTAGTGCTATTTTTCAAACCATCAGTGAATGGTTTCCAAGCCAACGAGTTTTCTCATTAGCATCTAACCCCAATGCTGTAATTCATATTATTTCCAGTTTGTTTGCCTATAGTTTGTTAGCATTGGCTGCTTTACAGGCAGTATGGATATGGTGGTTAGATAGCCGCCTGAAACAACATATGGACTCTGCCAGCCCTTTCATCCCCTCCTTATTAGGCATGGAAAAATTACTTTTCCAATTTATTACAGTTGGTTTTATTGTTTTTAGCGTCTCTATTCTATATGCCCTCTTCTTTTTGCATGCCGAATTATGGGAACAACCCTTACACAAATTGGTTTTATCATTTGCCTCTTGGTTTGTCTTTGGGTTACTACTTGTTGGGCATTTACGCTTTGGATGGCGCGGCAAACAGGCAGCCACTTGGACACTCAGCGCATTTTTAATGCTGGCACTGGCTTATTTTGGTGTTTGGGCTGTTAAACTTTGGCTTATAGTAGGATAAACATCTTTTGATTGAGTCTTCTGATCTGGCATTATTGCTTGTTTTAATTTTTCTTATTTTGGTTTCAGCATTCTTTTCCAGTGCTGAAACTGGAATGATGACCATTAACCGCTATCGCCTCAAGCATCATGTACGTTCTAAAAATGCAGCAGCAATTCGTGTGAGTGAATTGCTGTCTAAGCAGGATAAGCTTATTGGACTTATTCTTATCGGCAATAATTTCGTCAATATTCTAGCTTCTTCTATTGCCACTATTTTAGCCGTGCGCCTTTGGGGGGATTTAGGCGTCGCTATTGCCACGGTGAGTTTGACTTTTGTGGTACTGATTTTTGCGGAAGTCACACCGAAAACACTCGCCAGTATTTATCCAGAAAAAGTGGCCTATCCAGCCTCCTTTATCTTAAAGCCGCTGATGTATATTCTCTATCCCTTGGTTTGGTTAGTGAACTTTATCGCAATCATGTTAATTCGTCCTTTTGGGCTAAGAGCCAGTAACCGAACAGACGAGTTAAATGCCGATGAACTGCGTTCGGTGGTTAAAGAATCTTCTTCTTTGATACCCCCCTCACACCAGAGGATGTTGCTCAGTGTCTTGAACTTAGAAAGTATCACGGTACAAGATATTATGATCCCAAAATCAGAGATTGCTGGTATTGATCTTGAAGACGATTGGGACTTGGTCATGAATTGCCTCAAACACATGCAACATACAAGAATGTTGGTTTATCGAGATGAGGTCGATAATGTCATCGGCATGCTGCATGCGCGAGATTTAGCCAATTTAATGAGTGGCGGAGATTTCACTAAAGAAAAACTCATTAACAGTTTAAGAGAAGTGACCTATATTCCCGAGGGCACGCCACTCACAACTCAGCTCATTAAATTTAAAGCCAGACGTAATCGTATTAGTTTAGTGGTGGATGAATATGGAGATATTCTGGGTTTGGTGACATTAGAAGATATTTTGGAAGAAATAGTGGGTGAATTTACCACGGATATTACCCAAACCATTCAACCCGACATTCATAAAGAAAGCGAACAAGGCTATCTTATTGATGGTAGTATTACCTTAAGAGAGCTTAACAAAGCGTTAAAGCTTGATTTTCCACTCACTGGGGCAAAAACATTAAGTGGTCTGGTAGTTGATTATCTTGAAATGATTCCAGAGCCTTTAACATGCGTTAGAATTAGTGGCTATCCAATGGAAATTGTTCAAGTAAAAGACAACAAAATCAAAACACTACGCCTATACCCTAAGCTTCGCCTCTACTAGGAGCCTGTCCGAGATAATAGTAAATATTATCAAATAATAGAGGCAACATAATAAAACAAGACAGAATATAGCTGTTTGATTTTACAAGCAATTTCTTCTATATAACTGTATGTCATTTAATTGATGTTTCTATGTTCAAGGTACAGCTATCTACCCAAGCCACTTTTTAATAGGGAAACTGATATGAAGCCAGCAAAAATTATTCTTATTATTACCGGCACAGTCGTCACTTTAATTATAGCCACGCTAATTTATGTGACTTCGGTGATGGATCCCAACGATTATAAACAAAGCATTATAAGTCAAGCCAAAGAGAAAGCTGGATTAGATGTTAAGATCGATGGCAATATTCAGTGGCGATTTTTGCCGAATATTGGCATTACGGTTGGCCACAGTTCAGTCGATAATCCATCAGGTTTCGGCGGTGGCACTATGCTTGAATTTAATAAAATTGATGTGGATATCGCATTCTGGCCGTTACTCAGCAAGAAAGTCAAAGTGGGGGTTATCACTGTTGATGGGTTTAAGGCCAATCTAGTTACCAATGCCAAAGGTGTTTCTAATTTGGATAGTTTAAATTCAGCCAAGGCAGACGCCCCCCAACAACAACCAACTGTAAAACCTAGCGCTATAAAAAAAGAATCAACCATACCAGATCTTGATGTACTTGGCATTCGCCTGGTACATGCCAATATTTCAATCAAAAATCAACAGCTTAAAACTCAACAGTCGCTGAGTAAGCTGCAATTTAGCCTAGGTCATCTTAGCCTAGGGAATGATGTGCCTTTACAATTCTCTACCCATATAGATACAGGTGATATGGTGGCTGATATCCAATCTAGCGGTAAAATTAATATTGCGAAAACGCTTAATCAATTCAATCTTATTGAGCTAAATACCCAAATAGAGTTAACAGGTGAAGAACTTCTCCATAAACGACTGACCCTCGATAGTCACATTTCAGCGCTTATGGATACTGATAAAAATCTATTAAAATTCTCAAAGCTGTCTTTATCTGTGTTAGGAATTGACCTAACGGGTACAGCACAGGTGCAGCTCGATACCATACCAACCCTTGATTATAATGTTCAGGTGGGGGCGGTAGATCTGGATAAAATATTACCCGCAAAACCACAAAACACAGCCACAAAAACGGCACCAGCCAATACGCAAGATCTCGATCTGTCTTGGATGAAGAGCATCCATATGAATGGTCAGTTAGGCATAAAATCCATCAAGGTAAAAGGATTAAGCATGATTAACATCCAAGTACCCTTGCAGCTTAAAAATGGTATTTTGAAGTTATCTGGGGTTAAAGCAGATTTATATCAAGGCAAATTATTATCAAACGCCACACTCAATGCGCAAACAATAACGCCTTCCTTCTCAAACAAAAGTGAACTATCTGGTGTCAATGCGTTGCCTTTGAGTAGAGACTTATTGGAAAAAGAACTGATTAGCGGTATAGCCAACCTGTCTTTTGAGATCGCTGGTACTGGTTTGGACGAAAAGAACATTAGGGCGAAAACCCAAGGCAAAGGTCAATTTTCATTTAAAAATGGCGCTATTCAAGGCGTTAATATTGCACAGTTAATTCGCCGCGCTTACACCACGTTCAAGGGACAAACCTTAGCAGAATCCAATGAACCCAATCAAACAGATTTCGCTTCTCTTTCAGGGAGTTTTACCCTAAAAGATGGCTTATTCAACAACCCAGATCTTGATCTCAGTTCTCCTTTGCTACGAATTCAAGGCAAAGGTGATGCACAGATTATTGCCGAAACTATTGACTATCATTTAACCACATCCATTGTCGCAACCCTTGACGGACAGGGAGGAAAACCCATGACTGAACTAAATAATATCTCCATCCCTCTCTTAATTAAAGGCACATTTCAAGAACCTAAATTTTCTCTGGATATGAAAAGTCTATTTAATCAACAAGTAAAAGAGAAAGTGGATGCCAATAAAGAAAAGGTAAAAGACAAACTCAAAAACAAGATCAAGGGTTTACTGGGCGGCTAGACAAAAGCAAAAAAGGCTACCGAGGTAGCCTTTTTTGATCCGACTAATCGATTTTTGGTTTTCTACGCTTAGGAGGTTTAGATTGATCCACGGGAGCATTGGCTTTTCTCTTTTTGGATGGCCCAGATTTAGCGCCATCTTTAGCATAAGTCTTCTCTTTAGAAGAAGGCTTTTCTTTATAAGAGGTCTTTCCATGGGGTTTCACGGCATCAAAAGTAGGTGCGGTAGCTCCACTCGCTGCATCTGCCTTGGTTAAGTTCATAGGTTTGCCACATAACCAAGCTTTCTTTAAGGTTTGTAAAGCCTCTTTAGTTAAATCTGCGGGTAAATCTACGGTAGAGAACTCATCATGCAATTTGATGTGCCCGATAAACTTACTCTCCAAATTCGCTTCATTAGCAATACAGCCCACGATATGAGAAGGCTTAACACCTTGATTTCGGCCAGAGGCGACAATGTAGCGTTCCATCTTAATGTTAGGAAACTGAGGTAAGATTTCAGGGGTTGCACTAAACTCACTGGAACCTGAGTCACGTTTAGGCCCACGTTCTTTTCTGGCACCGAATTGCGCAAACTCTCTCTCTCTGCCTCCGCGACCACCTTTTTCGGAACGAGCGCCTCGGTCAGGCTCATCCCAAGAATTAGCCTTATGTTCGTTTTCCTTAATTTCTTTTAACAACAAAGGCGTGCTACCCTGCCAAAGGGCAGCTAAAGCACTGGCAATTTCAATTCCAGTTAAGCTATGTTCGCCTTGATAATCTTCAAGGATATTTTGAAACAACTTCAAATCGCCCTCTTCCAATTTATCAGTGATCTGTTGTTTAAACTTTTCAATCCGTTGATTATTGATAATTTCATGTGAAGGTAGAACCATGCGCTCAATAATCTGACCCGTGGTTTTCTCAATAGCACCTAATAAACGTCTTTCACGAGGAGCAACAAATAATATGGCTTTGCCTGAACGACCAGCACGACCTGTTCGTCCAATTCGATGCACATAAGATTCTGGATCATAAGGAATATCATAGTTAAGTACATGACTGATACGATCAACATCCAAACCTCTTGCGGCGACATCGGTGGCCACTAAGATGTCCAAAGAGCCCTTTTTGAGGCGGTCGATGGTGCGTTCACGTTGTTGTTGGGCTAAATCACCATTAATGGCTGAGGCGGCAAAACCTCTGGCATTCAGCTTTTCAGCAAGCTCTTCCGTCGCATTTTTGGTTCTAACGAAAATAATCATGGCATCAAAATCTTCAGCCTCAAGTATTCTGGTTAAAGCATCTAATTTATTGACGCCAGTTACCGGCCAAAAAACCTGCTTGATAGTCTCAGCAGTTGAAGTTCTAGTTTCAATATGAATATAAGTAGGATCAATTAAAAATTTATCCGCCACTTTACGAATTGCTGATGGCATGGTTGCAGAGAACAAGGCCGTTTGATGCCCTTCTGGGGTTTGTTCCATAATCCATTCAACATCGTCAATAAAGCCCATTCTCAACATTTCATCGGCTTCGTCTAAAACGAGCATTTTCAAATTATCGAGCTTTAAAGTGCCTCTTCTCATATGATCCATGACACGTCCTGGGGTTCCTACAACCACATGAACGCCTCTTTGTAAGGCTTTTAGTTGAGGAGCAAAAGATTGTCCTCCATAAATCGGTAATACCACAAAACCGGGGATATGATGGGAATAGCTCATCAGAGCTTCCGCAACTTG
>Ga0066641_10001034_pt1 | contig 12754 bp, 9 predicted proteins | sample CryGeyCG2114_065_FD_59509 | JGI IMG/M metagenome (GOLD analysis project Ga0066641, IMG submission 59509) | Groundwater microbial communities from aquifer - Crystal Geyser CG12_big_fil_rev_8/21/14_0.65 | ecosystem: Environmental > Aquatic > Deep subsurface > Groundwater | place: USA: Utah: Grand... | reverse complement strand
TAGAGCGGGTTGAACGGGCAGGCACCGTCGCCGGTCTTCTTGTTCGGCGAGTAGGCGCAGCCCGAGCAGTAATTGCTCATCTTGTTGATGTAATTGCCGGAGGCCGCATACGGCTTGGAGGCGAGCTTGCCGCCATCGGCGTAGAGGATCATGGCCGCGACATTGGGCAGCTCGACCCATTCGTATGCGTCGGCGTAGACCACCAGGAACCAGTCCTGCACTTCGCGCGGGGAAATCCCGGCGAGCAGCGCGAAATTGCCGAGCACCATCAGCCGCTGGATGTGGTGCGCATGCGCGTTGTCGCGGGTCGAGCGGATACAGTCGGCCATGCAGGCCATGTCGGTCTCGCCGGTCCAGTAGAATTCGGGCAAGCCGCGCTGTGCGTTCAGGGCGTTTGCCTTCTGCAGGTGCGGCATCTGGTGGAAATAGAAGCCGCGCACATATTCACGCCAGCCGACGATCTGGCGGATGAATCCCTCGACCGAATTGAGCGGCGCCTTGCCGTCCCTGTACGCCTGTTCGGCGCGGCGGCAGAGGTCGAGCGGGTCGAGCAGGCCCAGGTTGATGCTGGTCGAGAGCATCGAGTGGAAGAGGTCGTCCTCCCCCGCGACCATCGCGTCCTGGTAGGGACCGAAGCACTCGATCCGCTCGGCGAAGAAGGCGTCGACGGCCTCTTCCGCTTCGTCGCGGGTGACGGGCCACTCGAACTTTTCCAATGATCCGAAGTGATCGCCGAAACGGTCCTCGACCAGCGCAATTACCTCGCGTGTGATCGCGTCGGGTTCGAATTTCGGCCGCTCGGGAGCCGACAAGCCTTGCTTCGGCGGCCTGCGGTTCTCGCTGTCGTAGTTCCATTCGCCGCCTTCGGGCTTGCCGTCCTCGTCAATCAGCAGCCCGGTCTTCCGCCGCATCTCGCGATAGAAGAACTCCAACCGGAGCTCCTTGCGATCCTCGGCCCAAGCATCGAACTCGGCCTGGCTGCAAACGAAGCGATCGTCGCGCAGGATCTCGACCGCGCAGGCGAACTTGTCGGCCCATTGCTCCATGTCCTGCCGCACGCGCCATTCGCCGGCCTCGACCACGCTGACGAGGCGTGGATCATGCTCCTCGATCGCGCGTGCGAGTTCGCCGGTGAAGCTGTCGGAATTGCCATCGTCGTCGAGCTTCACATACTCGACCGTCCACCCGGCATCGCGCAGTTCCTCGGCGAAGTGGCGCATGGCGGAGAAGACCAGCACGATCTTCTGCTTGTGATGCCTGACGTAGGTTGCCTCGTCCCACACCTCCATCATCAGGACGACCGTGTCATCCTTGGTCCGCCCACGAAGGCTCGCCAGGTCGCGCGTCAGCTGGTCGCCGAGGATGGGAACGAGAACGGGGCCGTCGCTGCTGCTTGCCATGCAAGCGCAACGCGGCCCCGCTCGATTGGTTCAGACTATCTGATCAGGCGGTGGCTTCGACCTTGGTCAGGCAAGGCCATTTCTCCTCGTCCGACTTGTCGTCCCATTCCTTCTCGCTTTCGTCCATCGGGTGATCCGGGCGCAACATGTCGAGCAGCAGCTCGTTGTCGCCGGCTTCGGCCAGCGTGTAGCAGGCCGAAAGCTCGCGCGGATACTTGCCGGCACCGATCAGCGTGCGCCGCAGGAGGCCCTGCGACACCGAATAGCGTTCCTCCTTGGCAAGCCGGTAGGCGAGCGTGTTGCGGATCGAATTGTCGTACCGGGCCAGCACGAAGGCGCGCTCGAGCGAAGCGATCGCATCGTCCGGGGGCGTTTCGTCCGAATAGAGAAAGCTCAGGTAGTAACCGTAGAGCGGATAGGCGTGATCGGGCTGAAGGTTGTTGGCTTTCGCGAAACGCTCGCGCGCAACCGCGATCTGCGACTTGTCTTCATACCCGCGCATCAGTGCCACGCGGGCGTAGTAGATCGCCGCGTCGACATTGTCCGGATCGATGGCGAGGATGCGCTCGGCGAGCGATTCGGCCTCGTTCCAGTTCTTGGCGTCGAATTCGGCTTCGACCGCGGTGAGGAGGACCGGAACGCTCTCGGGATAACGCGAGACCAGATCGCGCGCGGGATCGACCTGCTTTTTCGCCTGGTCTTCGTCGACACCGGCCTTGGCACGGATCAGCACGTCCATCCGCGCTTCCTCGGCCTCGGTCATCCGGCGTACCGAGACTTCGGGATCCTGCTTGGTCAGGAACGGGACCTTGAGCACCTTCGCGGCGCCGCCACGATAGTCGTCGAGTTCCTTTTCCAGCACGTCGAGATCGCCGAATGCGTTCTTGGCTGCTTCGAGCGGATCGACGCCCTCGTTGATCGCCATCAGGTAGGGGCCGATCTGGCTCCGGCGTTCGGGCGTCAGGTTGAGGAGGCTGGCGAGCAGCCAGCCATGGGCATAGACCCGCGAGGTGTATTCGCGGCTCGGTTCTTCGCCGGGCGCGAACATTTCTTCGAGATCGAGATCCACGACCTTGAGCGCGATACTGCGCTCGGGCGGTACGTCGCCGATAACGAAACGATCCTTTTCGAAGGTCATCGTGCCGAACAGTTCGGCGAAGCCTTCGCTGTACCACAGCGGGTAGGGCGCATCGCGGTGGTGGAACATGAAATAGTGCGTGTATTCGTGGAACACGATGTATTTCGGGTTGATCGGGATATCCCCGGCAGTGCGCTCGAAACCACGTTCGCGGCGGACATCGTCACGGCGGGGGGCGAAGGCGACCGAGCCGACCGCGTCACCGCGGAAGAATCCGCCGACGCCACGGCGCCCGAGCAACTTGCCCATGTCGCTGGTCTCACCGAAACGGAAGACGGTCACCTTGGACGAAGCGGGAAAATCATCGTCGGACGGGCCGACGCCGCTGATGATCCTCAGCGCTTCGTCCAGCCGCTCGAGTTCCTTGCCGTATTCTTCGGCGTTCTTCTTGGTGTCTTTGGTGTACACCGTGAAGTGCTTCGTATCGACGACGTACCATTCCGCCGCCATTGCCGGCGCGGAAAACAGAACCGCGAACGCGGCGAATAACGATGCGATGATGCGCATGACCCAGTCCCCATAAATATCCGGAAAGCGGATCGCCCCTGCGATCCATCCGTGATTCCCTGTCGCAAAGCGTATGACAAGTCTGCCGAGGGGTCAAACGAAGGAATCGGCACTGGATCGAAACCGGCCTGCTCGACAATGCAGGTGCAGCTAGCGGCAAGGCGGGGCGGTGTTCATCCCGATTGCCAGCGCCGCTCAGACCGGTGGGTCCGGGATCTGGTCGAGCGCGCGTTGCGCCGCCTCGCTGTAGCGCGGATCGTTGAGCATGGATTCGAGCAAGCGACGGGCGATTGCGTGTTCGCCTCGGCGGACCAGTTCTGCCGCATAGGCATAACGAAACGAACGCACGCCTGCGCTACCGAGAAAAGCGCGACCGAAAGCATCGAAGGCTTCCTGCGGGGCGCGTAGGCCCTGTTCGATATAGGTCTGGTAATTGAACACGGCGGCGAAGGGGAACTCCTCCGGCCGTTCGACCAGCGTACCGAGCAGCACGCGAATTTCGGCGAATTGTTCCGCATCGTCCCCGTCGCCGGCATTCAGCATGCGCGCGAGCATGATCTCGGCCTTCAGGCGGTTCGCATGGGGATGACCGGAATCGAGCGCCAGCGCGCGGTTCACCGCCGCCCATGCCTCCCTGTCCGAATAGTGCCACGCCTTGATCACAAGCAGGTTGTCGGCAAAGCCCAGCCCGCCGAATGCGGGCTCGCCATCGCGTTCGCGGCCCTTGGTCAGCGCGAACTCGGCGGCCGCATATTGATACCAGGTTTCGGCGCTGTCGGGAAACCGTTCGGTCAGCTTGCGCATGTCCTTCGCCACGTCCTCGCGATCTTCGTCGATCAGGCGGCGGAAACGCGGAACGATCAGCGCCACCTCGTCCTGCCCCATCGGCCGGATGAAGATCTGTTTTGGCGCATCGGGGTCGATCGGAACCGCCCGCAGCTTGACCTTGCGGCCCATCTTGTTGCGCATGTCCACGGTAAGCGGTCGAAGGTCGCCGAAGACCGCCATCGCTTCTTCGTACGATTTGCCGGCATTGAAGAGCGCAAGGTACCGGCCGATGAGCGCATCGTTGGCAGGATCCGACAAGAGCAGGTTCGTGAACACGGCGTTCGCACTTTGAAGCGTTCTGAACCTGCCGAAGCTTTCCGGCTTCTGGCGCGTGGTCAGCAATTCCTCGATCCGGCTGACGCTCATGGGCTCGTTCATCATGCGCGGGTTGTCGGGCGCTCCCAGCAGGAACTGTCCTTCATCGACATAAGCGGTCGCGAAATAGATCGGCAGGCCGTCCGCCAACCAGTAGGGAAGGGTGCGTACGAACCCGTTGGACAGGTGGAACCGGCCCACGGCGGAATATAGCGGATAGTAGCGATATCGCGGGTTCTCTCCCGGATCGTATTGCGCGAAGGCTCCCGGCAGGTCGTGCCAGTCGCGCGCCGCGCTGAAGATGCGGTGGCCGAACAGCCCGGAGATGCGGTTCATCCCGCTGTCCAGCCAGATATGGAACTTGCGGCCCGGGCGCAGTTGGGCGGGCATCTGGCGCTGGAGCAGCCGGTTGAACTCCTCCATGTGCAGCGCGACGTCGCGAAGCTCCTCTTCGCCCAGCTCGGCATGGATGACGAAATTCTGCGTTTCGGCTTGAAGCCATTGGGCGGATGCGGGTTGCGCCGAAAATAGCGCGCCCAGCAGCGCAGCCATTGCTGTCAGAAACCTGCGAGACATCCTGCTCCCCTCTGCGACCTGCCGGAAGGCTATCCACCCGGCGGAACGGATGCAATCGCTCGCTAGACGAAGCTGTAGGGATCGATATCGATTCCCACGCGCACGCCCGGACCGAACTGGAAGCCGCCCACCCAGTCGCGGATCGCGTGTTGCAGCTTCGCACTGCGCCGGGCGTTGATCAGGAAGCGATAGCGGTAGCGCCCGCGCAGCAGCGAGAGCGGGGCGGGAGCGGGGCCGAACACCGCGATGTCGGGATGGTCGGGGCGCTGGGAGCCCAGCGCGCGGGCGGCATCGCGCGCCTCGGCCTCGTCCTCGCTCGACACGATGATCGCGGCCCAGCGGCCGAAGGGCGGGGCGCCCGCATCGCGGCGCGCCTCGGTTTCGGCCTCGTAAAAGGCATCGCGATCGTTGGCGGCGAGCGCTTCGATCACCGGGGCATCGGGGTGGCGGGTCTGGATCAGCACCTCGCCCGGCTTGCTCGCGCGTCCGGCGCGGCCTGCGACCTGCGCGACCTGCTGGAAGGTGCGTTCGGCCGCGCGCAGGTCCCCGCCCTCGAGCCCGAGGTCGGCGTCGATCACGCCCACCAGCGTCAGTTCGGGAAAGTGGTAGCCTTTGGTCACCAATTGCGTTCCGACGATGATGTCGATCGCGCCGCCCTCCGCGCTCTCGACGAATTCGGCGATCTTCTCGGGGCTGGTCAGGGTGTCCGAGGTGACCAGCGCGATGCGCGCCTCGGGGAACAGTTCGGAGACCTCGTCGGCGATCCGCTCGACCCCGGGGCCGCAGGCGACGAGGCAGTCGGGCTCGCCGCATTCGGGGCAGGCGGCGGGCGGCGGGACTTCGTGGCCGCAATGATGGCAGGCGAGCCGCTGCGAGAGCCGATGCTCGACCAGCCAGGCGCTGCAATTGGGGCACTGGAAGCGATAGCCGCAGGTGCGGCACAGCGTCAGCGGGGCATAGCCGCGGCGATTGAGGAACAGCAGCGACTGCTCGCCGCGCTCGAGCCGTTCCTCGAGCTTTTCGACCAGCGGCGGCGCGATCCAGCGACCGCGCTCGGGCGGTTTTTCGCGCAGGTCGAGTACCGCGATGTCGGGCAGGGTGGCCCCGCCGAAGCGGCTTGGCAGTTCGAGCTTTTCGTACGTGCCGTTGGCCGCAAGGTGCATCGATTCGAGCGCCGGTGTCGCGCTCGCCAGCACCACCGGTGCGCCTTCCAACTGCGCGCGGATCACCGCCACGTCCCGCGCATTGTAGCGCACCCCGTCTTCCTGCTTGAACGAGGTTTCGTGCGCCTCGTCGACCACGATCAGGCCGAGATTGCGGAACGGCAGGAACAGCGAGCTGCGCGCGCCGATCACCACCTGCGCGCCACCATCGGCGACCGCACGCCACGCCCGCCGCCGCTCGGTCGATCTGCGCGAGGAGTGCCACAGCACCGGCTTGGCACCGAAGCGATCCTCGAACCGGCGCAGGAAATTCTCGGTCAGCGCGATTTCGGGGAGCAGAACGAGCACCTGCTTCTCGAGCCTGATCGCCTCGGCGACGGCCTCGAAATAGGTCTCGGTCTTGCCCGACCCGGTCACCCCGTCGAGCAGCAGCGGGGCGAACTCGCCCGCGCGCACCAGCTCTATCATGCGCGCCGCAGCGGCCTGCTGGTCGTCGGTGAGCGTGGGCTGGTCGAAATCGGGATCGGCGGGGCGGTAGGGGCGGTCGATATCGACCTCGACCGGCTCGATCAGCCCCGCGCCGACCATGCCGCGCAGCACGCCCTCGGAGACTTCGGCGATTTCGGCTAGTTCGCGGATCGTAGCCTGTTCGCCGTCGAGCCGTTCGAGCGCCTTCCTGCGCTGCGGGGTCAGGCGCGGCGGTTCGGCACCGTCGACCAGCCGGTACTCGGTCATCGTGCGCGCGCCCTTCAGCGCATTGCCGCTCGACAGCACCATCCGCGCGACCGAACTCATTGGCGCGACGTAATAATCCGCTGTCCACTCGACCAGCCGGCGCAGCGGTGCCGCCAGCGGGGGGACCGGCAGCACGCCGAGGATCGGCCGCAGCCGCTCGGCCGGAACGCCCTTCGCCGGGAGACGTTCTTCTTCCCATACCACGCCGATGATGCGGCGCGGGCCGAGCGGCACTTCGACCACCGCCCCCGGTTCCGCCCGCATGCCTTCGGGCACGGCATAATCCAGCGCGCCGAGCGCGGCATTGAAGACGAGGACACGGACGCGGTTCATGTTCGCTCTGGTATATCGGTCGCAAACGACGGAACGCCAGTCGCGCGTTCCGGAATTCGGGGAGTAGATTCGATGGAAAAGACTTTGGACGCGCCGCTCGCCAAACCGCTCGGGCGCCGCGGCTTCATCCGCAACACGCTGGTCGGCGGTGCCGGCCTCGGCGCCCTGGCGACGCTGCCGGGCTGTTCGGCATTCGGCGGCTTCGGGCTGGTCGATGCGATCCAGCGCATCCTGTTCCTCTCGAGCGAGCGCGCCTTCGCGCAGCTCTTGTCGGACGACGGGTTCTGGAACAGCCAGGTCGCGCGGCTCGACCTGCCCGGCGTGATCGGCTCGCGCGGCGACGTGCTGTCCGGCATCCTCACCTCGGTGGTGTTCAAGGACCGGCTCCAGCGCGCCTTCAACGATATCGCCTATGAAGGCGCCGAACGCGCCGCCCCGCTGGTGACCGACGCCGTCCGCACGATCGGCATCCGCAACGCCGTCGACCTCGTCAATGGCGGCCCGACCGCGGCGACGAGCTACCTGCGCAGTTCGATGGGCGCGACGCTGGTCGAGGCGATGATCCCTGAGCTCGGCGGCGCGATGCGCGTGGCTAGCGATCCGCTGGTCGGCCGCGCGCTCGATGCGCTGGTGGGCGTCGACGTGTCGCGCATTGCGACCGATTTCTCGCGCGATGTCGACGATGCGATCTGGCGCCAGATCGGCTTCGAGGAGACCGAGATCCGCCGCGATCCCTACGCCACCAACGATCCGCTGATCATCGGCGTGTTCGGAGCGGGCCGCCGCTGACGAAAGCATGCCCTGCGGGGTGGGAATGAGCGGGCGGCCTCCCTATAGCCATCCCGACTCAACCCTCTTGCGGAGCGCCGCCATGAAATTCTTCGTCGATACCGCCGATACTGCCGCCATTCGCGAGCTTGCCGACACCGGCCTGCTCGACGGCGTTACCACCAACCCCTCGCTGATCGCGAAAGAAGGCAAGGACTTCATCGAGGTCACCAAGGAAATCTGCGGTCTCGTCGATGGCCCGGTCAGTGCCGAGGTCGTCGCGCTCGACCATGCCACGATGATGAAGGAAGCCGACAAGCTCCGGAAGATCGCCGAGAATGTCTGCATCAAGGTGCCGCTGACGGTGGACGGGCTCAAGACCTGCAAGGCGCTCACCGACGACGGCACGATGGTCAACGTGACGCTGTGCTTCTCGGCCAACCAGGCGCTGCTCGCGGCCAAGGCCGGTGCGACCTTCGTTTCGCCCTTCGTTGGCCGCCACGACGACAATGGTTCCAATGGCATGGAGCTGATCCGCGACATCCGCACGATCTACGACAATTACGCCTTCGACACCGAGATCCTCGTCGCCAGCGTGCGCCACGCCACCCACGTGCTCGAAAGCGCGCTGATCGGGGCCGACGTGATGACCGCGCCGCCCAAGGTCATCCTCGGCCTATTCAACCACGTGCTCACCGACAAGGGCATCGAGGGCTTCCTCAAGGACTGGAAGGCGACCGGCCAGTCGATCCTGTAACGCCCGATCCTGTAACGACCGCATCATGAAAGACCGTTCCCCGCTCGACGATTTTCGCAGCGCGCTCGCCGGTGCCGCGCGGGCGGTGGCGCGCGAGCACGAGGTCGAGCTCGCCTGGACCTCCGACCAGGCGTCGGCCAGCGGCAAGTCGATGCGGGTGCCGATGCCGGGGCGCGATCTCGAACCGCGTGCGGCGAGGAAAGCGCGCGGCGCGGCCGATGGCTTCGCGTTGCGGCTGCGCCACCACGACGAATCGCTCCACGCCAGCCGCATGCCGCGCGATCCGCTCGCGCGGATGGCCTACGAGGCGGTCGAGCAGGTCCGCTACGAGGCGCTCGGCGCGAACAATTATGCCGGGATCGGCGAAAATCTCGACGCCGCGCTCGACGATCGCCTCGCGCGCGACCCGATCACCCGCGCCGGTTCGCCCGACGAGGTGCCGCTGTCGACCGCGCTGTCGCTGATGCTGCGCGAGAAGCTGACCGGGCGCCCGATCCCCGAGGCCGCGCAGCACGGCGTCAATATGATGCGCGAGCGGATCGAGGCGCAGGCGGGCGGCGATTTCGAGGCGCTGGCGCTGAGCCTCGACGACCAGGAAGCGTTCCAGAAGCTGTCGCTCGACATGCTGCGCCACCTCCAGCTCGAGATGCCCGACGACGACGCCGATCCCGAGGGCGACGAGGGCGAGGACGAGGACGGCGAGGAAGACACGCCCGAGGAAGACACCGACGCGCCCGACGAGGGCGATGCCCAGCCGTCGCCCGACCAGAAACAGGACGCGCGCGGCGAGGAACAGGACGGCGAGTCCGAGGGCGAGATGTCCGATTCCGAGGCCGAGGGCGAGCCCGCCGACGACGGCGAGGAGGGCATGATGCCCGTCCGCCCGAACCGGCCCGCCGACGAGCCGCCCGGTGGGCTCGACTACCGCGTCTTCACCACCCGCTTCGACGAGATCGTCCACGCCGAGGAGCTGTGCGACAACGAGGAACTCGGCCGCTTGCGTGCCTATCTCGATTCGCAGTTGCAGGGCCTCCAGGGCGTCGTCACCAAGCTCGCCAACCGGCTCCAGCGCCGGTTGATGGCGCAGCAGAACCGCAGCTGGGATTTCGACCAGGAGGAAGGCCTGTTGGACGCCGCGCGGCTCGCCCGCGTGGTCATCAGTCCCGGCCATTCACTCAGCTACAAGATCGAGCGCGAGCAGGAGTTCAAGGACACCGTCGTCACGCTGCTGATCGACAATTCGGGTTCGATGCGCGGGCGGCCGATCAGCATCGCCGCGATCAGCGCCGACGTGCTCGCGCGCACGCTCGAACGCTGCGGCGTAAAGACCGAGATCCTCGGCTTCACCACCCGCGCGTGGAAGGGCGGCCAGTCGCGCGAGGCGTGGCTCGCCGACGGCAAGCCGCCCCATCCCGGGCGCCTCAACGATTTGCGCCACATCGTCTACAAGCAGGCCGACGAGCCGTGGCGCCACGCCAAGACCAATCTCGGCCTGATGATGCGCGAGGGCATCCTCAAGGAAAACATCGATGGCGAGGCGCTGGTCTGGGCCCATCGCCGCCTGCTCGCGCGGCCCGAGGAACGCCGCATCCTGATGGTGATCTCCGACGGCGCACCGGTCGACGACAGCACATTGAGCGTGAACCACGCCGGATACCTCGAAGCACACCTCCGCGGCGTGATCGACTGGATCGAGAAGCAGTCGCCGGTCCAGCTCGTCGCGATCGGCATCGGCCACGACGTGACCCGCTATTACAAGCGCGCGGTGACGATCATGGACGTCGAACAGCTCGGCGGCACGATGATCGAGCAGCTTGCGGGGCTGTTCGAGGAGGAGGGGTGATGGCGAAACTCGGCACCCTCCAGCTAGCTGTGCTCGGGTTCGTTGTTGGCCTCATGTTCTGGGGCCTGTTCATAAAGGTCACCCATACACCCGAGCCGTGGGACCATCCCTATTTCATCCTAGCGTACGTTTCCGCTCTGTTAATTTCGATAGGGCTTGGCGCAATCGCGAAAGGGTCTGCTTGGCTGGCTGGTGCCTTAGTAGTGATGGCGATGTTGCCGGTCATGCTTGCCGTTTCGGGGAATGGTCCATTGATTGTCGTCGGGATACTTCTGCTCATGCTGTTGAGTGCACCCTGTGCCGGAGTTGCGGCGTTGAGCGCTAATCGCAAACGACCTTACTGAACGGATGAAATGACAGTCTCCGAAGCCCTCCAGACCCGCCGCTCGATCCGCAAGTTCACCGACCAGCCGGTCGATCGCGAGCTGCTCGAAAGCGTGCTCAAGCGCTCACAGCGCGCGCCGTCGGGCGGGAACACGCAGCCGTGGCACGGGATCGTGCTGACCGGCGATCCGCTGCAAAAGCTCATCGGCCGCATCCAGCAGGAATTTCCCAAGGGCCGCGCGGCGCATGCGCCCGAGTATCATATCTATCCGCCCGAACTGGACGGGGCCTATGAGGAGCGCCGCTTCGGCGTGGGCGAGGACCTGTACGGCGCGCTCGACATCTCCCGCGAGGAGAAGGGCAAGCGGCTGATGTGGTTCGCGGAGAATTTCCGCGCCTTTGGGGCGCCGGTCCTGATGCTGGTGCACACACCCAAATATATGGGCCCGCCGCAATGGTCCGATATCGGCATGTGGCTGCAGTCGATCATGCTGCTGCTGCGCGAGGAGGGACTCGATTCCTGCCCGCAGGAGGCCTGGGCGGTCTATGCCCCGCAGATCCGCGAAGTGGTCGATATTCCCGACGACCATATCTTCTTCTGCGGGCTCGCGATCGGCTATCGCGACGCGGACGCGCCGGTGAACAATTTCGACGTCAAGCGCGCCCCGCTCGAGGAAAGCGTCCGCTGGGAAGGTTGGGAATAGCCCCTAGCTCGCACACACGCTGAAATTGGGCCCCTGCCAGCAATCGGGATAACCTTCCGGCTGGGTGGCATAGCCCCAGCGGCGCGTCTGGCCCGATGGCGTGCGGCTGACCACTTCGGCGCGGCCATCGCCCACCAGTCCGACGCTGATCGAGGCGATGCCGGGCATCATCGGCGCGCCGTCGCTGCGCGCGAGCGAGAAATCGCCATTGGCTTCGGGATAAAAGGCGCACGGGCCCTGGTATTCCTGCTTGCCGGTCCTGATCCCGCAGCTCGCCGACCAGCTCGGGCGCGGCGGTGCCTTGCCCTGTCGCGCGGCGACTTCGGGATTGACCTGCGTGCCGGGCTGGACCTCGGGTTTCGGCGGCGGCGCGGGCACCGGTGTGGCGCGCGCGGTCGGGATCGACTTGTCGAGCAGGCCGCCGCGCACCTTGGCCTCGTATTCCTGCGCGGTTTGCTGCTCGGACTTGGGCGCCTCGGCCTCGCGGCTGCCGCAGGCGGTGAGCAGGAGTGCGCAGAGGAGTATCGTGAGTGAGCGACCGGTCATGCCTTCCGCTTGCCTCGCGCCCCCGCGCTTGGCAAGGGCTCTCACGATGACCGACCACCCGCTCAAGCTGTTCAACTCGCTCACCCGAACGATCGAGACGTTCACCCCCGTCCACGAGGGCGAGGCGCGCGTCTATACCTGCGGGCCGACGGTCTACAATTACCCGCATATCGGGAACATGCGCGCCTATGTCTTCGCCGACGTGCTGGGCCGCGCGCTGAGCCATCACGGCTACGACCTGACCCACGTGATCAACATCACCGATGTCGGCCATTTGACCGACGATGCCGATGCGGGCGAGGACAAGCTCGAAAAGGCCGCGGCGAAATCCGAGCGCTCGATCTGGGATATCGCGAAGCACTACACCGAGGCGTACTGGGACGACGTCAAGGCGCTCAACATCCGCCAGCCGGCGCACTGGTCGGTCGCGACCGATTACATCGACGAGATGCTGGCCTTCGCGAAGAGGATCGCCGACGAGCATTGCTACGAGATCGAGAGCGGGCTCTATTTCGACGTTTCGACGGTCGCGGATTACGGCCGGCTCGCGCGCGCCGTCACCGAAGAGGGCGAGGGCCGGATCGAGAGCGTCGAGGGCAAGCGCAACGCGCAGGACTTCGCGATCTGGCGCAAGACCCCGCCGGGCGAGAAGCGGCAGATGGAATGGGATTCGCCGTGGGGGAAGGGCGCGCCGGGCTGGCACCTCGAATGCTCGGTGATGGGCGAGAAACTGCTCGGCTTCCCGTTCGACATCCATACCGGCGGGATCGACCACCGCGAAATCCACCACCCCAACGAGATCGCGCAGAACCAGGCG
>Ga0066641_10001014_pt1 | contig 12858 bp, 9 predicted proteins | sample CryGeyCG2114_065_FD_59509 | JGI IMG/M metagenome (GOLD analysis project Ga0066641, IMG submission 59509) | Groundwater microbial communities from aquifer - Crystal Geyser CG12_big_fil_rev_8/21/14_0.65 | ecosystem: Environmental > Aquatic > Deep subsurface > Groundwater | place: USA: Utah: Grand... | reverse complement strand
GCCAATATTTGGGTGGACTTCCCAATTACTTGCTGGTTTGAATGACCAATATGAGTATGGTTTCATAGTCTCCGATATATCATAATGATGGTCAATCGCTGCCGCTCTAGTCATAGCGGCTAATGGCATAACATTTGCTACCATAAATATGTGGTACTTTCCAATCGAAAATCGCCTCAAGAATGAAGGTTTAATGCCAAAACGACTTACCTGTTCATATAATTTAGGAAAAAACAGAGAGGATAACTGACATGGATGTTAACCACTTGCCTCCCGATGACCTGATTTTCGAGATGTTTCGGTCGCATAAGCATTTTGGACTTAAGATGCGGCATGAACTCAATCGGGCGGAGAGATATTGCGAGTTCATCTCCCTGGTGACAATCACTATCAAAGGGGGCGATCAAATCTCATCAGAGGGAGGGAAAAATGCCAGATTTGGCAGTCTCGATGACCTCCACGAGGGCCTGCGCAAAGTCATCTGCAAATCTATTCGCTTAACGGATTATGTTTCAGGTATTGAGAATGATAGGATGGGATTGCTCTTAGTGGAGACGCCGAGAAACGGAGCCGAAACCCTTATCAATAGAATCAAGCCTGCCGTATCAGGGTATTTTTCATCGCAGACCGAAGAAGAAAGGCCGAGAGACATCGCCTATTCGGTCCTTTCATTTCCGAGCGACCTCGGCACGAAGGAAGAATTTAGCAAAGCTATTCATGATTTCGTGCAGGAATGACATTTTATTTCCTGCCGCACCTGCAACTATTTTGAAAGCTTTATCCACCATTCATATCCGGCCCCGAGGCATTAGAAAGCGGATTGCCATAGCAATAAGCGCATCCATGGGGGCAACTGAACCATTTACCTATGTCGATTGACTTGCTACAGTTGCAATATTCACGTTGGGCGGAATCTTTCGCCGTGCTGGCCGGATAATGGCGAGGATGAATATCCTGGAGAATAGCGGAATTGATGCATCCACGGCTTGTCAGATTCGGAGACGCACAGCATTCGAGGACAATATCTTTCTGCAACGCCTCGGGGATCAATGTTTCTGTGATGAGATGTTCTGCTTCGAGCTGAAATTGAGGCGCAACCGCCAATCCCATTTTCCTCATCCGTGCCGCTGATTTCGAATAAATCTCTGCCACCGAGATTATCAACCTTCTTATCCTGAATCTTGCCATCTCATCCATTATCCAAAGGGCCATATTTCTACGGATATTGGAAACATCCTCGTCGCTTTCTGGTTTTACAATATGGATGAGCGGATCGAAGCGCAAAGCGATATGTTCCGGCCCTCCCAGAAAATCCTCTAGCGGTCTTATCATCTGGAAGACTCTTTTTGGTTCCGGAACAAGCGGCTCTACAAGTGTAGCGCCCAATCCGGTTATCGACAATAATAAATATGTGTTGGAGAAACTGAGCAATTTCCTCCGGAGCGAATCATTGGCCAATATATTCGTTGGATCTTTCGTCCATAGTACTATGGAGTGAATTTCATCGACAGGGAATCGGTTAAGGGCGTCAATAAAATACTCCGGATAGAACGCTACAAGATCGCAACGGCGGCTGGCCGATATGATTTTCCTGTGTTTAAGCATAATTCTTTGCATTTATAAATAAGCAATATATTAGATTTGAGCTTGATTAATTACCAATATTTGTTATAATTAGGGAACGAGCAATTTCAAATTGGAATAGAGGAGATCACAATGAGAAAAATCGCAACGTTATTTATTACCAGCTTCATCCTGACGGCGGTCAGCGCTCCGGGATTTGTTCCCCCAGATGGCCCTGATTTCTCGGTTGATTTGACTGGCACAAATGTCCCAAGGGCTGACAACGCCGATGTCCAGGATCGTCTGAGTAATAGTGAGAGTTGGAAATCGTTCGCCCAAGATAATGGCAAATGGCGAGCTGTGTTTGATGAGATATCCGGAATTCCCCGGAACGCTATCGGCCCGCCTATTGCAATTGGCGGCTACCATGTCATTGACGATGGCAATGTCGAAGAAATCGCCCTGAAATTTGCTGAATATTTATCCGATGTTACGGGTGTGAATGTATCTGATTTGCATCTGGGCCAGGCCAAGCATCTTGGCAATAAGTGGTTTGTTACTCTGGACCAGTACTACCAGGGAGTTCCGGTTTATGATCGACGCCTGCGATTGAAAATTTCGGACAATGGCAAATTATTTTACTTCGGTTCATCGGCTATTCCTGATATCGTCCTGGGCACAGTCCCAACTCTTTCCCAGCAGACTGCATTTGATTATGCGGTTTCTGGAATTGGCTACAATCCACAAACCGACCAAGCTGAGTATAAAGGCTTGTGGGTTTTGGCAGTCTTGGAAGGAAATCATTATAAGGGTCGCCTATGCCATCGATTCCTGATTGATGTGGACACCCCTCTTGGCAAGTATGAAACTTTCACCGATGCCGAGAATGGGAGTACACTCTTCCGCTACGATACGATACGCTATGAGACTTTGACGGGGACTGTAACCGGAATGATTCAGTTGGAAACTCCTTTTGATGAATGGGTGGAAAGGCCTTTTCGGGATCTTACGGTCTATCCAGAATCGTACAATTCAGTGCTGACAGATGTCAATGGTAACTTCACCGTGCAGGTTAATGGATCCAATCCAGTCAATATCGAAGCATATCTTGCGGGCGCTTTTTCCCGTGTGGCTAACCAGCAGGGCGCGGATGCCATTTTCCAGGGTCAAGCGACGCCCGGAGTGAATTTCGAGATCCTATGGGATGATAATAATTCAAACCCGGCTGAAAGATGCGGCTATTACAGCCATCTGGTAGGTCATACCGAAATAAAGATAATTGAACCAGCATTTACCGATCTGGATTTCAGCATGTATTGCAAAGTAAATTTGAATCAGACTTGCAATGCCTACTGGGATGGCAGTAGTATTAATTTCTTCAATGCCGGCGGCGGTTGCACCAACACGGCCCAGATTGCAGATGTGGTTTATCATGAATACGGACATGGAGTAACTGATTATCAATATAAACCTTACTCCCCAAACGGAGCGCAACATGAAGGTTGGTCGGATTATTTCGCGGCGACCATCACCGATCAACCGTTGATCGGTCGAGGATTCTATTCCAATAATCCGAATGGCTACTTGAGGACCTGTGACAACACCAATCGTTGGCCTGAAGATTGGAGCGGAGAACCACACAATGATGGATTGATTATAGCTGGTGCCCTCTGGCATTTAAGGCAAGACTTAGGAGACCGGGAATTAGCTGATTCGCTTTTCCATTACGCCCGCTATGGATATTCTACCAATTACGAGGATTATTTCTACGATGTGCTGGCGGTTGATGATGATGATAACAATTTGGAAAATGGAACCCCTCATGCTCCTGAGATATATTACAATTTTGGGAATCTTCATGGGATAGGTCCTGGCGCCTATGTCAATTTTGTGCACACACCTCTGGTTGACACCGAAGATGCCGGAGTTCCAATTCCAGTTGTATCAGAAGTTTATGCGATTTACGACCTGAATCCTGATTCCATATTATGCTATTATAATACTGGTTCGGGATATCAAGCTTTGGTGATGCAGAATGCCAGTGGTGATACTTTCGCTACTCAGATTCCGGGTCAGCCATCTGGCACAACTATTAATTACTACCTGCTTGGCGTAGATATCTCCGGTATCCGTGGAACAGACCCAGAAAATGCCCCGCAAACGACTCATACCTTCTATGTTGGCCCTGATGTCACTCCGCCAACCTTAGAGGTCGTCTCCATTCCCGATTATACCATCGACCTATTTGGGCCTTATGGTCCATTTATTATTAATGTAACGGACCTTAATGATATTAATCCCGATTCGGTCTATCTGCATTTCAAAATCAATGACGGAACTGAACGCAACCCTATTCAATTGCAGCCTACTGGAAATCCTAACGAGTACACTGCCACATTAACGACGGGTGAGCAATTAGCCACAGGCGATGCCATTAATTTCTATTTTACTGCCACCGATATGGCCAATGCACCGAATAATGGGCGGTATCCGGCGTCCGGCTTTCTGCCATTAGTGATGTCAGACGAAGAATTGGTCGATGATTTTGAATCGGGGACCTCCCAATGGGATCTCGGTGATGGCTGGGTATTGGATGCGGATCAATCATACCAAGGGGATTACTCAATTACCGATAGCGAAGGGAATTATCCCAATAACGCGAACAATCCCCTTACTTTGATAGATGGCTATAATCTGACTCCTTACAGTCACGCCACGGTCAATTTTATGTATAAATCAGTAATTCTCGCCGGTGATTATGTGGCCATTGAAGTAACCAATGACGGAGGCGCTACCACCGAAGAAATCGGACGGATTACCGGAACTGCCAATTGGAGGATGGCACAATATGCCTTTGACCAATTTACTGGCACGGGAAATGAGAATGTTCAACTGATTTTTAGAATGGTTTCGGATGCATCTGGAAATTCATTTGGGATCTTTATTGATAATGTTCAGATTTCTATTAATCCCCCCTCAAGCGCCGGTGATGGCTTGTTATCTGACGTACCCAAGAGCTTTAACCTTGAGCAAAACTATCCCAACCCGTTCAATCCCACCACGACAATTTCATACAGTCTGGATAAGCCGGGCCGGGTTATTCTTGATATAATCAATTTAATGGGTCAGAAGGTAATATCTATAGATGAGGGTAATCGGAATCCGGGATCGCATTTGGTGGTCTGGGAAGGTGTAAATGCCGATGGCTCCAAAGCCGCATCCGGCATCTATTTCTATCGCCTGCAGGCGGGTGAACGGACTGCTGTTAAGAGGATGCTACTTCTAAAGTGATTTAGACGAAAAGAGTGGGCCAGCCCATTGACCCACTCCGTTCAATCTATGAGAAGCTTTTTGAAATTTATTATTCCGCTTCTGATGTTCGCTTCGGCAAATGCCCACCAGCCGCGGTTAATCGATCCTGCGGATATGAAGGCCAAGGGAGGTTCGAATTCGATATTCCTTCCAACCCGGTCAGATTCGTCCCATTCCTACGACGCCATCAGCTATCGGCTCAATATTCGGATCTTTCCAGAGCAATCAAAATTGGCAGGCATAAACCATATCACCGGCATAATTGGAGAAAACCCGTTGATGACGATACCATTTCATTGCTGTGATTTGGAAATTGATTCAGTAAAATCAGGACCGGAAACATTCGGTTTCTCAGTAAATGATTCCATTTTATCGGTTTTCCTAGGTCATGCATATTTCCCTGCGGATACTTTCAAATTTGATGTTTATTATACCGGCGTCAGGGGAGATGATAGCCAGCGCGGCTTTTATTTCAATGACAGTTGCGCTTATACTATGAGCGAACCTTATGACGCCCGATATTGGATACCATGCTTCGATGAACCATTTGACAAAGTCACTTTCGAGGCCAGTGTCTCGGTTCCGGTTGGCTATCTTGCGGTTTCGAACGGGATACCGGCCGGCATATCTGAGCATCCTGAAGATTCCACGATCATATTCAGATGGATTGAGAATCATCCCATTGCCACTTATCTAATGGCCATTACCATTGGAAGATATCTTAAGTGGAAAGTTGAGGTGCCCGACACCCATGGTGGCTTAATCCCTGTATATTATTATGTTTATCCCGAAGACTCTGCAAATGCCGATTATGACTTTGGCAATGTCCCTTCAATGCTCACATACTTCATCAACCATTTTTTCGATTATCCTTTCGACAAATATGGGATGGTTACTGCTTCCCAATTCCGATACGGCGGAATGGAGCATCAATCGATAAGCACCATACATCGCAACTGGATTGGTGGAGATCGTCATCTGGAAAACGGCATAGTGCATGAATTGGCGCATCAATGGTGGGGAGATTATGTAACCCTTGCTGATTTTCGCCATATCTGGCTCAACGAGGGATTTGCGACTTATTCGGGCATCCTTTGGCTGGGCAGTTTTTATGGAGAGGATCGATTTCGCCAGGAATTGACTTCGATAATGAATGCTTTTTTCTACGAAAATGACAGCGTCTTGAGCTATCCCATTTACAATCCCCCGTACGTATTTGGTGCGGCGTGTTATTGGAAAGGGGCCTTTGTGCTCAGAATGCTCCAGTCATATTTGGGCGATGAAGCATTCTTCAGGGCAATGCGGGCTTACGCTAATCGGTATGCTTTTGGTAATGCTTCTACAGATGATTTTAGGAATCTATTGGAACAGGAAACCGGGATCAGCCTTGACCGATTCTTTGAGCAATGGGTCTATACGGCCGGTTATCCGCAATTTGGTTTTAATTGGGATGTGGAGCCGAATATCGGCGGATTTACGCTCGATATTGATATTACCCAGCTTCAAGATGAAATAATCTATGAGACCTTCTTGGATTTCGCGGCTCACAAGGACAACTTCGAATTCCCATTTCGCGTTTTTATGACTGAGCAGAATCAGTCATTTTCTCTTCAGATTCCAATCGATCCGGATAGTATTGTCTTCAATCCGGAATTTACTCTGCTTGCGAAAGCGGCTGATATGACTGACGTCGCGGATGAATCTATCCCGCCTCAGGCGGCGGCCTTAATGCAAAATTATCCGAATCCCTTTAATATTTGCACGATAATTCCTTATCACTTAAATGGCGACGGGGTTCTCAAAATATTTGATTTAAGCGGGCGGCTGGTCAGGAGCTTTAACCTGAGTAACCGTGGCAATTTAGTTTGGGATGGATTAAACTCTGTCGGAGAAGCTGTTTCTTCGGGAATCTATTTCTACCAACTGCATAGCCAGGATTTGTCAATCAATAGGAAGATGCTTGTCTTAAGATAGTCCTTCAGCCAAACCTAACTATCGGTGCGCACAATTAGCATAGGTACTTTGCAATGGCGAACAATATGCTCTGCAGTTGAGCCCATCAGCTTTTCATTTATCCCCGTGCGTCCATTTGTCGTAATCACCAAGAGGTCCGCCCCGAGTTCTTCAGAAGTGTGAATAATCTCCTTAAATGGATTTCCTTCCCTGAGAACCAACTTATGCTTGATGCCCGAAGCGCCGATCCGCTGAAGTTCGGTTTCCATAATTTCCTTTGCCGATATTGCCAATTGCTTTTGGATATCCTCAAAATTATGCACGCTGACGCGCAACATTACCATTTCTTCTTTGCTCATAAAGTCGGAAATAACGTGCAATAGCATTATTTCAGCGTCATATTTCAGGGCAAGATCTACTGCAAAACGCAATGCCTGCATTGAACGTTCCGATAGATCGGTGGCAACCATTATTTTGTTAAACATAAGACTTTACCTCCGAATCAAAAGAATAGATAAGTGATAATGATAAATATTGGGATCAGGATTCCGATTGACCAAAGCATATAACCAAAGAATGTGGGCATCTTAACTCCCGCCTCTTCCGAGATTGAGCGAACCATAAAATTGGGAGCATTTCCTATGTACGACATTGCGCCGTAAAAGACTGCACCAGCAGAGATGGCTTTCAAATGACTCGCAAAGAGACCTGCATTATCATGAACCATTTCTGTCAAAATGCAGGTTACGCCTGACTCAGAAATTCCCATTCTCCCGAGAGCAAGATTGAAGAATGCCAAATAAGTGGGAGCATTATCCAAGAACGAAGAAAGGCATCCGGAAGCCCAAAAATAATGCTTTGGTTCGGAAATAGCATCCATTAAGAATGCCAGTGACCCTTTAGAACCGGCTTTCAGGATGGCCAGCGCTGGCACGATAGTCATAAATATGCCTGCGAACAAGTAAGCTACTTCGATAATCGGGAACCAAGTGAATCCGTTTTTCTTTCGAATCATTCTGTCCGTTGTCCATAAGGAGAACATTCCCATTGTCAGAATAAAGATGTCACGGGCAACATCCTGAATCCCAACATGAATGCCCAATATATTCATCTCCCCTGGAAGCCATATACCCGATATCAAAACTGCCCCGATAATGCCAGCCAGGAATACAAAATTATGCCAGCCCTCGACTATTAAGCTCCCATCGGGGGATACCTTGGCGCTCTTGTGGGACTCCTTGCGATATGATAATGAATCAATGATGAAATATGTGACCAAGAGTAATAGTGTTGCAACTATCATGTGGGGGAGGATATTAAGTGGCCAGAAAAAAGGAACGCCATGCAAGAATCCCAAAAACAATGGGGGGTCTCCAAGGGGTGTTAGAGAACCACCAATATTTGAAACCAGGAAAATAAAAAATATAATGGTGTGAACCTTATATTTGCGAATCCGGTTGGCTCGAACAAGAGGTCGGATCAGAAGTATTGAAGCTCCAGTGGTCCCCATCAATGATGCCAAAATGGTACCCAGCACCAAGAATGCCAGATTAACTTTCGGCGAACCAACGTATGTTCCTCGAAGCAGTATTCCCCCTGAAACTGTAAATAATCCCCAAAGCAGAATTATAAATGGAATATAATCAATAATGTAAATGTGAAATATCTGATATAGGGCTTGCGAACCAAAAATGAGTAAGAAAGGTACCGCAAATACGCTTGCCCAGAATAATAGAACCTTGGGATAATGGTAACGCCAGAATTTCGGCGCTACGAGCGGGAAAATGGCAAGAGACAATAAAATTCCGATAAAGGGGATTATGCTCCAAATCGGGAGTTGCTCGCCAAGATGGTCTTCTTGTGAATCGGCTTGAACAAAGGATGAGCATTGGATGGTCGTTGCTTGCGAAACAAATGCGTCGGCTCCGTCGCAGATGGCAAAAGACAAAATGGCGAGAAATAGGAAATATTTGAATCCAATTAGCATAATTGCGAAAGTTGGTGAAATTTATTCCATTGCGGATCTTAATGCAATAGAAAATAATTTGACAGGGATAGTAAGCAAGGAACTTGGGCAGGAATAAAGAATGCGGGAAAGGCGGCCAACCCTCGACCCGGGAGGGGAATCGAGCTTCGGGCTGGCCTATGCCCATTTTCCCGCCAATTCTATTTTGAAGTGCGTGCTTTCTTGTTTTTCGCTTCAGGTTGATCCGGGCAGATCAGGCTGATGTGCTGGTTGAGCGGTCGGAAGGCCTTCCTAATATTTTCTGTCCGCTCTCTAATTGCTCGCTGATTATTACCAGCCCTGTCAGTTTTTTCCCGCTTTTCGATTCCTGATGTAGCCTTCTCGGAAATCGCCCGGCATACTTGATCACTCATGTTTCTCCCTCTTAGCGAATAAAGCCCTTTCCAGTATCCTGTGCCAACTGGAACTCTTTTGGAAATTGAATATTATATCCCGAAATATTTTTATCTGCGGATTTTATGGCCGCGCCCCCGATAGTATGACGCAGACCGATGCTGTATCCGGTATCGGCAAAATTATCCTTTTTTATACCTCCGTCATCGGAATTAATCAATATCGAGTCCTCAGAATTTCTTCTGAGTATATTAATAGTGCCAGTGATGGGGCTGAGATGAATATCAGTATAGGAAGAACCCATGTCATCATCGAGATAGGCTTGCCGTCTCTGAGGCTTCGGCAGATTGCCATTCTGTGCCTTTCTTGTATTCATCTCATTCCCCATTCTTAACTATTAGAAATCGAAATTAGAAGATACCGAGAACAATAACCCCTTGGATCCATTGGGAAGGATTGAGCCCTGGTTTGCCAGCGCAAAATCAAGATTATATGGTCCCAAATCGAATCCGAATCCCGCAGAAGCATAGCCTCCCATCAACCCGCCAAGCGAAAAGCCAGTTCGGAGCGGGAGCCAACCAAGCCCCCTATATTCCAAGCCGGAGGAAAAGCGAGGCGAGGTCGAACTGCAGGCCGTGTTCATGAATCCTTGCTCATAATCTACTGCCCACAATAGGTCATCGCCGCTCCAGCAAAAGCCCATTTTGGCTATCGTAGGTTTCCTGGAGCTAAAGGAGTTGGCGGCAACCGTAGTATCATCAGACACCGTAATACTATCATTATCCATTGAATTCGCATTCAATGGTTCGAGTCGGAAATCATAATAAGTAAGTTCGGGTTCGGTGCTCCATTGGATTTTACTGATGATATTTAGCAATGAAAAGCTGAATACATAATCGGTTTCAAAGCGAGTCGCCATTCCCAAATCCAGTGAATAACCGGCGCCGCCAGTAGCCGAGCGAAGGGTCATATTACCGGCGGCTGAGATTGCTGTATCTCCAGTCTCCGCATAACCTTCAGCTTGGATGATCTTTTCGTAAATCAAACCCCTTAGGTAATGAGCTCCTATTCCAACTGAAAGCTCACCATCTTCCCATTCCCGCAAGCGATGGCCATACCCTAATGCAAAATCAGCGGCTCCCCAAGTCTCTCCTTTTGCGGTTCCAAGATCGAGGTTGGGCTTGGCCGCATTACCATACAGCATGAGCTCGAATGGGTCTTTGGGAAGCGTCACACTAGACACGGCATACCCCGAAGCCGAAAACGCCAACCGACCAACTGAAAAGCTGGTTGCTTCTGCCTGGGCTAGAGCCTTAAGAGAGATTCCTTCGGCTGGGATACTTGCCAGGATGCTTTCTTTGTCGCTATCGGTAAGGTATGCTCCAGAATACTTATTGTAATCCTTATATGCAAATGAATTGTTTCTCAACTGGGCGGCTACTGAAAACAGCTCGAAAGAAGATCCGGATACATCCCTCAATCCCAAATTTGCAGGGTTATATTGGAGGGAATTGTAATTCCTCGCTGCCGCAGTATAGGCGCCTCCCATTCCCAGACTTTGGGCATTGGAACCGCTAAATGCATTAACATCATTCGCGGCCGTAACATTCAGCGCTATGACGAATGCCAGGACTATTATTGATTTTGAAAATAACTTTATGTCTAACATGATTATTCTCCTTTTGACCCTGCTATAGATTAATTACCACCGGTCCTGACTTCCGCGAAAGCCGACGCGCTGATCCTGATATAATCTGAAGACCGGATGGTTACTCCCGAACCGTCATCAGGAGTGTATAATCTTACTATTTTCCCGATATAAATGTTTTTGTTGTTGAAAATGCCCGCTTCAGCCGAAGTCAATGAATCTACGAAGGAGGAGGAGGCCTCGCCATTGGCCATTCCATCATTATCCACTGGGGCCGGATCAAGGTACATCGGTCCGATAACAACCGCTTGCGGGTCGGTGTACATTGTGGAATCACCAATCGTCGAAATATAAATTGTTACTTCTGCTCCAATGGGCAGATGGCTGTCAAGGTCCGCATTGATTATAGCATACTTCAGCTTCTCTTCGAAATTCGGGGCATCCTCAGAGATTTCCTGGGACTCTATCTCAAGATCCACGGTGGCTGTGTCTTTTATGGAAAACGCCAATGGCGAGCTGATTTGAATTTCACCATAAATCAAATCTGTCTGTGAGATGGTCCCGTTTTTGATTTCTGGATTGAACAATGCATTTCCGGTGATGTCAATTTGAGTGGGCGCAGGGTCGAGAAAACCAGACATTTGGTCGGGGCCCACGGTGATGGTGCTTAAAGAGGGTTCTGTTGAGCCCGGGGTTCTTCCCTGAATCCTCCCACTTATGGGCATACTCTTGGCATTATTTCCTGAAAGAACAAGATTCAGATCAGCTTCGATCTCGCTGTTGTTGTAAAAATGAAGATACATATTAGCGCCAGTCAATTTTGCCTGATCCATCCCCTCTGGAATTTCGATTTCCCTCGAAGTTGGATCGATTTCAACCTGAGTCGGCTTGATTTCCCCTGTTACACTATAAAATGACAGGGCCGAAAGGGCAGAAGTGACCAGAATGGAATCGAATTGGTCGATCTCTAAATATTGATCGCCCGATGATTGGATACTGGCGCTGACCAACGTATTGATGATTTGTGGAAAGCTCAGGCCATCTGGTCTGATTGTGTATCCGGCCAGATCCCTGGATAGTGAGACTGTTTGCCCCCCGCCCATTGTGCCTGATAATGCTAACTGGCCGCTTTCATCGGTGAGATTCGGAATGATAATAGAAATGTTCGATGTCAAATTCGTTTTATTTTCTACCGTTATGACAATGGTTCCGGATTGGACCGATGCGGAAGTTATCAAGGTCGAATCAGTGCTTTCAATTTGCTTGCTAAAATCCTTCGTTATCTCGGGAGTTTTGGCGCTTGCAGATGATACCCTAAATTGGTTTGAAAATGATGAGGTTACGGTCAGCTTTTGCGGGCCAAGATTCAATAGAACTCCGCCCGGTGTATAGCCTGCGCTCTGCGTGCTCAGTTGATTGTGAATCGTTTTGCCGGCAAGATCCAAGGAGTCAATTTTGGTTTGACCATACGGGATTCCACCAGAGAATAGAATTGTCCCAATAAGGTTTCCGTTGGAATCGTCGGTTATGCTTACCGTCAATGTATCAAGATCGACCTCAAGTTGATTAGCAACCAATACGTATAATTTTCCTTCGGCGATTGTCGCCCAGCTAAATTCATTATAGGGATTCAATGTACTCCCAAATGAAAACGCCGCCGGCGGCACGACTCCCAAATTCACAGTTAAGAATTCGCTCAAGCTGGTCTCCACGGACTCTCCCTGGGGGGCATCAATTTCAACTTGCCCCAATTCCTCGGCGAAATTCTCATCCATACCGGAGACAGTAAGGTTTTCTCCCACCTGAAAAGTATCTATAGATTCGGTGATTTCAAACTTGGGATCTCCATTTTCGTCGAAAATGATATTTTCATCGCCCAGCTCATCTACGATTTCCTGTATGCTGTATGTCTTGCTGCTTAACGGCAACGACCACTGAGTATCCCACGTAGGTGCTTCGGGTTTCTTCGGCGAGCACCCATAAGTGGATAGGATGGCAACTGCCAGGAACAATAGTATTGCAG
>Ga0066641_10001011_pt1 | contig 12886 bp, 6 predicted proteins | sample CryGeyCG2114_065_FD_59509 | JGI IMG/M metagenome (GOLD analysis project Ga0066641, IMG submission 59509) | Groundwater microbial communities from aquifer - Crystal Geyser CG12_big_fil_rev_8/21/14_0.65 | ecosystem: Environmental > Aquatic > Deep subsurface > Groundwater | place: USA: Utah: Grand... | reverse complement strand
TGACGATAGAAAATATTTTTTGAGGTAATGGCTGAGATATGTTGGACGTGGATTACCTGAAAGGCGGCGTAGGTTTTCAACTTAAGATAGAATCCGGTAACGTCAAAGGATTAGTCCAATGTATTTTTAGAAAACGAAAAGAGAAACAGATAGCGTATTTCATAAATAATGCGCTCAATATGCATATTACTATAGTGTTACCAAATCTTGACCAAATAGCTCAGGATTGGGAGTGAGTCAGAAATATTGACGATAAAGATATTATTAAATACGATCGGTACAAACGAAAGAGTACGTTTCCGCAAACACAAAATGACGGATCTCTCGCTACATACCAGACTCCCGAAGAGCAACAGACGCGTCTTTTCCCTCCGAGAGCGATTACGGCACTGACGTCAGAGATCTTTCAAAATCCATTTGATAAAATAGCTCAATTTTTTGATCAGGTGCCGATCGTAGACGTTACGCAAAAAGATGTGGCTATAGAAATACCGTGGATTTTTCAAGAAGACCTTGTCAGGTACGAGTATCATTTAAGATCGCGGTTGGAAAGAAATGAAGCAACTCTCGCTGAATGGAAAAAGGTAGATTGGATCGATACCAATACCCTTAATTTGATGGAACAGGCAGTAACCAATGTCCATAGAAACCTTAATATCCTCATGGAATACAAGGCACTTCCTGGTAAGCTGTACGCATTGTTGCATAGTACCGATCAGTACGTCACAACTGTTTTCCAATTCGTAGATAAATTTGTTAGCGAGATTACTGGATGGCTTCAAGACAATGCAATGAGATTTTCCCATTGGGTAGATTTCATCATTACTGTGAAATGAGTCATCAAAACACGACAATTACTAATCGATCTAACCGTCAAATGGCAGGATAGATGTAGCAAGTGCAGACAAGATCATTACGACTATTACTCATGTAAGTTGAAATTGTTGTGTGTCGATTTACCGGTACTTCCCATCCCTTCTTTTCATTTACCAGATATTTTCATAGACTTATCGAATATCCATGCATGACTGGAGATTATGCTGCCAAAATTTAGATTTATTCCCAGGAAAGTAACCCTAGCCCAGTTGCCTGACCTTCCTGTACCGAGAGGATTTGATGTAAACCTAACGATACCGATCATACCTATGCTACCACCACCGCCTACTTTGCCCGAACTGCCTGAGATAGATCTAAACATAGATATTACTTTACCTACCTTGCCTCCGGCCCCCAAAGTACCACCTATTAGTCCTGCCATCAAAGCCGTCATTAAAATTCTAGACATCATTGGTAAGTTTTATTGTATTTTCAAGGGAGGCATTGGACTGGTTAGGGAAAAATATATCAAAGCAAGAGTAGAACAAATGACGCAGAGAAAATCAAACATCATGCCGTTTGACTGACGTAAAATAAAATTGCCGGTTAGTCCGATACCAGCATATGATTACAAAATAGAAGCGACGGTTGATCTGAAATTTGATTTTAGAGAACTCTATGATCTAGCACAAGGAGTTGCTGATAAACGAAATACTGAGGTAGATCAAGCTTCTCGTCAGGCCAAGACAGAAACGCGCAAGTTTTTCAAAGACGCAGCTACTGAACTAGTTGGAGGGGAGTGAAACTTACAGGACATCGGTCTGGGTATCAGTCAGTGAATAGATTCTAATATCAATATAGATTTAGGAAACACAAGTGCTCACAACGATTTTGATGCTTATCTGGTAGATGCATGGTGAGCACAAAAACCTCGTATTCTCATAGGTTGACCTGTAGAAAAAGTCAAAGATTTCTTGCTAGATAGTATGGACTATGTCCTTTCTCGCCAAGACATGACGACACTCCATCCCCAGGCCCGTGAAATCTCACAGGAATTACAAATAAATACTGAAGTGATACCAAATGTGCAGTGAATATTAGCTGCCAATCAACGCTTTGATGATTATCTAGACAAATATGCACAGAGTATCACTACACTAAAACAACAAATAGGAGGAGATTATGATACGTTTTTGGCAGGATTAACGACGGAGCGTTTACTAGCAAATAACGATGAACATACTCGTTTCAATAGTTCATTATTTAATGGGAATCCTGTGGTGATAGATCAGATTCGTCATCAAGAAGATCCGCTTAGTTCTTATCTGCGTCTCAATAAGATTTTTGTAGATTGATTTTCTACCGCCTTACAGCTGCATACTCCACAGGATCTAGATATGCATGAAGTACAATATGATGAGCTAAAAACATACCTTGATAAGGTACATACTTCAGTAGCTACAGCACAACAGATTATCAAACAACGTACAGCAAGTGTAGCTGAAGCATCTACTCCTACACAGATTGCGAGCTCTTTACCTTCTGTAGATCAACAAAAAACGCTTGATGTAGCGGAGAGGAAAGTCACTCCTATTCAGCTTGCTCAGGCGACATCTGCAGGTGGCGGAGGAGAAGAGAAAAGTTCATTACAGGTAGACTTTACCCAATTTATTGATGGGTTCTTTACGCCAGGAAGTGACGGAAATTATCATAATATTGTTTATCGACAAGAAAAATGAGCGGAACGGTACAAACAAAACACTTATCAAGTATCAGATGCAAATGGTGACGGGAGTTTGGATGTAATCAATTTTGATGAAAATCAGATTTATATCAAATATGGCAAACAAAACGATAGTTATGGTGGCGGATGATATGGTACGTATTATGAGATAGAACCCTTCCCTTCTTATGCTGCACTTATCAAAGCAGTAGAGAAAAAAGACGGACGATATACTTCACAAGGCAATGAGTTTAGACTATGGAGTCCCGAGGAGGTCTCATATGATTTTATCAGACACGGACAAAACTACTCATCAATGACGTTTGCACGAGAAAATGATCCACGTATTAATGGTTATGTGCTTGCCATCACAGAAGAGCAGCAGACTAGTCAGGACAAAAATCGAGGTTCACAGAAAGAAGGTGACCCTTCTAGAACCCGTTATTTACTGATGCTGCCACAGTCTCTTTCCCAGACCTGACTGTCCTTGGAGCTGGAAGATCAATTAGCAAGGGGAAATATAAATAGCTATATCAAAGCAGGCAAAGTTCTTGAAGTCAAATACTATGAGTGAGAGGGAACGCATGTCGAGGCGATGTTAAAAAACCTTCCGAGAAAGCGATATTATGCCAAAGTGGCACCACTCCATTTGGAGAAGACTACTGCCAAAGGAGTCAAGTGACTTTTTGGTATCGATGAGTGGGTACTGAAAAAAGTAGGACCACGATCACGCCAACAGTTGGCTGGGGCACAAGCTTGGGCTGATGATCAATTACCAGGTGTCGATCTTGAGTTGATTAGAGATATTACTTGAGAGATCAAAGCCAGATGACCCTTACTTCAAGGCAATATAAACACTAAATATACACTCAAGGCAAAATGGCGTGACAATGGAGAGGTAGTCAAAAATCGAATCATTCGAAGCGGTGAAGTCATTAAAATAGCAGATGGCGATGAAATTGAAATTCCGGATATAGAGTACCTTTATCCGACAGAAGAATCGTTTGTATTTGTCGGTATGGATCAAGCAGGTAATGTAGGTCAACAAGAAGTGAAGTTGCATATACTTGTGCCTGAATTGGAAATTACAGAGGTCCGTTATCTATGAGTAGGAGCTGAGATAGAAACTAAGTTGTCTGATACGATAGACAAAGGACAGATCAAATTTCAAAAGAACAGGTTTGGCCTTTGGAAGCCACTCCAGCCCGATACCTTCCCGATTAAACCAACAGATCCCTATGTGGTTGGATGACTATATCCATTTGATGATAAGATTGCTCTCACAGATGATCAAGGAACTGAAGTGGCAACTCTCAATACCCAAAATGGTGAGATTATTTTAAATAACTGAATTGGTGATACAACCAACTGATGAATAAGCCCATTAACGGATGATACCCCCGGTGGAAATGTTAATCAATGACAAGGGCAATGAGCAGTAGGTAATGGGGGCGGTGCGGAAGGAGAACAATCTGCTACAACTTCTGTAGACTGACCAACAGCAGGAGGTGCTGGCTGAACTACTCAATGATCACCTGTAGTAGAATGAGGAAATGCATGAGGAGATGGACAATCTTCTACTCAAGGATGAAATGACAATAATGGACCAAGTAGTAATTGAACTACTATGGATTCTTCTTCTGCATGAGCATCCTGAGATGAACCTCCCTCTTCGAGTCCATGAGATAATACTTCTACAGGATTGCCAACCTCATGATGATGAAGTAACTGTTCACTGAGAGTGCACTGCGGAGCAAACGGCAAACCAAAAGTAGAGCTATTACAACAACAATGATCCGGTGAAAAGATACTTACGACGATATCTTATCTTCCTGAGAAACTTGCATTTAGTTGAGTAACCTTACTGGATAGTACTTACTACGAATTACGTAAACTTGATGGAGCGTTTTTGGGAGATTACGGACGTGGTCGATGTGTCAGTCCACAAGGACAAGAGTGTCATATCTTTATTAGTCCACAAGGTAAAGTACTGATACCCCAACCACGAAATACACTCTACGAATGAACGGTAGAATATACACAAGATAGTATCATCTATACCTTCTTCTCATTACAAGATAGTCCGGTAGTGCGTGTACAATTTATATCACATACCTTTGAATAAGATGTTTTACTCAAGTACTATAATGCGATTATCTCTTCGTCTACTATTGCTGTTTGTTATAGTTTCAACTATCTTCGTTTGAAGATCTACTCTGTATGCGCAAACGTCGGATCCTACCGACTGTAATGAAACGAGTAACTATAATGAAGATGGTTATGTACAGAAGGTGAAAGAAGAGTTGAGTCGTGGCTCATCTCCTATGGAGTTGAAAATATTTACCGATAAAGATCTCAAGGCTGCTTTGAGATTTCATCAGCAATATTGCTGTGAACGCAGATTATCTGATGAAAAATGTGAAGGAAAGCTGGACGGAGAAAAGTATTATCCTGAAAGTCCTTATATTTTCGATCATCTGATCACGGTCGGTATGCGCAAGTTTGACGGTGTCGAAGAAAATTGTGATATCTTGGGTATCGACTGTACTACTGCAGATAACCAGAAACAGCTTGTCGAACGAAGGAAAGCAGTGAAAGAACTTGCGTTGGATACTGATGGTAGCCCACCCTCTCAGCTCTTGGAATTGTTTAAAAAATATTGGTGAGATCCTACAAATTTTGTCGAAGAAAAAGACAAGATAGCTAATGCATACTTTGAAATGTGTAATGAAGCAGTAGCTATCAGAAAAGCAGTAACAATTAACGCTGATGCAGTAGACAATAAAGTGACTGGTGGAAAATGATTATTTGCCGTATGTTCCCAATTGGTAAACCAGCGTTATCTCCAAGAGGCTGCTTTCGTACAGACATTGATGGTAGAAAAATGAGTGAAGTATATGTACAATAATCTTCAAAAATACTTACAAGAATACTTTATCACGAATAGAATGAATGATTTTGTCGATAAATTTGGTAAGTTGGATGCCTGTTTCAATATGGTCCTCAAATATGTTACAAGGACTGCCTGTTGTGTCAATTAGGTAGTTCACCCATTTTATTTATTTATATACTGAAGTGAAAGGGGGAAGTCGGTGGAGACGCATATGTATTATAAAACGTTGCTTTTTCGTAAGCGCTATCTTTTTGTTATTTTCTTCAATTGCTTCAGCACAAGGATGTCAGACCTGTGACCAACCACCGCAGGAACTCCAAAAATACTTCGATGTAATAGATAAGTTACTTGATGCATTACAAGTCAATCAGCCAAACCTAAATACTTCCAATCAGTTTGCACAAGATGGCAAAGAAATTATCTTCGCTGTCAAAGCGGGTGTGCAGAGCGCAGCTATGACGGTGATGCTTTCACTTATTCTTCCTGCACATACAGTCTTTTTTGATACACGAGGAGAGGTGAAGACACTTGCAAGTAACGAATCTAGAAGAAGAGATCGAGAGTTTTTGACACAAATAGACCGTAAGATTATGATCAAAGCTCTTGCTATAGCTAAGAATGGCTATATGGGAAAAAAAGTACCTAAGCAACTCTTGGAAAACTCCGATACGATTATTCAGCAGCTCTGATATGTAGAGTTTAATAAAGCTAATTTAGGTAGTTATGTAATGTTTTTGCAGGGAGTAACGTATGATGAACTACTTGGTGTTTATCGACATCTAAATAACGTTTATAAGACACTACATAGAGCATGACGATATCGTACTGACTTGGCCGATATTGGGAGCGAGTATCAGCTTGTCGATAGCAATGAGAAGCAGGAGGTTATCAAAAAAGCAGAAAGAGAGCCATTGCAAAGATTTTTGAGCAAGATAGAACATCTCGTAGCGAGTACCTTCGATGAAACTAATCAAGAACTCAGATGACCACTCAATATGCGACTCAACTTCAAGGACGATTATATAAAATTTGCTACTACAGTCCGAGAGATCCAGCAAGCGTATGATTGCTCGACTTGACCAAAGGACGTATGTAACACTACATGGACTGATACGGTAAATAGTAGTCGAGAAAATACGAAAGGGAGAGTCCACAAGGATCTTACGTCGGTAAAAAAAACCTTTACACTTGCCCTTAGTCGTCTGAAAGGAGCATTACGATCGAAAAATCCAAAATATAAGAAGGCTGCAAACCAAAGAGAAGCAGCATTGCTTAATAGTATTTATTGAGGTGATATTCCCCCAGAAAGGAAATGGTTTGTAAATGATAACTCTGAAGTTGAAAACCCAGAATGAGTGCCTGGGATCGTTTCCGATAATCCATATATGAATAACGGAGCAAACTTTTGAGCGAAAATAAAACTTAAAGCAAGTACCGAGGAACTTGCTGTGGATACACAAACATTGGTCAAACAGATAGAAGATAGTCAAAGGCTCTGTCAGCAGGACCCTTCAGTGGATTGTAGTAATGACTTGTATTATGGAGCCACCCGTTCTCAGGTACCACAGGCTGCTGATCAGGATAATCCTAATAAATATGCAGATCAAGGAAGTAAAGAAGCAGCATTACAGGAGTATAAACCTGATCTCAAACAAACGAGACGAAATGATCAGGAAATAGATACTAGAGGAATACTTGCCGATCAGATGTCAAAAAATCAGATCGATGCAGTTAAAAATGTATTTGTGAGTGTTTTGCAGCTACAAACTGAGAAACAAGTAGAATCTGTTTTTCTCGAGACCAAACGTGTGACCAAACAGTTCCCTGTGCTGAGCGCTGCCGTGTACAGAAATATAGATCTTCGGGGGAAGAAAAACGAACCCGGGAATACCCAAGCAGCTACTATCTATAACTCTATGGGGAAGATATGCGAACTTCAATGCACTAATCTACAAGGTAGATGTCGATACTACACTGATTAATTTATATACTGTTTTAGTTTACCACTACAACTTATAGCATGAAGTGATTAATAAGAAAAACACTATTTCTCTACCCTATAAGCTTGATCTGTAGCTTGCTTTTTTCCCTGTTTCCTCACGCGTATGCTCAGGAACCAATTGACAATGTCAACGAGCTCTTTGGAAACTATGTCGGCGACTTCACTTTTGATAATGACACATTGATTGATTTGCTTATCAGACAGCAGGAAACCAAAAAAACCAAAAGGCAGTTGATCCTGCATTACTGTGATGTCGTTTTACAATCCCTAGAAGGGACGAACCTTAAAAATCGATCATTTACGTATGATAATTATCTATATGATCCGAGACAATCTTGGTTTGTCTATGCACTGTGCGTCAATATAGATGAAAAGAGTAAATGACGTGAGATTCTCTGAGAGAAGTACAAATATAGAAACTACAAAAAACAGTTTGAAAAAATAACTTATCCTGGTGTACCAAAACAGCTAAATATGTCTGATTTTGCCAAAGAAAATCTAGATCTCAATGAAATTCGGGAGATACCAGCCCAACCCAAACTTGATGGGCAACAAGCATATACTCCCTGTAATCCTGTGGAATCGATGCAGGCATGTCAGTTCTCTCGTTTTTTGCCGAAGATATGGACGACTATCATGAATGATTATAGTAACCTCAGGCTTGCTTCATTGTACTGATATAAGTTTTTGGAGGCGCCTGCTGTAAATGCTAATTCTCCCTCGTCGCAGATAGACCCTGAAGAACTTAAACAAGCGGTAAGAGCATTTTCTGATGCATACTTTGGAGATAAACAGTTGGATAATGAAGGTAATCCCATAGGTGATCCGCAATCTCCGTGTAATGATGAAGCAACTTGGTACCTAAATCCGACCGATGTAGAAGGCAACAAAAAACATTGTTCTCATCCAAAAACCTATCTGTTTGTTGAATGAACAATCAAGTCTGCATTGAAACTTATCGAGAAAACAAAACTCCTTGATGGAGGTAAGGTACTACAAATGGAATGTAAGGAGCCAAACAGACAATTGATGGCTTGCTGATTTGCTGTTCATGGTAATGCGGTCTTGCGAGATGATATGAAAGTATTTCAAAATATGTTGTTGAATGAACTACTTCGATATAAGCTATTTATTACCTACTATACTCAAACAACTCTAGATGACCCATCATATAACCCATTAACTATCGGGAGTAGTACCTTCAGTTATCGTAGAAGCGTCAATGAGTATGTGACGATTAGTTATGAACAGCAGCTTGCTGAACAGGCTATCGAACAAACCATGCGTATGCTGCATCAGGTAGGCGTCTACTATCCGATACATGTCTGATTAGCAGCGTATTATGAAGATTTAGTCAATTACAGAAAGACAGTGACTAAGTCATATACTCCATTACATCAGCTTTCTTATCTTTTTAGAAACGTCCAAGCATGCCAAGAGTAACCATGAAATGACTATGTTGCGCTCTATTGATTACTACTCTGTGAGTTAGCAGCTCTTTTCAGGTAGGAGCTGTATTGATTGATATGCAGGATGCGCTTCATTCGCGATATAAGGGAAACGAAGAGAAAGGCGATTTACGTACTTTCCCCAAAGGTCTCATCAATGGCGATCTGTATGAACATGCGCAAGCAATGGCTGAACTTCAGTTAACCAAACCCACACTTTCTGCATTAGACTTGACCTACCAGACTATAGCTGATCGTTGTGACGGAGATCTGTCTAGTAGTGATGTGAGTACGGTTTTTGGTAGGTCTATCGCTGGAGAGAGACTTAGATGACTTATGGATGCAAGAAATGTGGTCGACGAGATACAAGAACCAGCATACGACGAGAGCTGTAAAGCGGTTTATAAGTGTTATCAACATGAGAGTTTAATTAAGCAGGGGATCGATCTGGATGCGCGAAATGCTTATACAGATGAAGTCTACTCGTCTTGTAGAACTATTGTTGATAGTATCTTTACTATAATGTATAGCAGAACAAGTACGCTGGAACACATCAAGAACTATGATTATGGAGATGATTTTCTTGTTAATGCAAAGCCGGAAGATGGGGCGTTTGATTTACTGTTGGATGTGGAAGCTGTCTGAGATGTCCTTTTTACACATAATGATAACCCTGCTGAGATTCATTTTTATGACATGCAACCATTCGATAGCTATGTATACAATGATCCCAACGCTCTCACTCCCTATCCTTTGCAGGATCCGCATGAACAAACTCGCGAAGGGCGTTTGCCGGTTACCAACGGTGTCACTCCTACAGTCCCTCAGGAAATAACTGATAGTTACCCGCCTCCGACGCCTGCAATACCGCCTTCTGGCATAGATCAATTACCCGGGGAAGGAGGAGCGGTTCCTATTTCTTCTTCCGCTCCAGTAGCTCCCACAGCAACGCCATCAGCACTTGCTTCGCAATTTCAGTCACAAGCTTCTACAACAATCTCGAATGTGAGTTGTGAAGAACCATCTCTTCAGCAAGAAGAGCCAGATGACACATTAGTCTTGGCAGAACAGGAAAACAAACAAACAGCAACCTACAATCGTAAGCTTGAGCTAGAAGATCAGATTGCTATCGCTCTCGGCGCCAAGCTGACTGTAGAAGATGAAGAACTATTGGGTGTAGATAATCGTGGTGGTGACGACAGTCCGATTAGTTCATTAGCTCAAGAAGAAGCCTCGGCAATCGTAGAGGATATCATAGACCTTGGTGGTGATTCACTTGAAGCAACCAAAAACAAGATAAAATCTTGTGTTGAGCAGTTTACTGAAGGAGATCCTGCTGCGCGATGAAAAATCCTATTTAAATCAATTACCCAACCAGCTGAGTTTACTCAATGTGTTTTTGGTCATCTGTGTAAGGAGCTAGGAGATGAGTCCGGTAGAGGAATGTATCGTATCAAAATATGTAAAGAACTTACGAGAGGGTATGGTATCAGTAGTAACCAACCGGTAAAAAGCGTAGAAGAAGTGATAGATGAAATGCTTAACGTATGTACCAATCTGAAAGATAGCGGTCAGTTACTCGAACATAACAAGACGAAAGATCACATGGAAGACAAGATGATGCGTATCAAGCTAGGAAATAAGTTTGCCTTTGGTATTTCCGTCATCTTCAAATGACCTCGTGATGCGACTGATCCTGCTATGGACAAAAGAGAAGCATCGGAACGTCTCAAGTACTTGCAAGACATCTACTTGCCCGTACCTGATCCAGATGAACTTACGTTTGTAAATAAGAGAAATCAGTACCTTGCCTTACAGTCACCTACTACTGCCAGAGAATGATTTGAAGTAAATAGTTCTCAACTGGTTACTGCCTTTCAGAGTTTGGAAAATACAAATGCAAATTTAGCTACCATGAGTGGAGAAGTAGCTACCATAAACAAAAGAGCAGCCCAGAGTCAGCTTCATCAATATGCAAGAGTAGTAGATGCTTTTCAAACCTTTGTAGAACAAAATATCTTACTCCGGGACACAGCAAATCAATATACGTATTCTATCAATGAAAGACGAGCATCTACATTGAAGCTCTTTCAAGCAAGTCCGGGACAATAAGAACCAGAATATTAGATAGAAGTGTCTCTCACATAATTTCTTTGATCATCAGTCAGTTATTAGTATCTCTTATTTTTTACGTCACTATGTATTATGATGCCCATACACATCTATTGTTTCCTCAGTGGCAAGAACATATCGAGGAATTTATAACTAAAGGAGGGGAAGGACTTATCTGTGTCTGAACAGACACTGAGATGAATGCAAGTACAGCAAGCTGCTCAGCAGTTTAGTGGCCAGTGTATAATCAAATACACCCTAGCGAAGTCTCTTTTGAACATCTTACTTCCGAAGACGGGATTGATAGATGTATCAATATACTAAAACAATTTATCTTTTCGCATATGTCTTCTATTGTCGCTATAGGTGAATGCGGCATGGACGGGCACTATCCTAATTTTGGAAAACACGTCTCAATTCAGCAGTATCTCTTGGACCAACAATGTCAGCTTGCTCGTCATTTTCAATTGCCGCTTGTGATCCATAGCAGAGACGGTTTTGAGTCAACAGTGAAGGTACTTTCGGCATATACGGACCTAAAAATATATTTTCACTGCCGGTGATATGCCATGCAAGAGTTGGAAGTACTTTTGCGCATCTTCCCTCAGTTGCGAATAGGTTTCTGCTGAAACGTTACTTACTCTACAGCTGCCTCTCTGAGAGAGTCATTACTGTTTTTGACACAACATCCAGCGTTTCAATCGGAGAAGGCACATCTTCTACTGGAAACTGATGCGCCTTGGCTTGCACCGCAACCCAAAAGAGGAAGCACTAATGTGCCCGCTTATATTTCAGATATATATACTACCGCTACGGAGGTCACAGGGTATACCCAAAAAAAATTTCAGGAACTTGTCCGCGATCATTGGTTTAAATTATACTTTGATGAGACGTAGATAACTATTTTTGAGGTCATCCATATTTACCCGACTTAAGGGTAGTAGGTTTTTTATTTACAACACTTGTTACCGGACCTGTAGGAAAGTCCTCTTCGAATATAGCATTGATTAGTTGATGTATTTTGATGCTATCTTGAGGATCTGTTCGTAATGTGTTGACGTCAGTCTTTTGGTAGTCGTTATTTAATTTGACTCCTCCCTGGTGTTCCAGATAGTATTGCCCCCTTCCTTGCGTAAACCGTGTTGCAAACAACTTTTTAATCTGTTCGGGAGTAAATGATTTCTCTTTGCTTTTGTTGTAAAGTGTCGACCATCGTTGGTTGAGACCACTACTTCTTGCGCTAGTCAAAAGTTCACCCATTTCTGTCTCGTTTAACGTATCGCTTTTGCCAAAAATACTCTCATTGATTCTATCAGACTGTCTGCGCTGTCTCATTTCGGTTGCAGCATTGATCCCAAATTTACTGTCCATTGCTTTCTGTGCAGCGCCGATACCTACGCCTCCGCCAATAGGGAGAATCGGTAGAGATTTGGTTCGTGTTTCTGCAGTATCAAACATAATCTTAGCAGTGTTTTTAGTTATGCCAGAAAATGAGAACCCTACCTTGATCAGTGCTCGCAAGAGAAAGATAACAAAAAACGCTAAGATTAGCTGCCCAATGAGTCATCCGACATAATCTCCCAAGCCATATACCGACGCCATAATATCAACTTCAGGGATGATTGTGTCGTCGGAACCTCCAATCGTAGCTACATTCCCTGCATTATTTAGTGTAGTATTGAAGGTATCTGTATTGGACGTATTTGAACAGGTAGCAAGTATCCCGCTTACTTCGATAACTAAGATCAGACCTATCCCCATCATACCGACTACAGCGACCGGTTGAAAGATAAGAGATATTATTTGGGGTATGCCGAAATAGTTAGCAAACTTGCTTGAGAGTGGTCATTTGAATGTGTTATCTAGGACTATAATAGGTGAGAAGATTATCC
>Ga0066641_10000971_pt1 | contig 13079 bp, 14 predicted proteins | sample CryGeyCG2114_065_FD_59509 | JGI IMG/M metagenome (GOLD analysis project Ga0066641, IMG submission 59509) | Groundwater microbial communities from aquifer - Crystal Geyser CG12_big_fil_rev_8/21/14_0.65 | ecosystem: Environmental > Aquatic > Deep subsurface > Groundwater | place: USA: Utah: Grand... | reverse complement strand
AGAAAAGGAACACTCTTAATATTTTTAATTACAAGTGTTCCTTTATTTGCTATCTATTTCTTTACTTTACTTCTACAACACTTTGCTTCTTATTAATTTTGATTGTTTTTAAATCTTTTCCATCTAAATTAAAAGAATTCAGATGCGCTACAGTTATATTTTGATTATCATAAGATTTAAAATAATAACTTAGATTTTTTGTATCTTTAACACTTGTGAATAAAGTAAAATCCATATTGTTCGTATTTTTCTCTCTTACTGAACCTAATGGAATATCAAATTGATTTAATATATGGAATACTTGAAACACTGCATCTTTTGTAGTTTTTGGCTGAGCCGCAGTATGACTAAAGAATGCTGCTCTTACAAATCTTGCTGGTGGAGTAAATGAACCAGGTAAACCTTCTAAGCCAGAACCTTCTCCAAATGGTGAAAGATCAAGACCATTTATTTTTTCTGAGCTAGCATTAAATGGTGATACATTCAAATAGTTTCTAAGATTTGTCATATGCCATTCGAAATTTGGTGAATTAGTTATAACACCAATTGGATTGTCTGAAACAACTAATTTTCCATCAATTGGCTCAATAACTATACTTTTACCAGATTTGTCATACACGATATAGTGCATAGGAGGAACGATATTCCATGATTTAAATACTGTATTAGCTATAGATACTTTGTTTGCAGCTATTGCTGATTTTACTTCATCAAGACTTGAAAATTGTGTTAAAACCCAATTAGGAAATTCAATCGGTGACATAGATATATCTTTATTATCAGAAGTAACATTGGCATAACCAGCATAACCAGGGAAATAAAACATTCCAACAGCTATACCCTTTTCATTTACACCGTCAACCAAAACCTTCTCGCCATCCATATAGGCTCCAATAGCGGCATACTTAGCCTTGTATTTCATTCCTGTTTGATTATTTGGTAATTGACTGGTAAATTCGTAATTTCTAGGAACTGCAAGTATATCTAACTCAATAATAGTAGCAAACTCAACAGTTCTGCCATTAATAACACCACCATCTGCTGCTGTTAATTGTATTCCTGTGCATGGATAAGATAAATTTGATATAAAAGTAGTTAAACAAAATAAAAATAATTTTGATTTTTTCATATTTTCTCTCAAATAAAATTTATTAATTAAAAAAACTGCTATGTCATAAAATGATATTTATAAAATATAGTAAAAACATTTTATTTAAACAAATATGTTGATTTAAATAATTTTATATAAATATAATAACCTACTGGTTTAATTATTCTTTTAAGGGATTATTTGGTAATGGGATTCAAAACTAAAAAAACAATTTTTATTTTCATATGGATATCCATCATATACTTTCAAAAGATAAATATCCTTGCAAATAATACTGTATTAAATAATTTAGATTATAGGTTTTCAATATATGCTTGGGGAGCAGGCATATCAGGGAAAACCCAAAGTGGTAAATCTTTTGATGTTAGCTTTAAAGAAGTATTAGACAATATAAGATTTACTTATATGGGTAGTTTTGCTGTTATGAAAGATGATTGGTCATTAATAGCTGATTTAATATATTTAAACATGGATCAAAAAAGTTCAAGCACTATATATTTGCCTGTTGAGAATAATCAAAGAATATTGAAAATTTCTGATAAAATAAAGCTAGATACATCAGGAACAGTTATTAATTTGTTATTTGATAAGAATTTATTAATTTACCGCATAATAAAATTAAATTATATATTAGGAACTAGATTCTTAGACTTAGACAGTAAATTACAAATTAAACTAAATTCAATAATCGGCAATTATAAAATAAAAGACAAATTATCTACCTCTGTGCTTGATGCAGTTGTTGGTATTCAAGGAAAAGTCATTTTCAATGAACAATGGAGTTTGCCATATTATTTTGATTTAGGCACAGGACAATCTAAAAATACTTCTCAATTTGTAGCTGGAATTACAAGTTCTTATGAAAAATTTAGTATCGATTTATTATATAGATCTATCAAATGGAAATTCAAATCTAAAGAGTTATTAAAAAATATAGAGTTTAAAGGTCCTATGTTAGGATTTATCTATAAATTTGATTAAAGTATGTAAGGATGCGTAGCTTAATGATTAAAAATACAATAAAGTATTCCATATTATCTATATTTATTATTACTTCAACCAACTGTTTTGCAAATAGCCATTCTAATAATTCCTCTATGGATTTAGCTCAAGCATCACAAAATCCCATTGCAAATCTTATAAGCGTACCAATTGAAAATGATATAAATTACGATATTGGTAAATATGATAGAACACAAGATGCCTTAACCTTCAAACCAGTTTACCCTATTCCTTTAAGAAATAAGTGGACTCTTGTTACTAGAACTTTAATTCCATTATATTTGCCACAGCCAAAAATAGAATCAAAAAGTGGTAATAAAAATGGATTATCAGATATTAACCCTCAATTATATTTTGTAGCTCCTCCAATAAAAGATGTTATGATTGGCGTTGGTCCAACATTAATTATTCCAACAGCAACAAATAAAATATTAGGCTCTGGAAAGTGGTCAATAGGACCAACAGGTGTTATCGTTTGGAGTCCTAAAAATATAGTTGCTGGTGTTTTATTATCTAATGTTTGGTCTTTTGCTGGACAGTCACATAGAGCTAACGTTAATTTATTGACATTACAACTTTTTTTCAATTATAACTTCTCAAAAGGATGGTTCATTTTTTCTGATCCAGTTATAACTTCTAACTGGAAAGCGCCATCAGGTCCAAAATGGACCATTCCATTAGGTGCTGGATTTGGTAGACTTATAAAAATAAATAAGCAAAATGTAAAATTGAATATAGCTTTATTTAAAAGTGTTACAAGGCCGATTACTTCTCCTAAATGGAGTTTACAGGGTGTAGCTACATTTTTGTTTCCCGAATAACGCTTAAAATAGAGAACTAAAAAAATTAATTAAATATTAATAATAACTCTGATAGCCTTAAAAAAGCATAAAAAAAATTAACTTATTTACTGTTTATTGTTAGTATTTATAGTTATGGATAATTACAGCAATAAATCATCTTTTTCTAGTGAAGAGTGCTATAGCGTTACAGAGCTTAATAGCGAAATATCATTACTATTAGAAAAGTCATATGGCTACATTTATGTAGAAGGCGAAATTTCTAATTTATCAAGACCAATATCAGGTCATTTGTACTTTAGTCTTAAAGATAAAAATGCTCAAGTTAGATGTGCTTTATTTAAAAATTCTTTAAATAAGATAGCACCAGTAGAAATAAAAAATGGCTCTAAAGTAATTTTAAAAGCAAAAGTTTCTTTGTATACACCCAGGGGAGATTATCAGCTAATAGCTTATGATTTATTTGAATCAGGATTTGGTCAACTTCAAAAAGAATTTCTTGAATTAAAAAATAAATTAGAAAAACAAGGTTTTTTTGATTTGGCGAATAAAAAACCATTTCCACAATTACCAAAAACAGTTGCTATTATTACATCAAGTACAGGTGCTGCTATTAGAGATATTTTAACGACTATAAAAAGACGTTGGCCGTTATTAAATCTTATTGTAGTACCTACTGTTGTCCAAGGTGAGGCTTCTTCTGCTAGCATTACAAATGCGATAAATCAAATTAACCAATATCATGTAAATAACAATGATATTATAGATTGTATAATATTAGCCAGGGGTGGCGGTTCAATAGAAGACTTATGGGGGTTTAATGCTGAATCAGTCGCAAAAGCTATATTTAATTCTAATATCCCAATTGTTACTGGCATAGGCCATGAAATTGATTTTACAATTGCAGATTTTGTTGCAGATCATAGAGCAGCGACTCCAACGGCAGCAGCTGAATTTATAACTCCAAATAAAATAGAATATTTGAATTTATTAGATCAAAAAAAATTAAAGTTAAGTAAAAATTTAAATAATTATATTAAAAATATTCAAAAGCAATTAGAAAACATAAAACACCGATTAAATATCCAAAACCCTATTAATAAATTAAATAATCAAATTCAAAAATTAGATTATATTACTAGTAAATTGATTATTAATATTGAGAAATATCTAAATAATTTAAATAATAAAATTAAAAACTTAGATTATCTTTTAAAACTATTAAATCCTGAAAATAAATTAAATCAGAACAAAGTGAAACTTGAAAAAATTTCAAACAAACTATCACAATTAATAAAAATCTTCTTAACGAAAAAACAACATGAATTAAAATTAGTCTCTCAACATCTTGATCAAATAAGCCCACTTAAAGTTCTATCAAGAGGCTATTCAATTACAAAAGATCAAAATAACAAAAATATAAAATCAATTAATCAAATAAAAAACGGAGACACTATTAAGACTATTTTGGCTGACGGAGAGATAATTAGCAAGGTTTATAAAATTATCAAATAACAATCAGGAATAATTTAATAACATATCACTAATAATAATTTTAGTCCACTCCTTAAATTTCTCATAACTTTTTTCTTTTGGAATATATTTAGTATCTAAAAGAGAAAAGCATAAAAATAACTCAAGCATCAATTCATAATTTGTTTTTATAAACTCTTCCTGATCTTCTTCTTTTTCGAAAAACGGAAATAAAGTAGTGAAGCCTATAAACCTTAAATCCTCAGGATCAAATTGATCTACAGTTTCGTTTTTATCTTCAGCTAGTTGTTTATTAATAAATTTTAGAACATTTTTACTAGGCATTATGGTTAAAGTTCTATAAGGTGGCGATGTATTCCCTATATCAAAAAGATCATATAAATAGGTGTCATACCTAATATTAAAAAATTCACTAATATTCATATTATTATAATTAATTTCATCAATAACCTTTTCTTTTAATTGGAAGGAATTATTAAATATTTTAATTAGTTCTTTTGAATTATCGAAGGTAAATTTAATCAAATTGTCAATTTCTAAAAATGGAGTAGTAAAGGAAATTATTTTTGAGTAAAATATAGAACCAAACATGATTAACAAATCATTTTTAGTCATTATTTTCTCTTCACCCTGCTTATCATATATTATGTCTATGATAAAGTTGACTAATTCTTGTTTAGGCCTCAAAGTAATAACGCTATGTTGAGATAATATATTTACTTTTAAATCAGATAACTCTATGAACTTTGTCATACTAAATTTCATCTATAAGTGTATATTATTGATTATAGTAAATTTTCAACCTTTATCTATTAGTTAAGCCAAATGTAGGCTCATCTAAAGCAGATATTATACCTTTTTGGAATTTTCTTGCATTTGAAAATGACTGACTAATTGTAGGTGGATTAATTTTATCTGAAATAGCTTTCAATGGACCATCATGGAATAATTTTTCAGCATCTTTATAATTGGGCTGGTATCCTGTTACATTCTCAATGAAATCTCCCATACTAGTAGCATTGGCCGCAAATTCCGTACCAAAGATAGCGTTACCCCAATGGGCCGCTGAACCTGCATACGCTTCATCGTTAAGAAATGCTTTTGCAATTTCCTTTTCACCTAAAAATCTAGCTTCTTTATACTCATTTGAATATGGCTTTACTCCTTTTTCTATCAGCTCCTGTAGTCTTTCTATTTGATTGACAATCGCATCAAGTGCTTCTTGTGATAAGTCTGCATCAACATCGTCTAATACTTTGTTTATCCTATAAATTAACACCCCATTGAATCCTAATGGAGATTTTTTTTCAATTTCTTCCATTCTTGCCACAAGCTCTTTTCTCTTTGGATGATTAACTTCTTTTACATTGTCCCATTTGAAAGGAAGAGTCAAAAAAGCCATTAGCAAAGGGGCCATTTCAGTAACGGAGCCTGCTTTTTTAAATATATAGGCCTTAAACCCTTCTGGATTAGTATCCATTTCGTTCCTGTAATCTTTTAGCTGTTTATGAAAATAATTAGCTAATTTTCGCTGCATTTCTTCTGATGCCTTATTACGAAGGGTCTTAAAAAAATTTGATTTATCAAAAATTGGAGATAAAACTGCTTCCCCCACAGTCTCGGCATGTCCAGTAGCAACGGAATCTGCAGATATTCCAGAAGTCCATTTTGCTGTAGTTTCTGAAATAGAAGAACTCCCTCTAATTTTACCTTTTGCTGAATTGAACCCTGAAATCATTTTATTACTTATTTTAGGTGAAAGAAGAAAATTGCCAAACTCATTGTTAAATAATACTTTCGTAACATTTTGAAATTTATTAACTATATTTGGGGAAGAGGTATATCTTAACATAATTATTTATCCAAATTTCAACTAATTGTATGGACAGTTAGCCATTATCTAATGTTCCATAAGGAAAAAACTTTCTAGCATCCTAATTTTATTGGGAAGAAAATATGAAACTTATTAGTTTTTTCATAATCAAATCAAGAAAAATCAATTTAGAATTATTAGGTGAGTAAAATGTTTAAACTATCCGACTTATTTCTATTAATGGCCATTATCATTTCTTTTGCAATATCAGCATTTTTTATGTGTAACGGCAATTACTTAGAGGCCATTTTTACTGCTATATGGGTTCCTTCCATTTTGGTATTTGGTATATTTTTCAAACTATTAGGTTTATCAGCAATCATTAAGAGTATGAAAAATAATTGCTGCTGCTGTTGCAATAATAAGAAATGCAAAAAAGAACATCTTGAAAATTTAGAAAATAATTAATCAAATGATACTTATTAGAGGTAAATGAAATGTCTGCAACTATGCTATTAACAGTTTCTATTTTAGTGTTTATTTTGCTAGTTATTGGAATTGCGTTAACCATTTATGAATTTCATTACTATTTATTAAAAAAAGAGTTTTCTTATCCCAAAAAGAAAAAAACTAATCATAAAATAAAAATTAATAAATAAAAATGATCATTAGCCTAACATGAATAACTCAATATACGATAATATGAAGGTTATTAAATATAAAAACCCATATAATCTTTTTTCAAAATATCTTATATAACATGACAGTAAAAACATAATAGTACTTAATATTAAAACGCCCATTATGTACAGAGCATCACTATCATTTACACTAAAAGGCTTTATTATTGCGGCAATACCTAAAGCAAAAGATATATTACATATATTACTTCCTATAATATTACCAACTATTAAACCTCCTCGATTTTTACTCGCTGCTATCAAAGACAAAACCAACTCCGGCAAGGATGTTCCAAATGCGACAAAGCTCATTGCAAAAAAACCTTGATTGATACCAAAGTGATCAGCAATTTCGATTCCTGAACTAACTATTATTTTTGAGCTGATGATTATAAAAATTAAATTTATTAAAACTAATAGCGAATATTTGAGCTTACCATTTTTACGACTTCTTACTAACTCATTTTCTTGATCTTGAGCAAAACTTGAATAAATATTATAACAACCCAATACAAGTAATATTAAACCAATAATTCTTGAAAAATAATTTAAGTATATCCCAAGGCAAAATAATATTGTTAAAATACTGAAAATTACTGTTGTCTGTATTTTAGGTTTATGAAAACTAATTGGCTTTATTGCTAGGGCAAGTCCAAAAACTAAAAGAACGTTCATTATATTACTACCTGCTATATTTCCAAATAGCATTGAAGAGTTTCCAATATAAGCACTATACCAGCTTATTGCTATTTCTGGAGCAGAAGTCCCAAATCCTAACATTAAAAATCCAATTAAAATTTCTGGAAGTTTAAATATTTCGCCAAGCTTTTCAGAGACATCAATTAGCCAATTACTGGAAAAATAAATTAATAATAAACCAAATAGGAAGCAAAATATACTGAGCAGCATTATACGGAAACTTTAAATATACTATAATAAATAAAAGTATAACAGTATAAAAATCACATGACTAATAATCTGATAATATCTCAAGAAATTTTATTTGTTTTTAACATTTTGGGATCCATTGCATTTATGATCTCTGGCTCATTAGCTGGGATAAAAAAACATATGGATATAGGCGGAATAATATCTTTATCAATTGTAACTGGCATAGGAGGAGGAACAATTAGAGATATTCTATTGCAAATTCCTATGTTTTGGATAAATCAAAATTGGTATATTTATCTTGCTATTATAATTGCTATAGGGTTATTTATATTCTACAAAAATATTCAACCTCATCTAGAATATAGATTTTTTAACTATTGGCTAAATTTTTTTGATGCATTAGGCCTAGTACCATTTATGATTACTGGAGTTACTATTGCTCAAAGCTATAATCATACAGAACTTGTATGCATTCTTTTTGGATTGATAACATGTATCGGCGGAGGAGTATTAAGAGATACTCTATGTAATGAAATACCTATTGTATTTAGAGATCAATTATATGCAACACCTGTCATTATAGGAGCTATTATTTATTTATCTTTAGCTCCAATTGACAGAATATTAGCTATAGTTGTATCCGGTGCTTTTATAGCTGCTGTAAGAATAATAACTATTGTATATAAATTGAAATTACCTTCAATTTCTGTTTAAGATTGTAAAACTTGCCTGTGATTTGCAAAAGCTTTCTTTAATAAAGAAAAAAACTAAAATTATAGATAAAAATACTAAGCCGACTAGAAAGCTAAATGCAAACTGATAATCAGCTAAGGTAAATACTGCACTACCATGATAATTTAACAAAACACCTAAAATAGGCGCATTAATTGCAGATACAATTGTTATCATAGCATTATTTAATCCCATGCCTACTGCAACAAAATTCTTATGAAACTGTTCAGCCATTAAGGCATACCCAATAGAGATTCCACTTGCTCCGAACCCTAATAAAAAGAAACTTAATGATATTAAATATCTATTATCAAAAAAGGTAATATAAGTTATAGAAAATGCCGAAAGCAAAGATGCTATAACTAAAATTGGTTTTCTTTTTTGCATAAAATCAGAAATAAAACCTAATATAGGACAACCAATAGCATAACCAAGCCATGCAACTGTTATCATATAGGAAGCAAACACTGCCTTAAAACCTTTTTCAACTAAAAAAGATTTACCTTCATTTTCAGATAAATATTCTATTGAAAAATATATCATTGCACTGAAAAGGGCAATAATCCAAGGATGATAGCGTTTAAATAATTTAACAAAACTTTGATATATAGGCTCAGGTTTATATAAAACAGTATGCTTACCTGCTTTATTATGGTTATTATCAACAAATAATAAAATTATAACACTTAAAAAAGCTCCTATAATAGCTAAATAAATAAAGACATGACGCCAGGTAATTGAACTTGCATCTGATAAAGAATCTAGAGGACCTGCAGCGAGCATTGGCCCCATAGTTCCTATAAATTGCGAGATACCTATAAATAATGCGCTTCTTGAATTAGGCAGCCAATCATAAACTGAGACTAATAAACAAATAAAACCAAATGCAGAACCAAAACCTGTTAGCATCCTAAAAATTATTGCGTAATAGAAATCATGCGTAAAAGCAAAACCTAAATTTGCTAAACTACATATTACTGCAGAAATAAATAAAGATTTTTTTAAGCCATAATTATCTACTATAATTCCAACAGGTATTTGCATAAGACCATATACCATTAGATAAGTAGTAGAGCTTAGTAAAGAATATCTAAAAGTTGTAAGATCCAAATCATACATTATTGGGTGCTGAAATGTTCCAATAACTGTTCGTAAAAGAAATTCATACAGAAAAAAAACTGCGCAAATTAACCAGACCGATAAGCCTTTAGCTGTAATCTTATTATCTTGCATGTTAATTTAAAAAACTATCTTCTTGTTTTTCATCCCACTTTTCAATAATATTTTCAGCCTTATCATAATCTAAAAAGGATAATACTTTGAAAATTGACATTCCTTCATATACCAATGGGGTTGTATTAATACCAACAATGATTCCTTTATCATTAGCCTTAAGTTTTTCTGAAATATCACTCCCAAAAGGGTCTACAATATTACCTAAAACTTCATGTTTTTCAATCATTTGTCCTAAGGATACATTTGAATGTAAAATTCCGCCTTTATGAGCAATAATCCAATCTTCATCTTTAGAAAAAATTGGACTTATTTCTTTTACAGACTCTTTTTCCATTAAATCGACTTCGCGCATTACATTTAAAACCCCATTAACGCCAACGTTAATTGCGTTCTCGTCAAAACGCATAGCTTCACCTGCTTCGTAAACTAAAAAAGGAATCTGTAAGTCTTCTGTTGTTTGCCTTAGAGTATTAGCCTCAAAAACCACATTTGTAACAACTGGTGCCTGAAATGCTTTTGCTAATTTTTTTGCTTTTAAATTATCAAAGTTACAATAAACTTGCGGCAATATATTATGATTTAATGAACCTGTTTTTAACTCAATACAGTAATCAGCTTTTTTTAAAATTTCATGAGTAAATAAATGTGCAAATCTCTCACCAAAAGAACCATCTTCACTGCCAGGAAAACAATCCGCTAAACTACCGCCTCCTGGTAAACTATCAGAAGAAAGTGTTAGGCCATAAACATTTAAAACAGGAATAGCTATTAAAGTACCTTTAATTTTATTAGGGTCAACATTATCAACTACTCGATTAACGATCTCTATGCCATTTAATTCATTACCATTTAAAGTAGAAAAAATTAATACGCAAGGGCCTTCTTGTTTACCATGAATTACTTTTAATGGCATGTACATTGGAGCGCAACTATAACGCTCAGGTAATGGCATAGCTAAATTTGCTGATTCGCCAGGATGTATTGTTACATCACAAATATGAATTTTTTTGTTTTTCATTTTTTAAATTAAACAATTTTTAAATGAATTGTTTATTATACAGCAATTAATAAAAATTTCCACTTGATGACTATATCTGATAAAATAAGCACCTTTAATAACTAATGACCTTTGATATAACTTATGCCCAATATGCTTACAATGCTATCTGATGACTTAACATCCGCAGATAGCTTAATAGACTCGAACTCTAGTTCATTAAAAGAAATATTTTGTTATATAGCTAGTACTTCTATAGGAGGAAATTATTTTCACAATAACTATAATACTAATTCAAGCTATTCACTTTTATCTCATACTATCTTTGGATGTTTTGCGGGATTAGTTATATCATATTCACTTATTAAGGCAGCAAATATTATATATACTCAACCAAAACAAGAAGATAAAAAAAGATTAGCGCCTTAAAGTTGCCCTAGCACTATTTTCTGGTGATATAGATTGTGTAAATTCTTTATAATCAATAAAAGCCTTAATTAATTTGGTTACTTTCCCTTCATTTAATTTTTGCCTTACTTCAGTATGAAATTTTTTTAAAGAATCAAGAGCAACATCATCATCATTAACCAATCCATCTAAACTATCAAGAGAGTCTTGTTGTGTCTTAGGAGCTTTTCCTGACACAAAGTTTTCTAACTGTTTAAAATAATAAGCTAAATACCTCAAATATGTTGTCGAACTATTTACACAATTAGGACTATTAGGATTATCTGATCTTGTTGCTAATTCTTGCTTTTGCGACTTTAGAAGCTCCATCAATAATAAATTTATACTATCAACATCACCTCTATCTCTCATAACTAAAAGAGGCAAGTTATCCAAAAGAGCATCTTTGTTAGTTACAATATAATTTTTCTTATCATTTTCATTATCTAATGCCAGGTATTCTTGATAATAACGACATTGCTGATCAACTGCATTTTTGTTTCCATAACGATTATATATTCCTAGATATTCTACATGATTAAGCTCTTTTGTATTTGGATTACGTACTCCAACTAAAACATATTGTTCTCCATAACTTAGCTTGCTTATAGGGCCAGAAATATTAAATTTCTCAAATATTTTCCCTATAATTGCTTTATGCATATCACCATGACCAACAGTAATATTGACTCTTAAGTTTGATGAGACTCTATCAGAAGGCTTTGATATTTGCTTAACTGCATTATCTAATCTTTGTTTAAAAGCATCTGTTGTTTCACCTTCAAAAAGTTCATCATTTCCAACACTTGTCGAATAAAAACCAAGTCTTTGCATATAATTAGCATATTGACTTGGTCTTATTGATGCCTGACCACTACAAATAGCCTTTAAAGACCATTGTTTTTCTGCCATATTAGAATCAAACATGATTTCATTGACTTTTGAACGATCATAAGTTGCTAGCAACGCCGTTGATACAGCTCTAGAAACAGGTGACACTTTCATATCTACATATGGCATATGTGAACCTATTATATTTAACCATTCAATACTGGCTGTTTGTACTTGCTTCGCAGAATATAATTCTTCTAAACTTTGATTTCCTAAACCTTGTACAGCATCCAAGTCTGCATCTTTGTAAAAACCATACCCCTTTGCTGCATTAGAACAAACTTCATGGCGCTTTAATACGATAAGCTCAACATCTTGATTGGGATAAGAATTTTTTACTTCATTAACTCTTTTACTTAACTCTTCACCATAAGAACAGCCAATTATATCTGAAAAATTTTGAATTTGAATTTGCCTTATTTCATTAATCTTTTCTAGTATATTTACTCGCCTTCCATCTGTGCAATCTGCCTTAAAAGCCATTTCATTTCTGAGATTCAGTGTTTTATTAATTTCGCTAATTATTGCACTATTGCCTGATTGAGAAACTACCTCAGAAAGCATATACCTGTAAGTATTGCCTAATTCTGGATTTTGAATATTACCAATAGGACCAGTAAACGAATAATTGTTAATTTTACTAATAAAATGATAGATATTTGGATGGAAAGCTTCAGGGAATTCTATTTTTAATAACTCTATAAGTTCATTAGACTTATCTGTTGTTTTACGTTGTCTTTCTTCTGATTTTTTTTGTAAAAGGGATATTATTTGGTGATTAGGCATACTACTATATCTTGACTTTGATTTAACTAATAATCAATTATATAGTTAATTAACTTTTCCATCAAGTGATTTTTATAGAATGTTGTGCATTTTGTAGAAATTTATTTAATAACAATATAGTTATAAATGACAAAAAAACCTCTGTACACGACAAAAAGCCGCCTAGAATAAAATAAATATTGATTTTTCAAGAGGTTGC
>Ga0066641_10000955_pt1 | contig 13146 bp, 12 predicted proteins | sample CryGeyCG2114_065_FD_59509 | JGI IMG/M metagenome (GOLD analysis project Ga0066641, IMG submission 59509) | Groundwater microbial communities from aquifer - Crystal Geyser CG12_big_fil_rev_8/21/14_0.65 | ecosystem: Environmental > Aquatic > Deep subsurface > Groundwater | place: USA: Utah: Grand... | reverse complement strand
CCCCCCGCCAATACCGAATAGTCCAGCCAAAATTCCGGCAAGCGTGCCCCAGAATAATAGCAGGAAAACATCAATCGGTAATTCGGCAATCGGGAGATATATTTGCATATGCTTTATAGTTTGCTAACGAATCTATCTTAACGAGATTGACGATTAAGGGAATAGCAAATTATCCTTCTCTATTTGAAATAGATAATTATTAATCATCAGTGACAAAATATTGACAATTTTTATGATTATATTGTATATGGCTGCGAAGGAAATTAAAATAGACGGGGCTTCATGTCAGAAGAATTAACCACAGAAGAGTTTTTCTTGCAGGAGGCGAGAATAGCTTTGACAAGAGAAAGCTATCTGGAGTTCAGGAGTTTTGTTTATGAAGGTGTGTATGATCCAGATGAAATTGCAGAAAAGCTTTACGAACTGGAGACTAGAGATAAAAATAGCCAAAAAACAGGTTGTCAATCATCAGCTATAGCCGGATTGGACTATAGTCATTATTCACGCCGAGTTGATGTAAAGAGCGTGGATGGCTTAGTTGTTGAGTTTAAAATAAATCGATAATTCCCGACAAGTTACCTAATCACCTAGTCAAATCTTCTATTAGCATGAGTCGGTGCTTTCCGTTATTGAGGCGCGCGCGGTAAATTTGTGTGTTTTCTAAAACGCGCTGAACGTAATTTCTGGTTTCGGAAAATGGAATTGATTCCAGCCAATCTATAATCTGCTCAGGGTCACGCAATGTGCGCGGGTCGCCAAAACGGTCACGCCATTTATACACATTTCCGATTCCGGCATTATAGGCGGCAATGGCCATGATGTATGAACCTTCGACATTATTGATGCGCTTATTGAGGTAAAAACTGCCGAGCGCCATATTATAATCTTTGTCAAAAAGCTTAGCCGGTGAATAAACCATCCCCATTTCTTTAGCTACGCTTTTGGCGGTTGCGGGCATAAGTTGCATCATACCGCGCGCGCCTGCCGAGCTTTCCGCATAACGATTAAGCTGGCTTTCCTGCCGTATTATCGCCATGACCAGAGCTTTTTCGGGGGCGGGCGGGGTGAACATTAGCACCGGATAATTGGCTTTCGGAATCATCACATGGGCTTGGTCGGCCTTTTTTCCTGCCAAAACTGCCCATTCATAATTTACGGTTTGTTGCCCCAAAAGTGCAGCGAGTGAATAATCCTGAACGCTGCGCTCAGATTCCCCCAGATATTTTATTAGGAATAATCGCGCATATTGTCCTTCGCCGATTTCGTCTAATAATCGGGCGGCTTTCACGCGCTCATCTTTTATAAATTCTTTGGCATCCATAAAATCAGGTGAGGGATATTCCGGCAATTCTATGTGGTAGTTGCGGTCAATTTTTAGCGCACCGAGCTGGCCGTAAAATGTGTTGTAAAAACGTGAGGCTTCTTTGTACCAAAAACGTGCCTCGCTACTCTTCCCCATTTGCTCGTAGCTTCTGCCAATCCAATATTGTGCGCGACTAAGGCTGATTGGGTAGCCAACGCTTTTATGGAGTAGTTTGAAGTCTTCAATGGCTTGTGCCGGCTTGTTGAGGAAACGCAAATTTATCCAGCCGGAAAGCCATAACGCATCCGCCTTGGTCGAACCTTCATAATTGCGGTGTTTATTTTGGATGGCACGATAGGCTTCTTTATATTTGCCTGCTTCCAGCAAATCGCGTGCACGCTCGGCATGTCTGCGCCATTCCTTGTCTTTGAGGTCAATTGATGGCTCAATGCCCAGCCTGCGCCGAAAATATTCATATAACGGCCAATGGGGATGGCTGTTAACAAAGCTTTCCAGCTCGCTGAGATTGGGCGTTTTGGATTTATATAGCTCCAGCCATTTTATGATTCTTGGGATGATCTTATCCTGCGCCTTGGCCGCCAACGAATTTGCTTTGTTCCAATCATTATTATGCGCAGCATTGATGGCTTTGACGAGAATCTCCTTATCGGATTTTGAAGCAACGGAATAGCGAAAATCTAATATCGGCGTGTTCTCATCGGCGCTTATCGGCATCGCAGTTAGCAGAAGAAAAGCTACAAATATTACATTTAAGAGTTTTATCATTTTATGATTTTCTGTATCTGGCAATGTTAAATAGGATTAAGAGTGAGAGCAATAATGTAATGGAATTAAATAAAATCATAGGAATATTATTGAGCAAAATTCCATAAACAAGCCACAAAGAAACGCCAAGAGAAAACAGGCTATACATCAGCAAGGAAAGTCCATCGACATTTTTGTGGATTAATATTTTGAGCGCCTGTGGTATAAAACAAACAGTTGTTAGCGCACCTGCGAGATAACCGAAAATATCTTCCATCTATATCAGCTCTATCACCTTGTTCACCAATTGCTCAATCCCATCAGAGATTTTGGCGAGGCTATCATCGCGCATATAGGCGGAGGTGCTGACAATTTTGCGTTCTTCATCAATGCAGATTTCATTGGTAGCGCAGTTTAAATGCTTGCCGCCAATTTGATTTATGGCGCTTGCAGTTTCCTCGTCATCGCCAATTGTAACTGTGCCGCATTTGATGGCAGCAACCAGAACTGCGGGAGAAATGCAAATTGCGCCGATAGGTTTGCGTGCCTCAAGGAACGATTTTACGATTTTTTTTAAATCATCATTCACAACGGCATTTGCGCCTTTAAATGCGAAATCGGAAAGGTTTTTTGCAGCGCCATAGCCGCCCGGCATAATCAATGCATCAAAATTATCGGGTTTTAAATCTGTTAGTGGGGCTATTTTCCCGCGTGCAATGCGCGCTGATTCAATAAGGACATTTCTTGTTTCTGAGGTTTCTTCACCGCTTAAATGGTTGATGACATGATGCTGGTTTATATCGGGTGCAAAGACCTCAATCTCTGCATTTTTTTTATCAAGATATAGAAGGGTGAGAACAGATTCTCTGATTTCCGCGCCGTCAAGATGCCCGCAACCTGATAGGATAACTGCTACTTTTTTCATGAGAAGATTATACAAAGCCGATTTGAGTTAGCAAGTGGAATATATTGCTTTAAGGCATTGTTAGCTAATGTTTAGAATGCACGGAGCAGGGCGTCAAATAGCTCTTTAGTGACATTGATGATTCTGGCATTTGCCGAATAAGCATTTTGGAAGATGATTGTGTTGGCCAATTCTTCATCGACATCCACGCCGCGAATAGCATCATATTTATCGGTGAAGCCTTCTAAAATCAGGCTTTCTTGGCGATAATCCTCATTTGCCTGGCTGGCAATTGCGGCATTGAAACCCAGAATTTCTGCGGCATATCCAGCAAAATCAAGGCTGATTTGAGAGATGCCACCCGCCGATTCAAAAACTATCGGAGTTACGGAAATATTTGATAATGCAAGCGCAGAGCTGCTATCACCGGGAGATATTTCATATGTATATCTAGGCGGAGAAGTTGTATCGCTGGGCTGACTGCTCAATTGCAAGCTAGCGGTGGAAATTCTTGCCGGTTCGGCGATGATATCAGCGCGTACTGCAAAATTGATTGCTGAGTCGGCAAGCTGATTGTTATTATCTTCAAAGAAGTTGTTCAGACCAAGATAATGTGAGAATCCAAAATTTGTGCCAGTGCTAACTCCATCGCCTAAATGAGTGCTATCCATTTCGGAAATTGCCATGCGATAATCATTGTTGCTATTGCCGATGAGTTTTAAATAGCCGGATGTGATATAATCGCCTGTCGTAGAATCTCTGTCAACTTCAGCCCCATTTTCATCCACTAATATTGCGCGTAAAAAACTCTGACTGGTAGTTGGATTTTCTAATGTTGCGTCTCCAGCACCGCTAATAGAGCTGGCAGCATAACGGTCATTATATAATCCTTCGGTAGTGGCGGTAACTACATAATCAATAGTATCGGTGTATGTTCCGCCTGCGCCATCGTCAACTTCCACAGCAACGCTGATTGTATATGGCCCTGCACCTGAGCCGGTCATATCCAATGTAAAAGCAGTGCCGCTTTCCATAGCTTTTTGTCCAGCGGTAGAGGTGAGATCAGAAGTTGGGAAGGATGCAGGGGCAGTAACAGTAACGGCAACATCATCAGGAACGGTGATTCCGGTTACGCGATATGTTACATCGTCTGCGCTCAAGTTGTTTGTTTCAAAGGTGAAGTCAAAAGTGCCTGAGCCGGCGGTTAGTACATCGCTTTTGGCGACTAGCTCAATATTATGCAAATCACCGATGCCAACCCGTGTTTCCGGCGCACCGAAATGGTGGTTAATTTCGTCAATTATTGATTGATAGCTTGCTTTTCCGGCAAGTCCGCCATCTTCCAGATTTGCTAAATCAAGTATAAGCGGTTCGTAGCCGATTCCATCTGCGGTTTGTGATGCATATGGAGAAGTTGCGGGAGTTCCGATTGGGCTGAGTGCAGAAATCATAACCTTTCCACCCCAATAATCTGAGGCAGTTGGGTCAATTAATGTTGTTCCGGAAAAAGAATTAAGAGGCGGATAGGCTGAGCCGTTATTATGTATAGCATTCATCTGGTCGCGCAAAGTTGAGGCGAGCATGTCCAACTGGTCGAGGATGTTGGGCATTAATGTATCCCTGATATCCAATAGCCCTTTGAGCTTTCCGCCTTCCAGATAATTCACTACTCCGGATCTAGAACCTCCGCTAGCCAAAGTGAAGAATGAGTCGGTTTCTAGTTCGCCGAAGCTGTTCACGCGGTTAACGGTGATTGCATTTGAGGGCAAATCTGAGATGAATTGGTCAATGGATGAAGCTTTGCTGTATTGGAGTTGATATAAACCGTTTTCGAGCAATGGAATTCCGTTAGCAGTGAAAATCGTAACAGTGTCATCGCCGCTATAAAAATATTGAATATTCATCTCTTTTGAAAGATCTTGCATGGCGGTTTCCATCTGATCCTGAATCGCGGTTTTTGATTGTCCCAAGGATGTGGCGCTAGTGATGGAGGCGTTTAAACCCTGAATTTTTCTGAGTAAGCCGTTGATTTTTGAAATAGATGTTTCAATTTCTCTATCCGCTTCAAAACGCAATGTTTCGACATTCCGTGCGAGATTGGAAATTTCGCTGGCCAGATTTTCTCCGGAGCTAACAGCATTTAATTTGGATGAAGAGCGTTCTACGGTAACAGATAGGCTACTTAAGGAATCAAAGAATTTTTGAACATAGCTATCTATCGAATTATCCTGTCCGGGTTGGCCAAAATAAATCTGGGTTTCCTCGTAATAATCTTTGATGGTGGAAGCTCTTTCGGTCAGTGAGTTTCTGGTGATTATTGTACGTGCGATAAATTGGTCGGTGATGCGAGTAACTTCGCCGAGCTTTACGCCGCTGCCGATTTGGTTGCCAACGCTAATCGCTTCTTGGCTGGAAATTTGGCGAGAATAATTCGGGTTATTGGCATTGGCAATATTTTGGGAAATCACCGCAATGGATTGCTGGCTGGCTTTCAGTCCTGATAACGCATTTGTTAGTGATAGACCTAAAGACATTTAATTCCTAAAATTGTTGGTTGATTTTGATTGCAGCGGACGGAGAATAGAGCTTCCCATTCACGGCTCTTGTGCCATTCTGACCGTAGCCGTTATTTCTTTCTACATGGTCGCGCACCGTGTCGGCGATTATCTTGACGGTGATTTCATTGACGCTGGAAGCTTTGAATAATTCCACCTGATATTCACTCAAAGCATCTTCATATCTATCTGCTAATCTGCGAAGAGTGTTGATGTTGTCAGAAGTCAGGCTCTCATGATTTTTTTTCTCGCTTTCCATTAAGTCGCGCTGCTCTTCTAGTCTGGCAATCAGCAAATCTTTTTCGCCCTGCAATTCGGCGATTTTTTTTATTTTGAATTTTGAGAGCAATTCTGATTCGGTTTCAATCACTTGAATAAGGCTCTCGGTTAAATTTACCATTTCGTAAAAATCAAATTTCTTACTCATTTCTTCCCCATTAGTTATTGTTCAATTTCTTGTAGTTTTAATAAACTTTTTTCAACTTGGTCGGCGATTCCGATTCCACCTGATTTAGCTACTTGCTTGCCAACTTCATCAACCATCATCGAGCGATAAATATCCTCGGCATGGCTGCCACCGAACATCGGCTCTTCAGAAGTTTGCGAAAACATCGGGCGCAGCATCTCCGCCATAAACATTGCTTCAAAATCTTCCGCTGCGGCTCTGATTTCAGCACGTTTAGCATTGCTCAGCACTGTTGGTTGACTTATCTGCGCTTGCGGTATGTTTTGTAAAAAATTTTCCATAATTATACTTCAATGTTAACTTGTATAAGCAATTTCTGTGCCAGAGTTGCCCTATCTCACCTCTATTGCTGCTTGTAATGCCCCTGCGGCTTTGATGGTTTGCAATATTGTAATTAAATCACGCGGGCCAACTCCGAGTGCGTTTAGGCCACTTACTAAATCCTTCAAATTCGCGCCTTTTTCCATAACGACCATGCGGTTTCCTTCGCTTTCGCTAACCTGTATGGAGCTGCGTGGGACGGCTGCAGTTTGTGCGCCATCAGGAGCAAATGCACCGGGCTGTGAAATCTGTGATGCCTCATCAATCCTGACAATTAGATTGCCTTGCGCAATGGCGACTGTATCAATGCTAACATTCTCACCCATAACGATTGTGCCGGATGACTCATCAATCACAATGCGTGCAGACTGGTCTGGTGATACGGTGAGATGTTCGATATCGCCAATTAGCATCGCCACACGGCTTTGATAATTGGTTGGGACTTTGAGTTTTACCGTGCCGGGGTCTAGCGCCAGCGCGTATTGTCCCTGCAATCTTTCATTTATCACCTGCTCAATTTCTCGTGCGGTTGAAACATCGGGATTCATCAAAGATAAATCCAGAGTTTCCATATTATTGAATGAGAAATCAATTTCGCGCTCAATGATTGCTCCATTTGAAATTGTTCCGGTTGTCGGCGTTGCTTTTGTCACCGAGCCGCCGGAATCTCCACTTGCCGTAAAGCCACCAATTGCAATTGAGCCTTGTGCTGCTGCATAAACTTCACCATCAGCGCCCATTAAGGGAGTTGCCAGCAAAACACCGCCTTGCAGGGATTTTGAATCACCCATAGCGCTAACGGTTATATCAATTCTTGAGCCTTGACGGGCAAATGGGGGGAGGGTCGCGGTAACCGATACGGCGGCGACATTTTTGGTTTTTAACTGTTCGCCGCGAGTGTTCACGCCTAATCTTTCGAGATAGGCAATTAAGCTCTTTTCGGTAAAGCTTGTATTGTTGAGCTTGTCACCTGTGCCATTTAATCCGACAACTAAGCCGTAGCCGATAAGGATGTTATCGCGCACGCCTTCAAAATTGACGATATCTTTGATTCGTGTGCTGGCTGAGGCGGTTGAAAAAGCAACGCAGTTAAATAATAATGCGATGATTAAGGTTAGAGCTATTTTTTTATTCTTCATATTTCCCCCGAAATAATGTTCGGAAGATAATAAGCAATTAATGTGCCAACTCTCCCTGACCCTTGCTCTGCTGCGTATTACGTGCGGTTAATATTGCGTCCTCACGGGCATATATAAATGGTAGAAGGTCTGGGTGGGAGGCAAGGAGATTGTCGATAAAGGAACGTGCTGCGGCTAGATTTTTACCTGACAAAGTCTCTCTTGTCGAATTGTCATAAGAAGAAGTCACAGCAGAATCTAGTTGCTTTTCGCCATGTGGTGTATTGCCTTTTGCATTATCTCTCGCACATTCTCTAGAGATGCATAAATTAAAAGGATAAAAGAAATCACTCTCAGTTTCGCTGGCGATTTGCCAATATTCTGTATAGCAAGTATCTCTCACATCTCGATATATAAAAATATCATAGCCACCAGCCAGAGTTTCGCGGGTAGGCTTTATGCGGTGTTTGAAAACTTCTGTACCGCGTGCCAAATCATCGCGAATTTCCAGATAAGAGCGTACTTTGTAACCATCGCAGCGGTCATCATTCTTGAGGTATAATAATCTGCTTCCAGTTAGGGTGTTTTCCCGCACCCCTTCCGGAATTGGCGGTTGTATAATCGCATCCGTATAATGCTGATATTCAGCTTCGGTTTGCCTGAATCTAATCTGATAAACCTCTGCTGTTGTCATATAATAGCTAATTGGTTAAATAGCCGTCAATATGTTCGGCAACATCTTCATGCGTGCGTCTGCCGTCATACTCCAAGCCGTTGATGAAAATGGTCGGGGTGGATTTCACTTCTAATATTTCCACCGCTTCTTTTTTGGTTTGGAGGATTTCTTCTTCAATTTTCTCATTCGCCATGCATGTATCAAAATCTTCTTCCGACATGCCGCCGATTTTCGCAATGCGCTTCAGCGTAGGAATGGATTCTTCCGTAAATGCCCAATTTGCCTGACTTTTGAAAAGAACTTTCAAGAAGCTGAAATATTTCTTATCACCCGAACATTTTGCTAATTTGGAAGCATAAAGGGCAGGGGCATTCAATGGAAAGTCACGATATATATATTTGAGCTTTCCAGTGTTGATATGAGAGGTGACAAGCGGTTCAACCACATCTGCGTGGAATCTTGCGCAATGTGGGCAAGAAAGCGAGGCATATTCAATCATCACAACCGGAGCGAATTCATTGCCCATATAAAAATCACCTGCCGTATCTTTCAGCAGCTTGTCACGGGCGCTTTCTTCTGAGCTTTCATGTTTTTGCACCACAGCTTCTTCGGAAGGTTTTGCCGCAGAAGATTCTTCCGCCATGCTGATTGGTGAGAAATCGGCTCTGGTCAGAAGGTATGCAGCGAATACGAGAATGAGAACGCCGACGAAGATATAGCTTAGTTTATTTGAATTCATTTTATGCACCTCTTAATTTGAATAAACTTAATATCGCACAGAATACTCTAAATTCAACCATCAAATTCTGATTTATGTATAATCTTGAGTCGTTCAACTGCGCGATAGCCAAAGTAGGAGGCGATTTTCTCCAGAATCATTGATTCTTTCTGCTTAATCTCCATTGCCAGCGCGCTGACGGTTTCAATATATACTGTGCCATTTTTGTTTTGTCCGGGTGGGAAGCTGACTTTTATCGGGGTGGAATATTTCGCTAGTTTTTCATCATTGATTATTAGCGCCCATTCGGTAATTATCTCAGCCGAAACGAATCCCTTTTTCTTAAAAGCGGTTTTTGTAGCCTTATTAATTAAATAGCTGAGATTTGACATGAGACCTGTAATTATAATCCCCGCGCGCTTGGCGTCAACAAGATTACCCGGTAAAATGCTGGCAGATATTAACGGTAAGCCGCTGATTGTGCGTTGCATGGAATGTTGCATGGAGGCAGATATTGCGCCTGTATATGTGGCGTGCGATAGTGAAGAGATAAAATCCGTGGTGGAAGCGGCTGGCGGGCAGGGAGTTCTAACGCCGCCGGAATTGCCAAGCGGTTCGGATAGGGTTTTCGCAGCTTCCGAGCAATTAGATGCAGGCTTTGATGTGATTTTAAATGTGCAGGGCGACCAGCCATTTATCAATCCGCAAATCGTCAAAGATTTGATTCCGGCTTTAGAAGGTGCGGATATTTCCACGCCCGTCACGACATTGCAGCCTGATGAGGTGCAAACCGATTCTGTGGTAAAAGCGATTGTCGCTGAGGATGGGCGCGCATTATATTTTACACGGGCGCCGATTGCGCATGGCTTCCACCATATCGGCCTGTATGCTTATCGCAAACCTGCCTTGGCGAAGTTTGTTTCCCTTCCGCCTTCAAATCTGGAGAAGCTGGAAAGGCTGGAGCAGTTGCGCGCATTGGAGCATGGTATGACGATAAAAGTCAGCCATGCTGCGGAATCGCTCATAGCGATTGATACTCCTGCAGATTTGGAACGCGCGCGCAAAATGGTTAAGTGAAAGCCGAATGAAAATTTCACCACCCCGCATTTAGTCGTCATCGCGCCGCAATCGTAATTCGCCCGCAGCCGTCATCGCACCGCAATCGTCATGCACCACAATCGTTATCGCGCACACAAATCGTCATCGCGCACTTGTTGCGCGATCCGGGGCTATATATCAAATAAGAGACTTGACCCAGACCCCGCAACGAGTGCGGGGTGACGTTATGGAGGTTCGGGATGTGGGAGTATGTCTGCAGGGGTGTGAGTATAAGTTGTTGACTCTATAATATTTTGCAATTAATAGCTAATGAGTATTAATTAAATTTCGAGGGGTGTTATGAGTTTTTCTGATTTTGCGGGTAGAGTTAAATCTTATCCTGCGCAAGCGCTAGGTTTGGCAAAAGATTATGTGGTGGATAATACGCAGTTGCTAAAGTACGTATTTGCCGGCGAACCGGATGAGCAAGAAAATGTCGGCAGGTATAGAGAAGAGGAGAAAGGCAGTTCAGAAAGCCTTCTCTTTCTTGGGCTAAAAATTGCTGGAATAATTTTAGCGTTACCTGTTATTATACCTGTGATGTCGGTTAAAACTTACTTTGGTGAAGAGCAGAGATTTATGCGGCGTTTCAATAAAGATTTGAACCAACTTGCAGATGATATAAACGAAACTTTTGCAGATTGTCCTGATTTGAGTGCTAAAGTTGATACAAATAGCGATATGGGTAAGATAAGTAAATTAGAGATATTTATTGTGCTGAAAACTGATGCAACGCGGCATAATGAGGCTTATTATCGAATTGATCAGATAGTGACAAGTGCAAAGGTTGGAAATTATAGTGATAAAATCTTTAAGGGGTATGGGAGGGTTGTGGTTAGCGGGTGTTATACTGCTGAACCTAGGCTTGATGAAGGTTATGACCCACGTGAAAGATCTCGCAATAATCTAGAAGCTCTTAGGACAAATATTCTGGATAATAAAGACGCTCTAAGAGAGATTTTTCAATCCTGCGGCAGAACATCAGCACCCAGAAATTTGAGAGTAGGTGACGAAATCGCAGCTAATGACCCAGACTTGATGGCTTGCAGAGAGCGTGAAGTGGGCAGGGATGGACAGCCTAAGGTTAGCGAAAAACCGCAAGACCCGCCGGGAGCTGCGCTTTAAATTACTTCAAGCCGAGCAGTACGTTATGCAGGATTCCGCCGGATTGCATGTATTTCACCTCGTCATTCGTATCAACGCGGCAGAGCAACGGCACTTCATCTTTTGAGCCATCGGCGCGGTTTATCACCAGCGTTAGCTCAATTTTCGGTTTTACGCCGTTTTCCAATCCCAGGATATCAAAGGTTTCTGTGCCATCCAGCTTCAAATCGGCTTTGGTTTTGCCTTTTAGCATTAATGGTAAAACACCCATTCCGACCAGATTGCTGCGATGAATGCGCTCAAAGCTTTCCGTAATCACCGCCTTTACGCCGAGCAGATTCGTGCCTTTTGCTGCCCAGTCGCGGCTTGAGCCAGTGCCATATTCTTTTCCGGCAATGACAACAAGCGGTGTGCCATCAGATTTATATTTCATCGCGGCATCATAAATGCTCATGATTTCACCGCTTGGAATATATTTTGTCCAGCCGCCTTCTTTACCATCGGCTAAATCATTCATAATCCGTACATTGGCGAAAGTTCCGCGCATCATAACTTCATGGTTGCCACGGCGTGAACCGTAGGAGTTCCAATCTTTGCGCTCAACTCCGTTGCTTTCCAGATATTTCGCAGCCGGAGAATCTTTGGCGATTGATCCAGCCGGAGAGATATGGTCGGTTGTGACTGAATCACCCAGCAATGCCAAGGCTCTTGCGCCGCTAATATTCCCGATGCTAACACCGCTTTCGCTCATTCCGACAAAATATGGCGGATTTTGGATGTAGGTGCTTTTATTATTCCACGGATATGTAAGGCTATCGGCAACTTTGATTTCCTTCCACTCGTCAGTTCCGCTAAATACATCCTGATATTTTGAGATGAATGTTTCGCGCGAAACGCTGGCGGCTACCATATCGGCAACTTCCTGATTTGTCGGCCAGATATCTTTTAGATATATTTTGTTGCCGTTTTTATCTTTGCCGAGAGCTTGCTTTGTAAGGTCAATTTTCATCGAGCCGGCAATTGCATAAGCAACCACAAGCGGCGGCGAAGCGAGATAATTTGCCTTCACAAGCTGGTGGACGCGACCTTCAAAATTACGATTTCCGGATAATGCCGAGCAAACTGTCAAGTCATTATCTTTGATGGTTTGTTCGATTTCCGGCTTTAAGGGGCCTGAATTTCCGATACAAGTTGTGCAGCCATAGCCGACCAGATTGAAGCCGAGCGCGTTCAAATCTTTCAATAAATCGGTTTTCTCAAGATATTCGGTCACAACTTTTGAGCCGGGAGCGAGCGAAGTTTTTACCCATGGCTTGACACCAATCCCCAATTCACGCGCTTTTCTGGCGACCAATCCGGCAGCAATCATCACGCTTGGGTTTGAAGTGTTTGTGCATGAAGTAATTGCGGCAATCACCACGTCACCATGACTCATTTTGCTGGAATCGGTGAGATTGTGATATTCCTCAAGCAAAGCGTCATCAAGCTCATGCCCCATCATTCCGTCATCAACACGGCCATCGGCAGGTGCGATTTCGGACTCGGTTTTATGGGCATTTTCTGATGATTCTCCCGCAAGCAATTGCCTGAAAGATTCGGCAGCATTGCGTAAAAATATCTTATCCTGCGGGCGTTTTGGCCCTGCAATGGAAGCTTCAACACTTGCCATATCGAGTTCTAAGCTTGAAGCAAATTGCGGCTCAGCGCCATCGCGCCAGAAGCCGTTTGCTTTGGCATATTCCTCAACCAGTTTGATTTGATTTTCGTCACGCCCTGATAAATGAAGATATTTCAGCGTTTCGTTATCAATCGGGAAGAAGCCACAAGTTGCGCCATATTCAGGTGCCATATTGGCAATGGTTGCGCGGTCTGCGAGTGGTAAACTATCCAAGCCGCTACCATAAAACTCTACAAATTTGCCGACAACGCCTTTGGCGCGCAGCATTTGGGTTACGGTTAGCACCAAATCGGTTGCAGTTACGCCTTCGGGCAATGCGCCGGTGAGTTTGAAGCCGACAACTTCCGGAATAAGCATGGAAATCGGCTGACCAAGCATCGCTGCTTCCGCCTCAATTCCGCCAACGCCCCAACCTAAAACCGCCAAGCCATTGACCATGG
>Ga0066641_10000940_pt1 | contig 13240 bp, 16 predicted proteins | sample CryGeyCG2114_065_FD_59509 | JGI IMG/M metagenome (GOLD analysis project Ga0066641, IMG submission 59509) | Groundwater microbial communities from aquifer - Crystal Geyser CG12_big_fil_rev_8/21/14_0.65 | ecosystem: Environmental > Aquatic > Deep subsurface > Groundwater | place: USA: Utah: Grand... | reverse complement strand
ACCTGATATATTAGATAATATTTCTGGAAAATTTGGACTATATTCTAAGGTTCCAGGAAGCTGGAAGGATTTTTAATAAGATTAATTTATATTAAATTATGAATAAAAATTTTTTAAATAGAAAAAAACAAAAAGCTATTTCTATTATAGAGGTATTAATTGCTATTTTAATAACAGTAATTGGTCTTGCTGGTATAGCAAAAGTTTATTTTATACTTAGTTCTAATGTAAATTTTCTTAATTCTGAATTAGTTGCAACAAATATTGCAAAAGCCAAAATTGAAGAATTCAGAAACTATAGCACCATTACAGGAACAACTGACTCATATGATAGCATAAGTAGTAATACTAGTACTCCTGAAACTACAGCAATAAATAATATTACTTATACGACGACTTGGACAGTAACTGAATCAACAGAACCTTATTATAAAGATATTTCTATAACAGTAAATTGGACTGGAAAAGACAATTTGAACAAATCTTTTGTCAGTGAAACAATTATTGTACGAGATGACCCTGGTAATAGTGGAAATCTGCATCAAGCAGAAGATTCAGGAACCCTGGTTACTAAACCTTAAATAAAAAATCCTACATTGAACTTATAAAGATATCTTATGTCAAATAATGGGTTAGTAGTTTCAATATTTTAAATAAAAAGTCGATAATTTATTACGTCTAAAAAGGAATAAAGATAAAATATTATAAAGTATATTTATGGCAAATGAGAATAGTAAAGACATAAAACTTCATGGTTTTGCATTATATCTTACAGAGAACAATCTCTTAAAAGATGATTTAGCACAGAAATATTACCAGACCGCATCTAAAAAAAAGATTCCTTTTATAGCCTATCTTGCACAAGAGAAGTTTGTTAACAGTATGAAGCTAGCTAAACTAGCATCTGAATATTATAAACTACCTTATGTAGAAATAAATGAATATAATTCAAAATTTTTACCACATGATATTCAATCACAATTATCATATTTAGATCGAGAATATGCAATAGCTTTATTTAAAAGAAGTAATTTTTTATTTGTAGCGGTTATTGATCCTAACTATGAAGCTTTAGATGCTATAAAATTTACTACTAATCTTAAAGTTATTCCTATTATTGTAGATGCAGAAAAACTAAATATCTTTGTGGACTCTCTTGAAGACTCTAAACATAGCGATATATTTGAAGATGCAGATTCAGATATATTAGATTTGGAAGTTGATAGCGGCGAGCGAAAAGCTGATAAAGAAGATGATGATTCTGAAAGCGCTCCAGTTGTAAAATTTGTTAATTTAATTCTTACTGATGCCATAAAAAAAGGGGCATCAGATATACATTTTGAACCATATCCAGAAAAATATCGTGTTAGATTTCGTATAGATGGGATCTTATATGAAGTAGCGCAACCTCCTTTAGCTTTCGCAAATAAAATTGCATCAAGGTTAAAAGTAATGTCTATGTTAGATATTGCTGAAAGACGTGTTCCGCAAGATGGTAGGTTTAGAATTAACTTATCAAAAACGAAATCTATAGATTTTAGGGTAAACACCTGCCCTGTTGTTTCTGGTGAAAAAATTGTGCTTAGGATTTTAGATGCAAGCAGTACTAAAATTGGTATTGAACATTTAGGTTTTTCTAAATATCAGCAAAGTTTATTTATGAAAGCTATAAAGCAACCACAAGCCATGATACTTGTTACAGGTCCAACAGGAAGTGGTAAAACAATAAGTTTATACTCTGCTCTAAATGTATTAAATACAATTGAAAGAAATATTTCTACAGCTGAAGATCCTGTTGAGTTACACGTAGAAGGAATAAATCAGGTTAATGTCGATCCTAAAAAAGGTTTAACTTTCGCCTCAGCTTTAAAAGCTTTTTTAAGACAAGATCCAGATGTAATCATGGTCGGTGAGATAAGAGATTCAGAGACAGTTGGGATTGCAATTAAAGCAGCTCAAACTGGACACTTAGTATTATCAACACTACATACCAATAGCGCCACAGAAACATTAACTAGGCTTATGGATTTGGGTGCAGAAAGATTTGATATAGTTTCAGCACTTTGTATAATTATTGCACAAAGATTAACAAGAAAACTTTGTACAAATTGCAAAAAACCAGAAAAACTGCCAAAACAGGTGCTGATAGACGAGGGTTTTAAAGAAGAAGAAATAGATAGCCTTGAGATTTATAAACCAATTGGGTGTGATTATTGTACAAAAGGTTACAAAGGACGAATAGGTATATTTGAGGTCCTATATTTAACTAAAGAAATAAAAGAAGCTATACTTGAAGGAAAGACTCCCATAGAAATTGAAAAACTTGCCTGCAAAAATGGTATGTTAACTTTAAGAGAAAGTGGATTAGAAAAAGTAAAAATGGGATTAATTTCAATTGAAGAACTAAATAGAGTGACTGTTGATTAATATTAATTGAATAGATTTAAGTAAAATGGTTAAGAATATCACTACTACATATAGATGGCTTGCCATGAATAAATCTGGTAACAGAATTAAAGGTGAAACTGTTGCCACAAACAAAGAAGAAGTTAAAACTAAAATTCTAGCTCTAGGTCTAACTCCAAAATCAATTTCTGTTCATAAACCAAGGCTAGTTAAGAAAAAAGTACAACCTGCTGATATTTCAGTTTTTTCACGACAATTATCTACTATGATTTCAGCTGGTGCTCCAATTGTACAATCACTTGAAATTATTGCTGCATCTGAAGAAAATCAAACCTTTAAATCACTAGTTAACAATATTAAAACTACGATTCAAGATGGTGCAACTCTTTCAGAGGCCATGAAAAAACATCCTAAATATTTTGATGGCCTTTTTTGTAATTTAGTTGCTGTTGGTGAAAATGCAGGTATTCTTGATAAAATTTTAACAAAAATTACTGAATACCAAGAAAAAGTATTATCAATGAAGAAAAAAATTAAAAAAGCATTATATTATCCCGTTGCAGTAATTGTTATAGCTTTAGGTGTTGTTGCAATGTTAATGATATTTGTGGTACCACAGTTTGCTGAAATATTTAAAGGTTTTGGAGCAGAATTACCTCCTGTAACCCAAATGACTATTGACATCTCAAATGGCATGCAAAAATATTGGTGGATGATACTTGCTGTAATTATAGCTTTTATTTATGTGTTTAAACTTGCATACAGAAACATTATTCCATTTCATTATGCTATTGATTCTTTAAAACTAAAGCTTCCCGTTTTTGGCGATTTAATAAGAAAATCTATTATGGCTAGAATTATTAGAACGCTAAGTATTACTCTTGAAGCAGGTATTCCTCTAGTAGATGCATTAAATTCTATGGTTAAAATTGCTGATAATATGCTTTATGAAGATGCGCTTGTGCAAACCCGTGACTCGGTATCCACTGGTCAAGAATTTCAAGCTGCTATTTCTCAAACTGGAATGTTTCCACCTATGGTAACTCAAATGGTGGCAATAGCAGAACAATCTGGTAGCATGGAGACAATTTTAAATAAAGTTGCTACATTTTATGAAGAGGATGTAGATGCAGCGGTTGATGCTTTAAGTAGTATTTTAGAGCCTATTATTATTGTAGTTTTAGGTTCAATTATCGCATTATTCGTTGTTGCGATGTACATGCCTATTTTCCAAATTGGTTCTATTGTATAAATAAGGTTATCTTATGCAAGTAATTAATGTTAATTTTTCTGATCCTTTAGAAGTATATAAATGCTACATGCCATTTTTAGCAAGAGGTGGAATTTTTTATAAAACTATAGATAAATATGAATTAGATACTGAAGTAGAATGTAAAATAAAACTACCAAACTCACCTCAAGAGTATACTGTAACTGGCAAAATAAAGTGGATTACGCCTTTTCCTGCAAATGAGGGATTCACTCCTGGAATTGGTATTCAATTTTTAGAACAGCAAGATGATTTAATTAATAGCATTGAACAAATTATTGCTGGCGGAGCTACTTTTAGTAATCACAGGACTTATACAATTTAGTTTTAACTGCCATACCCTGTAGGTATATATTTAGAATCAATTGCTGATGTCGAGCTGAATGACCAAAACATTCCCGCACCAGATGATCTACAGTCCCCTATCATGATAAGAGTTTTACCCGTTGTTGGAAAATCACTATTAAATGTCATTGTTACAGTCCCGGTATCACCTGAACCTGTTGCTACAATATTATTAATATCAGCAGTTGAATAATCTGTTGAAGTTGGTAAATTTAACGATGTATTTGTTGCACCATCAAGATTTCCTGTTGAGCATGCCAAGCTTAACGCCGCTCTGGGGCCAGCCATCATGTTTGCAGCCGTTGAGACTCTTGAGCTTATAGTATAATCCCTATATGAAGGCACTGCGACAGCCGCTAATATACCTATAATTGCAACTGTTACCATAAGTTCTACTAAGGTAAATCCTTTTAGCACTAATTTATTAATTTTAAGAGATTTTAATTTGATCATACATTTTATTAATTAAGTGATGTAAAATGAATTCCGAAACCTTAGACTATTTTCTTATATTATAGGTTTCATTTTTTTCTAATTTTTTTTATTTTCTAACTCTGAAGATTTTGCTCTAAAAATTTTTTTAATACTTCTTTGCCATCTTTATTAAAAAAATCTAACGTCGCTTTAACTGTATAATGCTTATTTTTATCAGGAGAGTCGTCTTGAATATCTTGATTAGAATTACCAAAAAGTCCTTTTATGTCATTATCTTCTTTTATATCAACATGTTGAGCCGTAGCAAATGCCAATATTTTTTCTTTTCCATTATTTAGCTCTAAAGAAATAAGTAATTTAGTCCCTGGATAATAATGTTTATTAACCACAAACTTAATACCACCTTCGCTTAAATTTACTAACTGATTATAGTGCTTATCAAAAGTTAATAAATTTGAACTACTAAAAATTCTACCCCTAGCTGCTAAAAGAGTTTCAATTGCTAAATCAATCTTTCTAAGTGATTTTATAACTCCTTCATCATTATCAACTTTTTCTTTAATTTCATTCATTGCATCAGATAAATCTTTTTTTATTTCTTCTATTTGTAAATCCCATTTATAAATATCAGAACCTGAGTCAATAGCATCTTTGCATAAATAATAATTATTTTCATCAAGTTCCTTATACGCTATATTTACATTTACATCTAGCCTAAAAGAAGTCCTTTTATCATTAATAATGAATTCTGATGTCATAATAAAAACCTTTTATTAAGTATTCTTTTATTTTGCATATAAATTAGAGAGTTCAACAATAAAATTGTTCAATTTATATAAATATTGTCCGAAATTATTAATAGATAATTTTCAAAAAAAATAACAATATGAAAATAATGACCTTTTTTAAAAACTCTATTTATAACCTATTAATTATACTGATAATTACATTTTTTATATCATTTTTACTGTATATATTTTCAAAACCTGTTTCATGCTTTTACGATAAAAAAAAAGCTGTATACGATAATTATAACCCTGTATGTACCATATCGGGAAATTATTTACCTTATCAAAAATGGAAATCTTTAGATTATTCATGGTGTGTTACTTCTGATGGAATCATTATTCCTGGAACTTATAAAAGAATTGAAGATAATCTTGATAAAAATCATAATTATTTTAGCAATCTACGTTTTAATGAGTGCTTTAATATAAGAAATAATTTGAACATAAATCAAAAAGCAATTGTCCTACTGGGTAGAATATTTAACCCTTATACATCCTAATAAAATAAATTATAAATAGGTTTTTATATGATTAATATTGATTATTTACTCAAAGCTGCAATTGAAAGAAAAGCATCTGATTTACATCTTTCAGCAGGACTTCCTCCTATTGTTCGTGTTGATGGTGACATACAACATCTATCAAATGGGGAACTAACAGTTGACGAAGTAGCAGAACTTATAACTGCAACAATGAATGATGAACAAAAGAAAGAATATGAAAAAGATCTAGAGATCGATTATGCATACAAAATTGAAGGGGTTGGGAGATTTAGGGTTAATGCATTCACTCAACAAAGAGGTAAAAGTGCATCATTCAGGGCTGTACCTGAAAAAGCTTTTACTTTAGATGAACTTAACTGCCCTCCTGTATTTAAAGAAATAGCTAAAAACAAAAACGGTATTGTACTAGTAACAGGCCCTACTGGTTCTGGAAAAAGTACAACACTTGCATCAATAATTGATTATATAAACCACAATAGAAATCAACATATTATCACCATTGAAGATCCTATTGAGTTTTTATACAAAAGTGATAAATGTCTTATTAACCAAAGAGAAGTTGGCTCCAGTACAAAGAGTTTTCCAAGAGCATTAAAATCAGCTCTTAGGGAAGATCCTGATATCATTCTAGTTGGTGAGATGCGGGATATTGAATCTATTAGATTAGCCCTTGAAGCAGCTGAAACAGGACATTTAGTTTTATCAACATTACATACTAACTCTGCTATCAAAACAGTAGATAGGATTATTAATGTATTCCCAGAAGGTGAGCAAAACTTAATTAGATCTATTTTATCTCTCTCATTAAGAGCAGTAATAGCTCAAACTTTAATCAAAAAAATTGGTGGTGGTCGCGTTGCATCTTATGAAATTATGCTTGGAACACCTGCGATTGCAAACTTAATTAGAGAAAACAAAATATCGCAAATGACGTCAGCATTGCAAACAGGACAAGCTAAAGGAATGTGTACAATGCAGCAGTATATAGATAAACTGTTATTGCAAAAATTGATTGATCCTGAAAATGTGCCAATGATTAGTTAAAAATTATTTTACAAATCCTGATTAGTCATTTCAAAAATTCTACTTTTAGTTCTTTGAAAATCTTTTTTTAAAGAACTTCCTTTGTATATTGCATCAATAGATAAACTATATGATGAAACTATTAGTGCAACATTATTATCATATAACACATCAATAAGATTAATAAATCTCTTGGCTGAGCTTAATTGCTCATCATCTAAAACAGGAATATCGCTAATCATTATTACTTGAAATAACTTCACTATTTCTAGATAATCATCTGCTGAACGATTAGTTTCACATATTGAACGAAATTCAATCCATAATATTCTAGCACTTTTACCAATAATATTTATTTCTCTACTATTTATAATTAACTCTTTATCATTACTAAAACTATGTCCCGATAGTTTTGCAAAATATTTTGATAAAAGCTTATTAGTATCATTAGAGCAAATATTAAAAAGATTATGACTTTTTAGAAATCTTTTCCGGTAATCACTTATCCCTTCTAAGTGAATTATAATATTATTATTTTTAATAATTTCTATAGCTTCTAGAAAATATTCTCGTTGTAAACCATCTTTGTATAAGTCATCTGGTTTAGTATTAGATGTTGTAACTAAAACTACTTTATATTTTATAAAGGAATTCAAAATTCTATCAAGAATCATTGCATCTGCAATATCTTCAACAATAAACTCATCTAATACCAAAATTTTATAATTTTTTGAGCATTTTTTAATATAATGGTCAACTGGATTTTCTATATTTTCTAGTTTTTTTAGCTCACTATGAAATTCTCTCATAAAAGCATGAAAATGAATCCGCTTTTTTCCTTTAATTTTTAAATTATTAAAAAATAAATCTACTAAAAAGGTTTTACCAAGACCTACTCCTCCATATAAATAAAGGCCAGATATATTTTCTTTAAATTTATTTAAAAACCTTGAAAAAAAACTTTTGCCTTGAATCTTATTTTGATTGATTAATTCATCATTGATTCTTTGAAGTTCTTTAAGAACAAATACCTGCTCTTCATCATACTCATAATTTAAATCAAGTATTTGCTGTTTGTAAATTTCTAATAATTTCACAAGAATGCTCGATATATAGCTAATTTTTTTGTTTTACGTTAGAATACAAAATTTACATTAATTATACATAATAGAGTCCATAATATGAAGAAAAACCCACATTCAAAGCCCCTATCTAAAAACGCTAAATTAACACTTGTGGGTTGTATTACTTTTATTACATGTGTTTTTATTTTTTCAATCATAAAAAAAGAAACTACTATTAATACAGATGCAAGGCTTTTAAGCAAAGAAACACCATATCAACAATATGGGTTAAGAAAAGAATCTTAAGCTTTTATCAGGTGAATAGAAAATATACAGGCTATTTAACGTATTGTTTTTAGACAAATTATTCTCTTTAATAACAGCTTTTCACATAGCTTACGCTAATACCTTGTGAACAGTTAGGATATATCTTACAAAATTGTAAGTTTTAATAACTCTAAGGTCTAAGTTAATATATAACCCTGTTAATATGTGGATAAGTATTATAAATCATTAAGTAAATGGATTCATTATGACGGATGATAACGGTATAAGTTGGTTTAAAAAAGCCTTAGAGCAAACTGTAGGTGAGGTAAAACCTTTAAAAAACAAAAATAAAAGGCATGCTCCAAATACTTATCAACAGCAAAAAAATAATAAAACTAACAAATCTCATATTTATAAAGAAATCAAACAACCAGAGCCTAATGCAAATTTTGAGCCAAAAAAAATTGACTTACCCTTTTTTTATACTGGTGAAATAGAGTTAAACCTTTCACCCGAATGTCATATTGAATATAAAGACCCAAGCATTAGTTCAAATATTTTTAAAAATATAAAAAATAATAAATTTCATTTAGATAGCTATTGTGATTTACATGGATACACTGTATCTGAAGCTGCAGATGTTACTAGAGATTACCTTGAATATTCTTTAAGAAACAATCATAGATTTATTAAAATAATAACTGGTAAAGGACATGCAAAATTAAAGAATTACTTAATATATTGGCTAGATGAAGTACCATACATTCTTGCTTATACAACGGCTCCAATAAGTCATGGTGGCAAAGGTGCATTTATCATTTATTTGAGAAAATCTTGAAGATAATTAGAAAACTGTTCTATTTCAATAAAGAAACTATCATGACCATGTACTGTTTTATGTATGATATAATTAACATTATCAAATAGTTTTTTTAACTTTAGATATAATTCTTCTTGCTGATAAACTGGAAATAAAATATCACTATCTATGCCTATAACAAAAATTTTTTTATTCTTATTATTTAATATATTTTCTAAATTTAAGTTATAACTATCCATGCAATTCAAAGTATATATATAACTATTTGCATCAAATATTTTACTAAATTTATCTGCATTATATTCATAATAACTATATATCTCTTCTAAACTATCTTTCCCGAATGCGAATCTCTGATTTAATTCTGGAATTCCTCTATAAAATAATAAACCTATTTTTCTAGCAAGCTTTACTGCATTTTCTGGATTTTTTGAATAAAATCCATTTTTATATTCAATACTATTTTCTATAACTTCTTTTTGAACCATACGATTAGCTGCATTAAAAGGATATGATTTATAAGAAGTTGCACACAAAAACATATTTTCAACCATATTGGGCTTAATACTCAACATACTAAGAGAAATCATACCTCCCATTGAGCTACCTACTACGGCGTGAATTTTAGATATTTTTAAATATTCTAATAATTCTAATTGAGATTTTGCTATGTCATTAAAATTAAATTCAGGAAAGTCTCTTAAATATGGCTTTTTAGTTTTAGGATTAACAGTATTTAAACTTGGGCCAGAAGAACCAAAACAACTTCCTAAATTATTAATACAAATAATAAAATATTTTTTAGTATCTAATACCAAACCGTCTCCTATGAAACCTTTCCACCATTTTGATACATTCGCTCCTACGGATAATGAATGATGAATTAAAATAACATTACTTTTGTCTTGATTTAAAGAACCATATGTATCATATTGTAATTCTAGATTTGGAATTGATTTTCCATTTTCGAAATAAAAAGGTTTGTTAGATTTATATTTAAATCTCCCCTCTTCCAATTTGGTTATTTCAGGATCCATTGAAATATTTTTATAACCCATTTTTGTTTTGACTATCATAAATATTAATATAATCTATTATATAGAGTTCGCCAAATTTAATATCACATAAGGAATTATCACATGGAAAATTCATTTAATTATGAAACCTTACAAATAGAACGCATCCCTTATGAATCTTCTCATATATTTCAAGTAAAATTATCTCGTGAGAAAGCATTAAACTCATTAAGTTTAACTTTGCTAAATGAATTAAATGATCTATTAGATAAAATCAAAAATAATGATGATATTAGAACGGTTGTAATTACAGGTTCAGGCAATAAAGCTTTTTGCGCAGGTGCTGATATCAATCAATTAAAAATATTAGATCAAGAAACCGGATACAGCTTTGCAAAATCAGGACAAGAAGTTTTTAATAAAATAGAAACCCTTGGAAAACCAGTTATTGCAGCAATAAATGGCTATTGCTTTGGTGGAGGTTTAGAACTTGCGATGGCATGCACTATTAGAATAGCAAGTGATAATGCTATTTTTGGCCAACCTGAAATAAAACTAGGTATTATCCCTGGCTATGGAGGAACACAAAGATTATCTAGATTAATAGGCAAAGGACGAGCAATTCAATACTGCCTAACTGGTGATAATATAAGTCCTGAAAATGCTTTAAATTGGGGTTTGGTGACTAATGTACTTTCTTTAGAAGAGTTAATTCCCAATGCTCATAAATTAGCTAATTCTTTAAATAAAATGCCTAACAATGCTATGGCTAGTGTAATTGAAACTATAAATGATGGCTTTGATTTAAATATGAATGATGCTTTAGAGCTTGAAGCTGTTCACTTTGGTAAGCTTTGTGAAACTAAAGATAAAGAAATTGGAGTTGAATCATTTTTGAATAAAACAACTCCAAAGTTTGAATAGCTAATTACTTTTTTTCTTGCTTAGCACTATCACCAACTTTTTGCTTAACTTTCTCAGGAATAAAGCTATCAAGCCAGTTGACAACAGGCTGCATTTGCTTGGTTAGAAAAGAATCAGCCCACATCGGGTTTTTAGAAAATTCTGTATAGCTCACTATTAGCATAATAGCTGCAGCTATTAAGCCTCCTCGTAAAAAACCGAAAATAACACCTAATAACTTATCTGTTCCACCAAGACCTGTGCTTTTTACCAAAAGTGATACTAAATGGCTTATAATAGAGCCAATGATTAAACATGCTATAAAAATAATAGATATGGATATCCCTGATCTTATAGTTGAGTTATCAGTAACTCCTGTGAAATATCCTGAAATTTCTCCATAAAATTTTAATGACACAAAAACTGATAAAATCCATACCGTAATAGATAAAGCTTCTTTAACAAACCCTCTAAATAATCCAATAATCACTGAAATTAAAACTATTGCGATTATTGCAAAATCTATTATTGTTAAATCGATTAATGCTGTATTTTTCATATGGAATTCCTAAAATAAATCTAATAAGATTTTAAATAACTACTACCGTATCATTTTCTGAAACATTTACTTTATAATCTTCAATTGTTGCATTTAAATTATATTTTTTAAATAATTCTTTAGAATATTTTTCAAGCTTCTTTTTATCTAATTCTGGACCTAAATATAAGATATACATATTATCAACAAATTTTAAATATACTCTATAACCTGAATCTAATAACTTTTTATATTCTTTTTTGGCATTAATAAAATTATTTTGATTATATTCTGATAATTTTAAAGTCCATACTTCAAAAACGTCATCAATATCTTTCTTTTTAGAAATTTCTTTTTCTTTTAATTTAAAGTTATTACTTTTTAAAAAAGTAGGTATCTTAAAAAAACCTCTTAAATTATTTGCATCAAAATATTCTGAAACAAAAATATTACTTAAATAAAGTAACCCTATAATAGTAATAATAAACGAAATTATATCGAATACCTTATTTTTAAAAACTTTTATCATATAACTGCCCTACAGTATGAAATGAGCCAAATACAACTAACAAATCTTTATTTGTGATTTTATTTTCAAAAAATAAATGAGCATCATTAGCAGTTTTAAAATCTTTTTTATCTTTACTATTAATAAATACTGACAACTCTTTACTTTTCATTCCTCTTGGAGATACTAAAGATAAATCTATGACCCCCCATGAATCTATAATATTATTAATATCATTTAAACTACTTTTAGAGCCTTTATCTTGTAACATTCCACATATAGCGTAAATTTTATGATATTTATTTTTATCTTTTAAATATACTAACTTTTTATAAAGATTTTTAATTGAATGAGGATTATGTGCAACATCAAATAATATATCAAATTTGTTAGTTTTAACTAACTCAGCCCTTGCTGGCATCTGGAAATTATCAGATAAATTTTTAAAGAAGTTATTTAAATACTCTTCTTTTAAAACTAATAAATTTCTTTCATTATTTAATAATGCTAACTCATAACATAAAGAAATATTATCTGCATTAAGCCCGCTATAATTATTCGCTTCTGCTAAAATAGGAAAATCTTTTTCTAATATCTTATATTCTGAATTAAATTCAATTGCTCTATTTTTAACAATATCAGGAATATTTCTACCTATGATAACAATTGAATTAGATTTAATAATACCAGCTTTTTCAAAAGCAATTTTTTCTAACGTATCCCCAAGGTAAGCTTGATGATCATAATCTATGGAAGTAATTATAGATATATCATTATCTATAATATTAGTTGCATCTAACCTACCACCAAGACCAACTTCTAAAATTAATAGATCTAATTTATAAAAATTATAATAAATATACCATGAGCTTAAAAAAACAAATTCAAAGTAACTTAATTTATATTCATTTTTATATTTTTGGCTTACCTGGTAAACTTGGTTAAATGCTAAAATTATTTCATGATCAGAAATATTAATATTATTTATACTAACTCTTTCGTTAAATTTTATTAAATGAGGTGATGTAAAACTAGCTGTGTTATACCCTGCTTTAGAATATAATGTTTCTAGTAATTTTACAGTTGTGCCTTTACCATTAGTTCCAGCAACAGTTATTACTTGCTTTGCTGGTTTTTTTAAATTTAATTTATCTGCAAAAAATCTTACGATGTCTAAACCTAATTTAATATTTTTCTCAGGTCCATTAAGGGTTTCAATTTTTTTAAGCCATGAAGTTAAATCTTCATTATTATTTATAAGATCAAAGTTCATATATTATTTTACTTATTTAACATCTTTTTTAATAGATTAGTAACTTTATATTTTAAGTTTCTTCTATCAACAATCATATCA
>Ga0066641_10000912_pt1 | contig 13427 bp, 11 predicted proteins | sample CryGeyCG2114_065_FD_59509 | JGI IMG/M metagenome (GOLD analysis project Ga0066641, IMG submission 59509) | Groundwater microbial communities from aquifer - Crystal Geyser CG12_big_fil_rev_8/21/14_0.65 | ecosystem: Environmental > Aquatic > Deep subsurface > Groundwater | place: USA: Utah: Grand... | reverse complement strand
ATATTCTTGGGCAAAAATATTGGAGGTATTATAAATGACAGAATTGCTGGTGAAAGACGGATCAATATTTAATAATAATGGCCTTAACTGATTAATATTATTATTTAATATATCAGCAGAGAAATTTGCTGCATTTGTTAGACTTGATTTAATTTGTAAACGCAACTGCATCAAAGGATGTTCTGGCCATAGTAGATATAAAATAATTGTGGCAATTAATCCTCCAACAAAAACGCCCAAAAAGCGTAAATGAAACCGCAAGTGAGCCTTTCCTAAATTAGGCTGAGCTGTCATTACGACAACAGCAATTATTGCTTGAATTCCTGCTGGCCATGAAAAATAAGTTGCCATATAGATAAGAATTAACACAGACAAGGAAATTTTAATACTGTGTTTTACAGCAGAGATATTCCATTCAAATGATTTACTTTCATGGTTGGATTTAATACTTTTAATGTGCTGTAAATACTCTTGCGAATATCTATCTTTTAAATTTTCACCATTATTTATATCTAATATAATTTTGTGCGCTGCCTTTATGTAATGGACAATTTGTTTAATCAATTGGTAAATGGCGTCATGGTATAAAGGAGCAACAATTGAATCATTTTTATTATCTGGTTTATCTTTTTGTAAATTTTTAAGAATAACTTTAAGATTAACACTAACGTCATCTTCATGATTTGAACATGAAATTGCAGACTTTTATATAATCAAAATTAGCTTTAGCCTTACTAACTATCTCCTCTTGAGTAACAACTTGAGCCTCTATCGATTTTACTTGGTTTTTTGCTTCATCTAAACTTGCTAATGCACGGTTTAGCTCATGTTGGTATGTATTAGGGTTTAATTTAAATAATAGTTGTCCCTTTTTTACTGAAGCATTATTTGAAACAGTAACTTCTATTACCCTTCCACTAACTCGTGGAGCAATCTGCACAACATGGGCTTCAACATAAGCATCAGAGGTACTCGGGGTTATTCTGCTTGCTGTTACATAGAACAAAAGAAATAGAATTAGGATAATTACACTAATTATAATCCATTTATGCTTTCTCATTTTAGTTGTATCTTATTCAAATTAACTTATACCAATGTTTAATTTAATTATAGTTAAATTTAGAATAAATACATTTCTTTTGCTTTATTTTGCAATTCATCTCTGAAGTTAGGATGAGCTAACTCTATTAATTTAGATGCTCTTACAGTAGAAGATAAACCTTTAAGATTTAAGACTCCATATTCTGTTATTACATATTGAGTATCTATACGCAAATCTGTTACTATACCATCTAATTTTGGAACTATTTTACTAATTGTTCCATTCTTAGCTGTTGATTCAAAGGCTAAAATCGACTTCCCATTTTTTGACATATAAGCGCCTCTTACAAAATCATTTTGTCCACCAGGCCCACCGTATTGGTGACCAAGTAAAAATTCAGCATTTACTTGACCATATAGGTCTATTTCTATAATACTGTTCACAGAAATCACATTATCATTTTGTGATATTACATTAGGATTATTAACATAATTTACTGGATAGCTTTCTATAGATGGATTATCATTTATAAATTCATACATATCTGCGTCACCAAATGCTAATGTGTAAACATGTTTGTATTTATTAATATTTTTTTTATTGCCAGTTACGACGCCGCTTTTAATTAAATTTACCATTCCAGGCGATAATAATTCCGAGTGGATACCTAAATCATTATGATTTTTAAGGTAGCTACAAGCTGCATCAGGTAATCCTCCAACTCCCATTTGAATAGTTGCTCCATTAGGAATTAGCTCACTAATCATTTTACCTATTTTAATTTCATTTTTTGACGGTTTACGTGGATCAAGAGCTAATAAAGGAACATTATTTTCAACGATTGCTGTAACCTCGCTGACATGTAATAGTGAGTCGCCAAAAATTCTAGGCATATTTGGATTAACTTCAACTATTAGTTTTTTAGCACACCTAGCAGCTGTTGAAGTATAGTCATTATTAGTACCAAAAGTAAAAAATCCAGATTTATCCATTGGGCTAACAGTTACAACAAATGTATCTAGATCGATATGTTCTTTGAAATATTTTGGTAATTGACTGAAAGAATTAGGAATATAGAAGATTACTTTTTTATTATCTTTATCACCTAGTTTAATTAACTCTCGTTCTTTTGCACCTAAAAAAGCTGGATGAGGTTTAATAACATTCATTAAATCATATTCTAAAATTGTGTTATTTGCATGTTCTTCAGCATGCATATAATAAACATTTAATTTTTCAAACCAACCTTCCCTTGCTCTATTAGCTATGGCTTTAAGTAAAGCAGGAGGCTGAGCTACTGCCATTCCAAAAGCTATATTGCAATTTCTTTCTATAATTTTAACAGCTTCATCAGGAGTGGTTAATTTTGAAGCATATATATCTTTAAACATTATAATCACCTTATGAATTAATAACCTGCATCTTTATATGGACCTAAGCCTTTTTTATAAATTAGAAAATATCTTTCATATGAGCAAACAAGATTATTCTTTTGATTAAACGCTTCAGATCTTACATGCATGATTCCTTGAGTTGGACGAGACTTTGATTCTCTTTTATCTAAAATAGTAGATTTAGCATATATAGTATCTCCAGCAAATACATTTTCATGTAATTTAATATTATTCCAACCTAAATTTGCAACAACTCTATCAAAAGTTCTTGTGGTAAGAGCTGTTAATACTCCAACAATAAAAGGTTCAGTAATATATATTTGACCTTCTTGATACTGATGAGCATAATTTTCATCACTGTATTGCGGAGATAATTCTATAGAACGTAGCGCATGTAACCGATTTTCTTCTATAGTAAATGTTTTACCTGGGCGATGCTCATATATTTCTCCTGGTAACAAATCTTCATAGTAAATACCAACTTGTTCTCGGAAAACATTTTCTTCAACTATTATGTGTGATGCAAATTTTTCATCTAATACTTCATTTAATTTAAAGTTCTGTCTTTTCTCATAAGGGTGCTTACCAGCTTTAAATACAATAATTTTATATCTAATACTAGCAACTGTTTCATTTTTTTGATTAATACCATTTGTGACTGCTGTAACTAACCCTGAGTTTTCATCATAATTTTCTAATGCAATAATTTCTGTTTCTGAATAAATAGTATCTCCCCCAAAAACTGGGTGAGTCATTGCAATATCTTCAAATTCTATAATCCTTTTTTTCCTTGCAAATGTTTTAGATGTCATTCCTATTACTTTTTGTAATGTCATGGTACTTACGCCTAAACATTTATTCCATTCCGTTTTAGATGCATAATGTGCATCATAATGTAATTGAGCATTATTTATTGTATCTAAAGCTTCTTCTGAATTATCTTGCTGAGAAACTGTAATCCCTGGTCTATGTTGAAATTTTTGTCCAACTTTAAACTCTTCAAAATGCAGGCCAAAATGTTCTCTATATGTATTCTCTTGTATTTTTACATAAGATCTAAAAGGAGCTTTATCATTCATTATTTGGATTTCCTATTTTACTATCTTTTTAACGATACAATTCTTTTCGCCGATTTATATACAGGTACATCAATCATTTTCCCATCAATTTCACAGGCATTACCTCCTGAGCTCTCATAAATCTCAACAATTTTCTTGGCTCTTTGAAACTCTTCTTCTGTAGGAGAAAATGTTTTATTGATTGGAGCAATGTGTTTTGGATGAATTGAAAGTTTTCCTGTAAACCCTAAATCTTTTATTTTTTGGGTTTCTTCAATAACACCCGTATCATCTGGATCTTTTAAGTTTAAATAGGGTACATCAAAAGCTGCTAGCTCATTTGTCGCTGCTGCTCTTACAATTATACAACGACCTGTATATAAAGCATCCCAAGAAAATTTAGATCTTAAATCTGCAGCAAGATCTGCTCCACCAAATACTAAAGCCTGTATGTTCTCACTAGAAGCAGCTATTTCTTCTGCATTATATAAACCTTTAGCTGTTTCAATTAAAGCTAAATATGGAATTTTATGAGGAGCTAATAATGAATCAAGAATAGTGAATTCTGCCGCATATTCTGATTTGGGTAACATTATAGCATCAGGAAAAACATTATTCTCAATTAATGCTGCAAGATCTTTTATTCCAGCAGGTGTTTTCAATGAATTGATTCGTAAACAATGTATAAAATTATTATCTTTTTTATAATTTTTTAAATATTCTATTATTGTTTCTCTAGCTTGATCTTTATCTGCTAAAGTTACCGAATCTTCTAAATCAATTACAATCCCATCTGCTCCAACGGTTTTAGCTTTTTCAAATCTTTCTGGTTTATTAGCTGGTGTAAATAATAACGATATACTATTTTGTAGATTCATAATATCCTATACCCAGTTTTATTTTAATTATAGATTAATAATGTAATATAAGGACGATAAAAATAATTTATGCGCAGAATAAGAAGTAATCAAAAAACTCTTAATTAAGTAAGTTCAATATTTAAACTCTCTATAAAATTCTAGCAACTGAAAAGATAATAATTGCAGACCAAGTTATTACTGTTCCTATAAAACAAGAAAAAACACTCTTTCTATAAATTTTAATATCTTGTTTTACTGAATTCGTAGATAATATACAAGGCTCATCTTCATCATGCCCTAGGTAATCGACTCTATCTAAATTGTTTTCTCTAATATATTTATTCCATTCATATTCAAAAATTTTTTTTATTTTATTTACTTTTTCAATATCAACTCTTCCATATTCAGCATTTTTTTTAATTTTTGATTTTGCTAGGTCCTTTGCTGTATCCTCAAGATCTTTGATTTTTTTATACTCATTTGTTCCTTATACATGATATGGGTTTTCATGAGCTTTAAGAGTTCTAAAAAAACCTAGTGCAAAAATATCTTGATCTTTATGAATTCGATGCTCAGTTATTCTATATTTATGAAAAGAACTAGGCTTCTCAAAACCTTTTATAACCATAATATCATCAAATCTTTCTAATATTGGCTTTCCAACTATCCAGCTTTCAATATAGTGAGCTTCTATTTCTGCATCATGTAAATTTAATAAACTAGAACCTCCGTTATCATTAATCACAGCGAATGAGTTTAAACTTTTACCTCTTAGAATTTCAACCCAATTATCTTTTTTATGTCCTAAATTAGGATTATCTAAATCGAGGCCGCATAATGTATAATTTTTTAATATACTCTCAAAGTCAAAACTTTCTACAACAACAAGATTATGAGCTTCCACCACAAATTTATACCAGCAGCAACTTTTTTTTGAAAACGGAGCTATAAGTTTATTTTCTATATGTGATAACTTTCCTTTTAATTCAACACTTCCTTGCGCAGCAGATCTTATCTTCGAAGTTGGTGTTGTTCTCAATATTCTCAGAAGATTCAAATTATAGAACAATGATGAGATAAATATTATGCCAAAAAGGATAAGGAATAATTCAAGTCCCAAAAAACATAAGTCTGACATTTGTTGAACGTTTAAAATAAAGTTATTCATTTTATAAGTTATTAATTATATAATGATATTTTGACCGTATTTTAAGAAAAAAGTTTCATTAGAATTTTATGGGTTTCTCAGTTATCTTACGTATAGAAATTATTTTTATTATCTTTTGCATAATGGCATTATGGGAATTTTTATCACCTAGACGCCAATTACATATCAATAAAAAAAAGCGTTGGGTCATAAATTTTTCTTTGGCAATTATTGAGCAAATAATATTAAAAGTAATTCTCCCATTCACTGCGGTTAGTATGGCTTTATATACTCAAGACAAACAAATGGGACTTTTCAATTACTTGCATATACCATTAGGATATTCCTTTTTGCTTACAATTTTATTATTAGATTTTGTAATGTATATTCAACACATTGGGCTGCATAAGATACCACCATTATGGCGTCTTCATAAAATCCACCATATTGATCAAGATGTAGACGTAACTACCAGTTTTCGTCAACATCCAATACAGGCAATTTTTACAGTGCTTATTATATTTTTAACAATTTTGATTTTTGGGCCGCCATTTGTAGCAGTTGCTACCTATGAAATAATACTGCTTACAGTGTTAATGTTTAATCATGGAAATATAAATAAATTTGGAAATTTTGAGAAAGTAATACGTTCATTTGTTGTAACGCCAGATATGCATAGGGTTCACCATTCTGCCTTCCAAGTAGAAACTGATAGCAATTACGGATTTGTCTTTCCTTGGTGGGATCACATTTTTAGAACATACACAAAAAAACCAAAAGATGGTCACATCAAAATGATAACTGGATTATATGAATATCAAGATTATCAAAAAACTGGATTTTTGGCTCTTTTACAAATTCCATTTAGGAAAAATTAATGAATTAGTTCTTATTCGGGATAGATGAAATATCTATTACAAAACGATATTTAACATCGCCATTAACTGTACGATCGTAAGCTTTATTAACATCTTTTATATCAATAAGCTCTATATCACAGGTAATATTATGTTCGCTACAAAAATCTAGCATTTCTTGTGTTTCAGGTATGCCACCAATTAATGAACCAGCAAGTGTTCGACGTTTAAAAATAAGAGAAACACCATTAACATTAGTTAATGGCTCTACTGAACCTACTATTACCATTGCACAGTCTCTTTTTAAAAGATTCATATAAGGATCTGTATTATGACCAACAGGAATAGTATTTAATAAAAAGTCAAAACTTCCTGCATTAGCTTTCATGGCTTTTTCATCAGTAGATATTAATACTTCATTGGCACCAAGTTTTTGAGCATCTTCAGCTTTTTCTGGAGAAGTTGTAATCATAACCACATGAGCTCCCATAGCATGAGCAAATTTAACTCCCATGTGCCCTAAACCACCTAAACCAATGACTCCTACTTTTTGCCCAGCTCCTACCTTCCAATGCTTAAGTGGAGAATAAGTTGTGACGCCAGCACAAAGCAATGGAGCTGATGCTGCAGGCTCAAGGTTTTCAGGAATTTTTAAAACAAAACACTCATCAACAGTAATTTTATTTGAATACCCGCCAAAGGTAAATTTATGTGAAGTGCCTCCTATTTTATCTTCAAAATCATAGGTTCCTGTAAAACCATTTTCGCAGTATTGTTCTAATCCATCATTACAAGAGTGGCAAGTACGACAACTATCAACAAGACAGCCAACACCAACTAAGTCTCCAACCTTATATTTAGAAACTTTATGACCAACAGCACTAACTTTACCTATAATCTCATGGCCTGGAACATAAGGATAATGAGTTCCTCCCCATTCATTTCTTGCAGTATGTATATCTGAATGACAAATTCCACAATAAAGAATATCTATAGCAACATCTTCTGGACGAGGCTCACGTCGCTCAAATGAAAATGGTACTAACTCTGAATTAGATGAATGTGTAGCATATCCTAATGTTTTCATAACTAAGTCATTCCTTATTTTTTTTTTAGTAAATTTAAACAATAACATATATAATATAGTTTATTGTTTTACATAAAATAATTCTTACTTTTATAATAATTGATGCTCAATAAAAACTTCGGTCCTATAATAATCCCTTTTATTTCTTTTTTTATTTTAGTAATAGGCTTAAGTATTCAAAATACATTAATTCCAATACGACTAGAAAACTCAGGTTTTTCTATTTTCAATATAGGTATAGTTTATTCTTGTTACTATATGGGCATGTTAATTTCATCATTCAAAACAGATAAATATATTTATAAACTAGGCTTTTTAAGATCTTATATTTATTCTGTAATAATTTTTGCTATAACAGCTATTCTACATATATTATCTGATAACATTTATTTTTTGAGTTTTTTAAGAATGGCAACTGGTTTTTCTATTGCATCTCTTTTTATCATTCTTGAAAGTTGGAGATTAGCTGTATGTAAATATAATTACAGAGGTAAAGTCATGGCTCTTTATAATATAGGGTATTATGGATCTTATGCATTTGGTCAATATTTATTAAATTTTACTGATTATAAAAGTAATTACAATTTTCTCGTTATTTTCATTATTGGAATATCTTCAATAATCCCATTTACCAATAATAATCAAAACCTCAAGAATCCAACAGAACATAAAACTGTTAGCTTACTATATCTTTTAAAAATAGCTCCATTAGCAGCAATTGTAAGTATAATTGCTGGTTTGGATACTTCAGTTATTTATAGCTTAGTTCCTGTTTACCTTAATGGTTATATAACTACAGAATATATTGGTTCTATAATGTCGTTAACTTTACTGAGTGCAATGATTATACAATATCCTATTGGAAAATTATCTGATGTGGTTGATAGAAAAATCATAATAATTACTCTTTCTATTATTCAGCTAATAATCTCTTTACTATTATATTTAAATATAAGTTCTAACATTATCTATGTAACAATATTATTAATGATTTTAGGGGGTGTCACATATACTTTTTACCCCTTGGGAATAAATATACTATGTGATTCTGTTAAGCCAACCTATATTGTTGCCGCAACGCAACTATATGTTTTGGTTAATATTATTGGAGCAATTTTTGGGCCTATAATAGCCCCTATTTTTGTACACAGTAAAAATCAAAATGGTATATTTTTATATTTATCTTTATGTTCAATGTTGATAATTCCAAGCACAGTTAATATTCTAGTGTCTAAATTGAACAAATTCATAAATAATAAGTCTTATTTATCTAAAATTTAAAATATCCATATAAAATAAATTTGAGATTTAAATATGCTAACTCTAGCCAAAGAAATAAAAACTATTTATGACCAATATACCAATAAGAATAAAATCAACCTGTTTAAATCACCACTAAAAAATAAAATAATAGCGAAATATATATCTTTAGTAGAGGGAAATTTAAACAAATTAATTTATGATATAAAAGAAATATCAAATGAAGAAATAATCAAAAATAGAATATTATCATTTTTAGCTGATAACTGGAACTTAATTAAAGGAACTTTTCTATCATATACATCATTGCCTTATTTTAAAGTTACAACTTTAATGATTGAACTAGCAAAATTACTATCAAAATACTATGTTGATGGTAATAACAAAAAAATTAAATTTGCTAATGAAATACTAATGCCTACAGTTTGCTTTGAATCTATTGATAACAATTACCCTCACTTAAAAGTCATGGAATATATTCAACCTAAATTTGAAATTAAAGAAATTGACCCGCTTGAAATAATTAAGACTCATATTTCAAGTAAAAATGGTAATATGCTAATTCCGATAAGAATGCTTTTGTATGCGGATAGTAACGAAAGTGAAAAATTTAAATTTAAACCATATTATGATGTTTTTGATGAAGATGAAACAGCAGAACTAACTAACGATGAAAAATTTAGAATAGAAAATCATTCTAATGTTACTCAGCAATATAAAGAAGCTTTAGATAAATATAATAAGTTGCTATTAGAAAGTGACAACTTACTTGATAAATTAGAAGTGTTAGCTAAAAAATTACATTTGAGTAGCAAAGACTCACCTTTTGGAAATGAAGAAATAGCCGGAGAATTAATATATTTATCGTTAAGTGAATTTGAGACATATTATAATTTATTAACACCAGAAGTTAAAATTAAAATCCCAGATAATGTAAACAAAGTAATTAATAGTTTATTTAGTATTGCATCTAATAAAGATAGAGGAATAGAATCTTGTGTTAAAACAATAAGAACTAATCTAATATCTATTATTAGCTCAACTGATATAAAGAAAAAATTATCAGAAATAAAGCTAGGAAGTAAAACAAAACAAAAGCTAATTGAAACTTCAAGGAAAAATTTAGAAGACTGTAAAAAATATTTAATAGAATCTTTACAAAATCCGATAAATTTAAATAACTGCTCAGATCACCTTGATATAAATTATAAACTTTTAAAAAAATTAAATATTCAACTAGAGATTGATACTCTTGATGATTTAGAAGAAGTTATTAAAATTAAAGAAGATAATCTTAAGGAATTTTTTAACGATGCAGAAATCAAAAAACAATTTTTAAAACCAATTAAAGAATTTGAAGATCTTTGTGTATTCTTAGTTTTATGTCCAGATGATAAATTTGAGTTATTTTTAAAATTTTTAAATGATGAAGGAGTATTAAAAAATCTTTCAATTGATAATATAATATCAATTATTATCTTACAGGAAAAAAAACTAAATAGAATTAAAGTAATTAATTCCTTATTTAAATTAAATGAACAATTCAAATCAGTTCAAGATATAACAAGATTACTGGGCTTAATTGATAAATCTCATGCGGATTATTTTGAAGAAATTCTTGGGCATAAAATAACAGAATTATATGATGCTATAAAAACAGTTGATGATATCAGGTTTTTCTTTTTGTCAATTCACAGTGAATCATCTGATAAATATTTAAAAAAATCATATAACAAAATTTGTATAATAATAAAAACAGGATATGATTTCAAAAGTATTATAGGAGCGCTAGACTCTATAGGAAGAAAAGCTTTCTTTAATAACTTACAAAGTCACTTAAAAACCATATCTAGATCAGGTTCAGATATTAATGATATTATGTTTTTTTTAAATCGTGAAGACAGAATTACTTATTTTGATTTAATAAAAGATAATTTAAAGAATATAACTTTTAATGATGGAGACTTTAAAAAATTAGCACCATACTTAAATCACAATCATACCAAATATTTAGCAAAATTTTTTGTTTTGCAATATACAATACATCCAGACTATAAAAAATTAAGAAATAATTTATTATGCTATTCAGTAAATGAAGACTTATTAAGAGAGACTATCTTAGAAGCTATTATTGAAAATAATGAATTAATTAATAATTCAAACTTATACAATGAATTTTTAGGAAATGATGAAGTAAATCGATTTGACAAGCTAATAAGTTCAAATAATAGTTCTTGTCTTTCAAATAATTTATTAACATTATTGCAAAATCATTATAATACAAAACCTTTTTTTTCATTTTTATCTTGCTCAAGCCAGGAAAATGAAAAATGGGATAGTATTAAAGAATTTTGTAATGACATAAAAAACCAATCTCTAACGGATGAGAAAATTTTAGAAAAACTTAAAGATAATATTACAAATAATAAAGATTTCCAGTTAACAAAAATTTATATTTATATTCTTCCTAAATATTTAGAGAACAAAAATAAATCTAATCTAAATTTATCAACTATTATAAAAAGAAACTTACAATCGTAATTTGTAATTTTCAAATATCTAGTCAATACTTTTATATTATATTAATATCACAAGGAAACTTATGTTTAATAAAATTATTAAACTAGTAATCTTTTTAGGTTTTACAAAATCATTGTTAGCTCAAGAAATATTGACATTTGATGATGCTAAAATTGCTGTTAAAAAAGGATATGATATTAATATAGTTGTAAATTTAAAGAAGTGTTCAAGTGATAAAATAGGAAAAGATTTTGGTAGAATAATTAATTTTAAACCTGATAATTTTACACTTAATAATGACAATAATCTTATTACTTCATCTTATAGAAACTTCACAGTTTTTCATCCAGAGCATTCAGGAACTCAAATTTATGAGTATTTTAACTCTTATATACTAGCTGATAATACTTTAGTAATAAGTGTTTTACATTATTCAGCAAAGACAAAAGAACAAGTCTGTCCTTCTGTTAAGTTTGCTTGTCACCTAGGTAGCGCTGCAAGACTAGTAGTAAACAATTTATCATAATCTTGCTCTATTAGCTTTCTATGATATTCTTCAATATTTTCAATGAATTTCTCAAATAGAGATAATGATATATTATTTTTCAATTCTATTATCTCGCTGCATCTATTTAAAATTAAATTAATTTCAAAACAATTATCTTCATTTTCCTGTTCTTTAACTGTTTTACTATCCAAAATTCTAAATTTGATTTTTTTATTATTAATAGATTTATCAGAAAGAAACATTGGATATGAGGCTTTATAATCAATATATGATGAATTACTTGTTATTCGATTTTTTATTTTTTCATTATGATCAGTAAACTCAAAAAGTTTATCCATAATGGAGTTAATATCATCAAGTAAAAATACAGTTGAAAGAAACCCTGCATTTGTATTAGATACTAAGTTGTTTATATTGATATATATTTCATCAAATATATCAAATACTATATTTTTAATTAAATTAATATTTTTTTGAGCATTATATGTTTTTTCATAATCATACTCAGAAATAAGATCATGCAAGTTTATTAAAATGTCAGGATTAACTTTATTAGAATTTAGAAAATAACTCCGACATTTACCAGGTTCAACACTAAATCCTAATTTAAAATGGAATATTTCTGCTCCAAAAGCGGCATTAAGTGTAACTCTACCTTCTTTACCTAACATAATACTTTTTTTGAATATATATTCATGGATAGCACTACCAACATGATTATATAGGTTGCGACCAGTAATTAGATCTGTTGGGCTTCTATTTTCCATCCATCCTATAAAAAGACTATCTTTTAAAATCTTATAGTTACATATACCTATAGATACTTTATTATCATTTACTTTAATAGCGATATCAACAGATAGCTCATTGTTATCGCCTTTTTGAAGATTAGTTACAAAAGGAATATATTCTTTTTGTGTATTGGTATTTATAATTTTTGTTTGAAAATTAATCATTTTAAATTAGTAAAATCATATAAATATCGATATTATACAATGACGTATTATGTTATTAAAATCTTAATTTTTCATTAAGAATATCCTAACCTATTTCTCATTGAATTCTTTAGTTTAAAATTAAAAGGCTCATTAAAATCCTTGCAAATTATTCCGGAAAGCTCTAATTTTTTATCAATAAATACCCCTAATTGCTCTGTTGAAAAAGCATCGAATATATTAGGATCTTGAAATACTATTGGTGGTCTTCCTTCATCAATTAGCAGTTTGTTTACTAGTAAAAAACTATGGTTCTAATATTACCGTCATCAAATGGATGCAATAAATTCATCTCATGCGCAAACTTAGCTATATCCTTATTGGTTTTATCTGATTTATAATAATTATCTAAAATTTTATTAATTTCAGATTCTATTATTTGTCTATCAGAAATTTTAGGATATATTCTATCAGGTTCTTCTTTATCAAAATCTATATCAACAAATTCATAGCTTACAGAGGCTAGATGCTTATATTTATTTTTTATTTCGTCTATGCCTTCCATGGTATAAGTACTTTTAAAGATATTAAATCCAAAACCTCCTATGGTACTATCTTTGGTACGTAATCCAGGAATAAATCTTTCGGTTTGATAGTTCCCCATACTTCCAAGAATATATATTGATCTCGTAAAAGATATATCTTTAGTCGCTGTTTTATGAAGCTTTACAATAAAATCAAATGTGGCGGGAGTATTTT
>Ga0066641_10000908_pt1 | contig 13450 bp, 16 predicted proteins | sample CryGeyCG2114_065_FD_59509 | JGI IMG/M metagenome (GOLD analysis project Ga0066641, IMG submission 59509) | Groundwater microbial communities from aquifer - Crystal Geyser CG12_big_fil_rev_8/21/14_0.65 | ecosystem: Environmental > Aquatic > Deep subsurface > Groundwater | place: USA: Utah: Grand... | reverse complement strand
ATTAAAAAACAAAAATGTTTTAATTACAGGCCTATTAAGCAATAAATCTATAGCTTATGGCATAGCCAAAGCAATGCATGCTGCTGGTGCGAACTTAGCTTTTACATATTTAGGTGAAAAATTTAAAGATAGAATTACTAAATTTGCCAATGAATTTAATTCAGCTATAGTTATTCCATGTGATGTAAGCTCTGATAGTGATATTGAAAACCTTTTTACAGAATTATCTAAAAAATGGGATCATCTAGATGTTCTTGTTCACTCAATTGCATTTGCTCCTGCGGATCAATTAGCTGGTTCATATATAGAATCTGTTAATAGAGAGGGTTTTAAAATTGCCCATGAAATTAGTAGCTATAGCTTAGCTGCATTAAGCCAAAAAGCCATGCCTATGATGATGAAAGCTGAAAATGGTGGCGCTATTTTAACGTTAACTTACCTTGGCTCACAAAGAGCGGTTACTAATTACAATGTAATGGGTATTGCTAAAGCTAGTTTAGAGGCAAATGTTCGTTATTTAGCAAATGATTTAGGGCCTCATAATATAAGAGTAAATGCTATATCAGCAGGTCCTATTAGAACTCTAGCTGCATCTGGTATCAAAGGGTTCAAAAATATTTTATCTGCTAATGAGAAAGTTGTGCCATTAAGAAGAAATGTGACTATTGATGATGTTGGAAATACAGCGTTATTTTTATGTTCTTACCTTGCTAATGGTGTCACAGGCGAAATTATTCATGTAGACAGCGGATATCATGCTGTTGATCCATTGGTTGTTAATGATGCGTGAATATAAAAAACATACTAAGAGAGTCTCTTTCAGAGACCCTCTTGATGATTATTTTTATGATATAGAGATAAAAAATATAGCACCAGATTCTCTTAAGTTGCTATCCAAAATTTGGTTATTACCAATAAAAAACATATTACAAATGCCTATGCATTTATTATTAACAAAGTCATTTGAGAAGAAAGTAACTCCCAAAACACCGGTATCTAATAGTTATTGGAAACCATAAAATTTTTTATTATTTATTGGATAAAATAAGTTTTAACTTTTTCAAGATCATCTTTTGTATTAACATCTAAAAATATATTATTAGCTTTATCAACTATATCTACATGAATCTTAAAACCATGCCAAAGGGCTCTTAGTTGCTCTAAGCTTTCAGAAAGTTCAATATCAGCTTTTGAACTAGATATGTATTTTTTAACGAATCCAGCTCTATAGCAATATACCCCTATATGGCGTAAATATTTATAGCTATAATCTTTACTATATGCAATTGGAGCTCTACTAAAATATAGGGCAAAATTATTTTTGTCTACTACAACTTTTACTGTATTTGGATTATTAACATGATGCTCTATTTCATTTTCAATATAATGAGCTAAAGTTGTAATATCTGCTTTCTCTTCCTCGGCTAGATTATTTGCAACTAATTTTATAAATTCAGGATTAATAAATGGCTCATCACCCTGGACATTTACTATTATTTCATTTGATTCTAAATTTAATTGGTCAACTACAGCTGCAATTCTTTCTGTTCCTGAATTTAAATTTTCATCTGTTAACACAACGAAATCACAAAACTTAACTGCTTCATCAAATACTTTTTTATTATCAGTTGCAATGATTATTTGCCTAGGATTTGCTAATACAGCTCTATCATATACTCTTTCAAGTAATGTTTTGCCATTTAAATCAGCTAATACTTTTCCTGGTAATCTAGTTGAGCCATATCTTGCTGGAATAACTATAGTGAAATCATTATTTTTTTTCATTTTCAATTTCTTCTAATGTCAAATGTCTTGCTTCATGCTCAAGCATAACAGGAATATCGTCTTTAATTGGAAACCCTAATTTATCAAATTTACATAACAACTCGTTTTGTTCTTTTTTATATATCAATTTTCCCTTACATATAGGACATACTAATACTGATAATAATTGTTGATCTAGCATCTTAACCTACCTTCTGCTCTCTTAAATTTATTTTTAGTCTTTGCAATTTTTTTGTTAATGTTTGTTTAAATTTTTCAGATAAAATAGCTTCTACTTTTAGATAATATATATTTTGATTTACCAATTTATCTTTAAAAAAGTTAATTTTAACAGCATCTTTTTCAGTCATAACTAAAGGAAAATCATTATATTGAATTAAATCAGTTTCTTGGAAATTATAATGATCAGCAAATGACATACATACTGGGTTAACTTCTAGAGCTCTTAGGCTTATATAGAACCCTTCTGGATTTGCTATACCTGCTATTGCATAAACTGTCTTTTGCCTAAATTTATCAAGATTATGTTCTTGATTATTCTTAATATCTACAAAACATTTAGATTCTAGAAAAAAATTATCGCCATAATTATTAAAAGTTTTATATAATACAAAATCAAATTTATTTAAATTTTCAGCAGGCTCTCTTAATGGGCCTTTTGGTAATAAATTCTTATTTCCTAAATGCCTTAAAGTATCAAGCAAACAAATTTTAATATCAGATTTAATACTGTAATCTTGCAAACCATCATCTGTTAAAATAATATTTCCAAGCTTTAGCTCATTAATTTTATTAACTGCAAACTTTCTTTCTTTGCATAAAACAACATTTATATCTAAATCTTTTAAATTATTCCAAAGAACAGCAGGTTCATCGCCTGTAGTTTCAATACTGTCATTTTCATCAATAACTTTGAAAAAATTCTGTTTAATTGCATTTTTAAAATTATAATTTTTTGTAACAATTACTGGGTGATACCCAAGGGATTTTAAAAACTTTGCTAAAGAAATAGTAAAAGGTGTCTTACCAGTACCTCCAACTGTTATATTTCCAACAGTAATAATAGGAGTTTCATTATCAGAATAATCTGAAAATTTTTCATAGTAATAATTTCTTGTAATATACCCCAAATAATATAACCCAGAAAATGGTGTTAATATTTTAGCTGTATATGAATATTTTTTCTTATACCAAAGCTCTATGAAAAAATTTTCTAATTTATCTTTAAAATTATCGTACATAGGTTTTTATACTTCTTCTTGTATATTTTGTTTATATTGCATTTTATATAAACTTTGATATATTCCTTCTCTTTCTAGTAACTCATTATGAGTACCAGATTCTATAATTTTACCATTATCTAACACTATAATTTTATCAGCTTTTACAATTGTAGATAATCTGTGTGCAATAACAAAAGTTGTTCTATTTTGCATCAAATTATCCAAAGCATTTTGAATGCTAACTTCTGTTTCAGAATCTAAAGCTGATGTTGCTTCATCTAATATTAATATTTTAGCATTTTTGAATATTGCTCTAGCTATTGCGAGTCTTTGCCTTTGCCCCCCTGAAAGCAATATACCATCTTCTCCTATTATAGTATCTAATCCATTAGGAAGAGTTGATATAAATTCTTCTAAATTGGCAAATTTAATAGCATCTTTAACTTTTTGTAAGTCATAGTCAACGACACCATAAGTAATATTATCTAATACAGAGCTATTAAACAAAGTAACATTTTGAGAAACTATCGCTATATGCTCCCTCAAAGAACTTAGTTCATATTCTTGTATATCAATATTATCTAATAAGATTTTTCCTGAATTAACATTATAAAATCTAGGTAATAAGTTGATTATAGAACTTTTTCCTGCACCTGATTTACCAACAAAAGCTATAGTTTGACCTGGAGTTACTGTAAAACTTACATCTTGTAATATTTCTTTATCTTCATTATATCTAAAGATTACATTTTTATATTCTATTTTACCTTGCGGATTTAAAAGTTTTTTATTGCCTTCATTTTTTTCTATAGGCATGTCTAAAATTTCAAAAACACTTTCTGCTCCTGCAAGACCTTTTTGTAATGTGCTATTTAAAGAGTTTAGTTCTCTTAAAGGTTTTAATAAAGCAACCATACTGGAAAATAAAACTGTAAATCCTCCGGCAGAAATAGCCTCAGCCCCGGTCAAACTCAAAGCTGCGAATATAGTAAAAGCTAGAGCTGATCCAGCAAATAACTGTATTACAGGATCACTAATTGATTTAACAAAAATATTTTTCATTTCTTGTCTATTAAAACTTTTTAATGCTTTACCAAATCTATTAACTTCAAATGAAAAACCACCGAAAATTCTAATTTCTCGATTTGCGCTTATACCCTCTTCTGCAACTTGAGATAGAGTCCCCATAGTACTTTGTATTCTATGACTAATTTTTCTAAATCTTTTACTTACAAATACAAATAAAAAAGAAATTACTGGTAAAGCTATTAAGAAAGTTAAAGTAAGTTTTACATTGACTGAAAACATGACATACATCAAAGCTAATATAAGACAAACATTTCTTGTAAAATCAGTAATTACTTCAGTTGATGCTTTTGATACCTGATCCACATTAAAAATAATTCTCGATAATAAATTTCCTGATGAGTTATTATCAAAAAATGTTATTGGAAGCTGTAGATAATGTGAAAAAATTTGAAGTCTTAACTTCATTACAATTTTTCGAGCTATATACATAATTCCAAAATTTGAAGAAAAGCTAAAAATTCCTCTAAATAAAAATATCAAAGGTAAAACATATGGAATACTTTGTATTATACTTGGATTTTTATTTACAAAACCTTCATCTACTAAAGGTCTTAATAAATTAATAACATAAGCATCCAAAGCTGAATATAATATATTAGCTAATGTTGCAATTAGAAAAATAACCCAATACTTTTTCAAATAAGAAAGTAACCTAAAATAGGTTTTCAGAGATTTCTTCTTTTCCATTATAATGCTATCATTTTCTTAAATTATAAATTTCTCAATATTATGACACAAACAATAACTTCAGAAAATATAAATCAATATTTAGACAAAAATGGTTATTTAACTGATATTAATTTATGGAATGAAAATATAGCTAAAATTTTAGCTGGAATGAATAATATTGAATTATCAGATGATCACTATATTATCTTAAACACAATAAGAAACTTTTATTTAGAATTTAAAACTTACCCTATTTTAAGAGTATTTATAAAAAAATTAAAATTAGATAAAAAATTAGATGAGAATAAATGTAATTCTTTATATCTTAATCAATTACTAGGTGAAACTCCTATTCCAACAGCAGGTAAACTTGCAGGACTTCCTAAATCTAAAAAATGCATAAAATTTTAAATGCCATTAAAATCAATAAGATACGAATTTAAGGTTAATTTAATTTTTATCTGCAAAAATATAAGTCATAATATAAACTATTTAATTTAGTGGAGAATAAAATGTTTTACTTTAGTCGAGGTTTAGGATTGGGTCAAAGAATTGCAATAGGCACTATAGCAGGCTCTGCTTTTGGAATAGGTTTTGAAACTTATGTGAATCATTTTAGACCTCAACAAGATAAAATTGTTGATAAGACTGAAAGAGCTAAAGAACTTAAAGGATTTATTGAGTGTTTTGGTATTACTGGTGCAATATTTGGTGTATACCCTCGTATGGGCCTAGCTCTTGCATTAATGTGCACACCAATTAGCGCTATAGGAAGTAAAAACAAAATAGATAATAAAATAAATAAATAAATAAATAAATAAATAAATAAATAAATAAATAAATTTAAATTATACTTAAAGCTTATAATGCAAAATTGTAATATAATAATTTTTTTATCTTTCCATCAATAATAATTAAAACAATATCATTTTTCAACCAGTTAGGAACACCAGCTTTTTGTAGATATTTTTTTAAAGTGTATTTTTGTTTATTTCCAATATCAACTATTACTTCATTTGCATTTAGATTTTTACGAAAATTTATTTCAATTAACTTTTGATTTCTTACAATATCAACTCCATCTAAATCTTTAAATGACAGCTTAATTGTTTTATCAATCTCTTTAATATATATCTCATCGTCTATTTTAAAAATATATTTTTGATAAACTTTATTATGAGTATGCTGGAAATTTTTAAGTAAATAAATTTTATGTTTAAATCTTTTTATTTCATATTTATTATTATCTTTTTTCCAACAGACACTGATATCTGCATCAGGCCTGGCTGTTAATACTTGATTTAAAATTTCATCTAATTTTATTTTTGATGGATAAGCAGCACTTTGCTGTTTTATAAAATATCTTACCAAGTATTTTTGTTCTATATTATTTAAATTTCTTAAATAATCTATATCTAATACTTTATAACCAAATTTATCAACTGATAGAGACTCTTGATAATGGGATTCTATATTTTTGTCTATATAATTTTTAGCATCTTCACTATGCTCTGCAGAGTGAGCTATTTTGCTAATTACTGCGGGCCACTTCTCTTGTAACTTCGGAATAATTTCATGACGCAAAAAGTTTCTTGAGTAATCTACACGCGAATTACTTTCATCGTCAACCCAATTTAAATTATTATTTTTGGCGTATTCTAAAACTGTTTTTTTAGTAATATTAAGTAACGGTCTTAATAATTTTGTATTTATACTATTATCTAATGAAGCTAAAACTTGCATACCTGTAAGGCCTTCTATTCCAGAGCCTCTAAATAAATTTAATAGCACCGTTTCAGCCTGGTCATTTTGATGATGCGCTGTAATTAAAATACTTTTATTATCTTTAACATAACTTTTGAAAATATTATATCTTGCTAATCTTGCTACTGACTCTAAAGTTTCATCTTTTTTAATTTCTAAATTTACTTGATGAGAATTAATTTTTATATTTCTATCTTCACAAAATTTATGACAAAAACTTTCCCATTTTGCTGAATTCTTACTAATATTGTGATTTATATGAATAGCGATAATTTTTTTATTTAAATTTAACTCGTTATTTATTTTGAAAAGAGCATCAAGCAACACACATGAATCTACACCCCCACTAAAGGCTATATATAAATTATCTATACTTTCACAATATAGTAATAAATATTTATATAATTCTTGCTTGATACTACATTCAAAATTCATATTACTTATTCTGTTATTGCGCCCATTTTTTTGAGCTTTTCATACCTTAATTCAGGTAATTGCTCACTAGGTATTTTTTTTAGCTCTGTTAAATTTTTATAAAGAGCATCTCTTAAATTTTCTACCTGTAAATTTATATCTCTATATGCACTTCCTAACGGCTCTTTAATAATTTCATCAACTAAACCTAATTCAAATAGTTTTTCTGATGTAAGCTTCATTTCTTTTGCAGCTCTTGTAGCTTTTGTACTATCTTTCCATAGAATAGAAGCACATCCTTCTGGAGATATTACTGAATAAATACTATATTGAAGCATTAAAAGTTTATCACATACCCCTATCGCTAAAGCTCCTCCTGAGCCTCCTTCTCCAATTACAGTACTAATAATTGGTACCTTTAAATCAGTCATTTCAAAAAGATTAGTTGCTATGGCCTCACTCTGACCTCTTTCTTCAGCCCCAATTCCTGGATATGCTCCTGCTGTATCTATAAAAGTTAATATAGGCATATTAAACTTTTCAGCTAATTTCATAACCCTCAAGGCTTTTCTATAACCTTCTGGTTTTGCCATACCAAAATTTCTATATACTTTTTCTTTTATAGTTCTTCCCTTTTGCTGAGCTATAACAACTATTGGAATATCATGAAATAATGCAAAACCTGATACTATTGCAGGATCATCTCTATACTTACGATCACCATGCAATTCATCAAAATCAGTAAACAAGCGTCTTATATAATCTAGAGCATATGGCCTTTTAGGATGTCTTGCCAACTGCACAACTTGCCAATCTGTAAGATTACTAAAGGTGTTTTTTGTTAGTTCTTCTAATTTTTTTTCAAGATTAGTAAGCTCTTCACTTATATTAATATCTTGCTTACCACCAACGCTTTTAAGCTCTTGAATTTTCGATTGTAATTCAGCAATTGGCTGCTCAAAATCTAAATAATCTAAATTCATTTATTTATTTCCCTAATATATTTCTTTACCTATTTTTAATTTAATTTTATAATTCTAAGCCTGTTTTTTCTATAAATAACTTAAATTTTACCTTATGCAAAGCAATAATCCTAATTTAAATATACCTTCTCAAAAAAAGAGTTTATCAATAGATACAAGAGCTGAAAAGAAGCTATTGCATTATACAGGTAAAGCTATTCATGATTACAAAATGATTGAAAATGGCGATAAAGTTCTTGTTGCCTTATCTGGCGGTAAAGATTCTTACTCAATGCTTACTGTTTTATCATTATTACAAAGACGAGCTAAAATAAAATTTGAACTTGAAGCCTTTACTTTAGATCAATCTCAGCCAGGCTGGGATGATAAATATATGAGACAATGGCTTGAAGACCGTAATATTCCATATAATATCGTAAGCAAAGATACTTATTCTATAGTTAAAGAAAAAGTACCAGAAGGTAAAACTTATTGTTCTTTATGCTCAAGATTAAGACGCGGTATTATTTATAACTATGCTGAAGAGCATGGGTTTACCAAAATAGCTCTTGGCCACCATAGAGATGATTTAATAACAAGCCTTTTAATGTCAATTATGTATAACGGTGAAGTTAAATCTATGCCTCCAAAACTACTTACTAATGACAAAAGAAATATTGTTATTAGACCGTTAGTCTATTGCCAAGAAAAAGATATTAAAGAATATGCTTTAGAGCAAAAGTTTCCAATTATCCCATGTAATTTATGCGGTACTCAAGAAAACTTAATGCGCCAGAGAACTGGTAAATTAATTCAAGAATTAGCTGAACATAACCCTAAAATTCCTAGTAACATATTACACGCATTACAGAACATTAGACCAAGCCAAATGATGGATAAATCACTTTGGGATTTTGAAAATTTTGAGAAAATTTAGTATCAAGGCTTAGTTAAATCAAAACATTTAATTTTTAAACAATTTGAATTAATAGAATTTATTAGTTCAAATTGGTTCATATCAAATTCAAATCTAATAGCATTATAAACTTGAGGAATTAAGCAAATATCGGCCATTGTGATTTTATTACCAAAACAAAAATGCCCATTGCTATTATTTCTTCTTAATAATTCTTCAAAAGCCTCAAAACCTAAATTTAACCAATGATGATACCAAGATAGTTTCTGTTCTTCTGATATATTAAAATTATTTTTTAAATATTGTAAAACCCTTAAGTTATTTAATGGATGAATATCACAAGAAATAATATTAACTAATTGCCTTACATAAGCTCTATCTAATTTATTATCAGGTAATATACTAGGATCTGGATACTGTTCTTCTAAGTATTCTAAAATGGCCACAGATTGAGATAAATTTTTTTCATTATTATCTAATAGTAAACTAGGAACTAATTGTTGTGGATTGATTTTTTTATAATTTTCGCTATATTGCTCTGCTTTTTTTCCTTCGCTATCAATTAACCTTACCTCATGAACATCATGCTCAATATTTTTATAGTTAAGAGCGATTCTTACTCTATAACTAGCACTAGATCTATAATAATTAAATAATTTCATTGAAAGTCCCTTTTCAAAATTAAATTCTTCAATAAATTTTATGCCCCACTATTAAATTTAGGTAAAGCATCATAAACATTATTATATAAGTCTTTAGAGCTTTGAATCAATCCATCATCATTAACTGAACTAATTATGCCTAATACAAAAGCAGATGTAGCCGCATACAATGAAACTACAGGTGAATTTGTTATTAGATAAGATAAACCACTTGCAACTGCTGATGTCGCTAGAGTTGGTAGTAAAAAATTAACTGCTGATGCAGTAACAGCTAATGTTAATGCAATCATATTAATCGAGGAATCAAACAGATTAGATAATACATTTAGATAAATAGAACTATAACTAATGCCTTGCCCTCTGTTCTTTTCGGATAGATATTCATCTGAGTAAGAAGTTAAAGCTAACTTTTCACCCAAAAATCTATCGAAACTAAGCAGACTAAATGTTCCAAAGAAAACATCTGCTGCATCATCCCATGAATTACTATTAGTGTTAGATTTTGTTTGCAATGTTTTTGACATTCCAAATAATCCACCTATTGTCGCTAAGCTAGCACCGTAAATTGCCGGAACTCCTAAGAAAGAACTTAAACCATAAATTGTTATTGCAGGTGTTGCAACTGGTAGACCTACAACAAATAAAAAATTTGCTAATCCTGCTGCAACTGCCGGAATATCAACTGAAAGTTTTGTAGTTAAAATAAAATTGTTAGATATATTTTGAAATAATGAATATTGACTATTAGACATAATATTTTTCCATATTTGTTATTATTAAAATTTAGATAAATCTATTTGAATTATACTTAAACTCAAAAGCAAGTCAACTAAGCTTTAATTTAAATAGTATTGATAATCATTCGCATTTAGGCTATACTTACCTCAATTACATTTCAAAATTAATTAAAGATACAAGCAATGAAACTAAAGCAAGGAAACGAGTATATAATTACAAGTTATCAAAAGAGTATTAAGAAAAGTACCAAGTGTCAATTGCTTTCGTTTGGACTAATTCCTGGGGCAAAATTTGTAATAAAACATCTTACTCCTATGAATAAAGCCATTTCTGTTGAAATAAACGACTTTTTGGTTTGTTTAAGAGAAAATGATTTAAACTCTATATGCGTCAACTCTACAATATAGCCCTAATTGGTAACCCTAACTGCGGCAAAACTACAATTTATAACTATCTTGCAAAAGATAAGCAATCAACGGGAAACTGGGCAGGAGTTACTGTAAAAAAAACATCTGGATTTTTTGAAAATAATAAATCAAAAATCCAAGTAGATGATTTACCTGGTGTATACTCCCTTAATCTTGCAAATAATAATGCCGAAGATCAATTAATTACCTGCAATTATATTTATGAAAATAAAACTGATTTATATATCAATATAATAGATGCAAGTAATATTAAAAGAAGTCTTTATCTAACCTTACAACTTCTTGAAACAGGCAAGCCCTGCATTATCGTATTAAATATGATAGATAAGGTAAGGCATGCAAAGGCTATTAATGTAAAAAAACTTGAAAAGGCTCTAGGCACTAATGTCTTATGCCTTAATTCTAACAATAAAGAAGAGTTAAAAGAGTTAAGTAAATATATTCAGAAATCTTGTGAGAACCATAATAAATCTCCAATTAATATATTTTCTAAAGTATATAAATTTAATATAGAGAAATTTGCAAAAATTATTGATCATAATTTTTCCGAGTATAACTTAAATAATGATAATGGTATAAGTCAAAAATTTTTAACTGCTCAATTATTAGAACAGAACCCTATTGCATTTAAAGTATTCAATTCACAAAATCCTAATAATCAATTAGAAAATAACATACAAAATTATTTAAATACTTCAGATGACGATCTAGATTTAACTATTGCTGATTTAAGATATAAAGCCATTCATAAAATATATAAAGAAATAATTAAACAACCGGAAATCTCTATAAAAAAACATTCAAAAACTAAATCATTAGATAAAATTTTATTACATAAATATTTTGGTTTACCTATATTTTTATTTTTAATGTATTTAACTTTTGAGATATCTATTAGTCTTGGAGCTTTTCTAAAAATACCAATAGAAGCTTATAGTAATAATATTTCTCCTGTATTTTTTTATAATATTTTTAAAATTCTCCCTATTCCAGATTATATTAGTAATATTATTAGCAATGGGCTCACCTATGGCATAACGACGACTTTAGGATTTTTACCACAGATATTTTTAATATATATATGCCTAGCAATACTTGAAGAATCAGGTTACATGGCTCGTGCAGCATTCGTTATGGATAGAATAATGCAAATAGCTAAACTTCCTGGAAAATCATTTATACCTTTGATTATTGGCTTTGGATGTAACGTTCCCGCTATTTATGCAACTAGAACATTAGAAAATAAAACCGATAGAATTATCACCGCTCTTATGACACCTTTTATGTCATGTGGTGCAAGACTTGCAATATTCATAGTGTTTGCGAGCACCTTTTTTCCAAATAATACTGGGTTTGTTATATTTTCCCTTTATATTCTAGGTATATTTATTGCTATTTTAACTAGCATCTTACTTAAAAAAACTTTATTGAAAAATTCAGAAGATAATCACACTATCCTAGAAATACCTGATTATAATATTCCAAATTTAAAGCAAATATTAAGTTCTGCTTTCAATAAATTAATCTCATTTATTAAACAAGCTGGTAAAATTATAATAATTGCATGCCTAAGCATTAATATTTTAAATAACATAAAAGTTAATTCAGAAGATTCTGTATTAGCAGCAATTGGTAAAACTCTAACTCCTTTATTTCAACCAATTGGAATAGAAAAAGACAATTGGCCTGCAGTTGTAGGGATAATGACTGGAGCTGTTGCAAAAGAAGTAACTATAGGTTCTTTAAATACTCTATATAACAATAAAATTATAGATGACCAAAATAGCATTAATAACATAACTCTAATAGAAGCTTTTAAGCAAGCTAGTATAGATACAAAAAATAGTCTTCAAAATTCTAGCTTAATTAAATATTTTAACCCTATTACCGCAAATGCAAGTGATGCAGAAATCGATTCTTCTTCACAACATAAATTAAGCTCAGCATTCAAGACTAAAGCTGCAGCTTTTGCTTATTGTATTTTCTTATTATTATATATTCCTTGTATATCTACTTTTGCCGCATTAAAAGCTGAAGTTGGAAAATACTGGGCATATTTTTCTTTAATTTGGAGTACATCTATTGCCTACTCTGCTGCTGGAATTTTTTATCAAGCTAGTCATTTAAGTACTACTGGATTATCTAATATTTTATTAATAATTAGCTTTAATATTACTTTATTTTTAACCCTCAAATTAAAAAGTTTAAGATATGACCACGCTTTCTGAAATCAAAAAATTTGTTAAAGAGCAAAAAAAAACTAGCGTTTTTGCTATTGCTCATAAATTTAAAGAAGACCCAGAATATATTCTTCATATGCTTGATCATTTTTTAAATAAAGGCGAAGTTCAATGCTCTGAGCAAAAGCAATGTACTTCTAAATGTAATAAAAGTTGTATTCAAAAATATCTGCTTAATATTGAATGGAATTAAGTTAAACAATCTATTCTTTTATAATAAACTTATCTAGATTCATAGCCCCAACAACTACCCCTCCATGATCAGTAGTACTTGATAGATTAGCAATAGGCTTTCCATTAATAAAAACTTTAGAACTGCCCATAATAATTTTACTTTTTGTACCATCTGAACATAAATATTCATCTCCTACACAAACTATTGGCGTATTGTTTATAAATACTTTTGTTGCATTATTAATCAAAGATAAGGCTACTCCATGAGGAGCTCCTGTAGGTCCTGGGCATGGGCAGAATATTTGATCTTTTATGGTTATTGTCATTTTATTATTCTTCTTGGTAATGTAGACTTAAAGATATATGGTTTCAAAGCATATCATAGC
>Ga0066641_10000907_pt1 | contig 13470 bp, 12 predicted proteins | sample CryGeyCG2114_065_FD_59509 | JGI IMG/M metagenome (GOLD analysis project Ga0066641, IMG submission 59509) | Groundwater microbial communities from aquifer - Crystal Geyser CG12_big_fil_rev_8/21/14_0.65 | ecosystem: Environmental > Aquatic > Deep subsurface > Groundwater | place: USA: Utah: Grand... | reverse complement strand
ATTGTTCTTAAGCCTTACGGCTTAAGGACTCTATATTTTGAACTTTTCTACAAAGCCGATTTGACCCTCCCTTTATACAGATATATTTAAATAACAATATATAAATCCTTGATATATAGGGTGGTTAGATGACAAAAGACAAGAAACACTGCAAAGGAGACCATGAGAACTGTGATTGCACACCAGATACATGCAGCTGCTCAGGCCATAATGACGCTAAAAAAGACTTACAGACTAGATATGCTGAGCTACAGATGATCGGCCAGCAGCTACAGCAATTGCAGAAGCAGATGCAGGCAGTCGATTCACAGCTGAATGAGCTCACATTCAACATACAAAGTCTCACGGAATTCAAGAACCTCAAAGTCGGAAGCGAGATACTTGTGCCAGTAAGCAACGGCATATTCGCAAAAGCAGAGCTAAAAGACACAGAGAAGCTCCTGACAAATATAGGCGCTGACACAGTTGTGCAAAAAACCGTCGATGAGACGATTGATATGCTAAAGATACAGATCATAGAGATCGAGAGATATAAAGTGCAATTGACCAATGTCATAGGACAGCTGCAGGAACAAGGAACGATGCTGCAGAAAGAGATACAGCATATGGCTGTATGAAGAGGGTGATACTTTGTTTGGTTTTCTAAAGAAGAAACTCAAAGACGCGGTTTCTAAATTGTCTTCTGACATGAAAGATGAAGTGACAGAAGAGTCTGAGAAAGAGAAGGCTAAGGAAGTAGAGAAAGAGATAGAGAAAAAAGGTTTCTTCTCAAAGATCAAAGACAAATTCTCAAAAGATGATAATTCTGAAGAAAAAGAGAAGATAGCTAAAGAGAAAAAACAGGCTGAAGAAGAAGGAAAGAAAGCTGAAAAAGAGAAGAAGGCTGCTGAAGAGAAAGCAAAAAAGAAAGAAGAAGAGAAAAAACAGCGAGAGAAAGAGAAAAAGAAAGCCGAAGAAGAGAAAAACAAGGCAAAAGAGCTCGCAAAGAGAAAATCCGAAGAAGAGAAGAAGAAGACTGAAGAGATAAAGCAATTAGAATCAAAGAGAAAGAAAGCCGAGGAAGAGAAGAAGCGATTAGAGAAAGATAAAAAAAAGGCTGAAGAAGACCGAAAAAAGGCCGACGACGCGAAGAAAAAAGCGGACGAAGCGGCCAAGAAAGCCAAAGAGACAGAAGAGAAGAAGAAAGCGAAAAAAGCCCAGGAAAAAGCAGAAGCAGACCACCTGAAACTCGAAAAAGAAGAAAAACTGGCAAAAGAGAACGAGAAACGCTTAAAAGAAGAAGAGGAGAAATTAGAAAAAGAAAGACAGAAAGCTGAAGAAGATAAAAAGCTATTAGAGAAAGAGAAGAAAGCGGCTGAAAAAGAGAAGAAGAAAGCTGAAGAAGAAGAGAAAAAAGCTGAAGAAGAAGAACGACGCCTAGATGAAGAGAGAAAGCAGGCAGAAGAAGAAGCCAAAATCGCAGAAAAGAAAAAAGGTTTTTTTTCACGATTAAAAGATAAGTTCACAAAAAAAGAAGAAGAGATAGAAAAAAAAGAAGAACCAGAAAAAGCAGAAGAAGAGAAGAAAAGCTTCCTGGATAAAGTCACAAGCACATTCACAAAAAAATCGATCAATGAATCAAAATTCAATGACCTTTTCTGGGATCTCGAAGTCGCATTGCTAGAGAACAACGTCGCTGTCAAAGTCATAGACAAGATCAAAGACGACCTAAGAGAAGAGATCGTCGACAAGCAGATCAGCAGGTTCGAAGTCGAAGAGACAATACTTAAAGTATTAAAAAAAAGCATAAGAGATATCCTCACATTCGATAAAATCGACCTTCTGAAAAAGATCAAAGACAAAAAAGAGCCATTTGTCATCTGCTTTGTCGGCGTCAATGGTTCTGGAAAGACTACAACAATCGCAAAATTCATGAGATATCTACATAACAATGACATCACTTGCGTCGTAGCTGCATCCGACACATTCAGGGCAGCGGCATTAGAACAGCTAAAGACACATGCCGATAATCTAAATGTCAAATTGATAAAACATGATTATGGATCAGATGCCGCTGCGGTGGCATTCGATGCGATACAATACGCGAAGCAGAAGAATATCGACGTAGTGCTTGTCGATACTGCTGGTAGGCTCCACTCGAACACGAATCTAATGGAAGAATTGAAGAAAGTGGTAAGGGTGACAAAATCAGACTTCACTATGTTCATCGGAGATTCATTGACAGGAAACGATGCGGTGGAACAAGCAGAGAAATACGATGAATTGATCGGAGTCGATGGGATAATCCTGGCAAAAGCCGACATAGACGAAAAGGGCGGAGCCACGATATCGACATCTTATGTGATCAATAAACCTATATTGTATCTTGGAACCGGGCAGGGATATGATGACCTCGAAGAGTTCGATATCGAGAAAGTCATGGATAAGCTTGGGCTATAGATTTTTATATCTTCTATACATAACTACATGGGGGGATAATCATGAAACTTCGGGAAATAGTCAAAGCAACAGGGATATGCGTGATTGTGGCTTCATGTGTAGGGAATTATCAACCGCAGACAGCTAAACACACATATCACGAGATCAGTGAGACACACCTCAATAGATATGCTGCGTATTCTGCAGGGATATTGATTCGCTTCGGCCAGAGCGCGAGCATCATCAAAGACGGTTGTGATGATAAGAAAAGAATGGATCTCATGGAAAAGATAGATTCATTGATCATTGAATACAAAAGTGCATCCAAAAAAATGGAACCATTGATGATCACAAAGACTGGTAGGACCACATACAAAAACATCACAAGAGATGTCGCTGAGACACTTGAACTAGGAAGAGACGCAGCAAAGAAGATGAGATGCGATGAGATTGATCATTGAGAAATTCTAAAAAGCAGACACAAGCAAATTTTCTGTGTATTGCAGTTATATTACGATGCAAAGAAACCGATGGTTTCTCGTATAATTTCTACCATCAAAAAGACCAGATTATACAGAAGACTAACCCACAAACGAGTTTGGTTTTTCTAATTTAGGTTTATAGCCAAGCCTTATCGCAGGGACAATCATTACAATTATCTTGTCAAGTTGCTCGACTATATTTGAGTAGGCATTGTTTGTGATATGATCAATCCGCATCCTTCCATCACGTTTCTCACGTTCATATTTCTGGTCATGATGCGCAAGAGGACTTTTTTCGGCGATCTGATTTGCTTCGATATCACGTATCTGTATCTCTATCGGATGGCTAACGCTTGGTTCTCTTTGATATGGATGAATCTCATTTGGATTACAGGGTATCAGACCGATAGCATGTATAGCCCGATATTCTCCTTTAGGCCTTTCATAATAATCTTTTATGGATTCAGGGATTATTTCTATCTCAGGCATAGCAATAAGAGATTCAAGCAATTCATAAGAATTCTGTCGTTCTTTCCCGATCATACGTACTGCTGCAAAATCAGTGATGCCATCTATGCCTGTGATCTTTCCTGGAGAGTTCAGGCCAAATAATTTATCTACGATCTTTCCAGTAGCCTTGAAACCAGCCTTATTCCTTGCTCTCAACTTCACAAATCCACAATCGATTGGTTCAGACAGAGGAGTGAATTCCCATGAAGACCGGGCGATAGTCAATCTGCTTCCACCATATCCTTTCTCGTTTGGATCAGCGCTGCTGACTAATTCGATATCAGGAGTCATCATGATCTCTTCCATACGACCAGTAAAATCTGTCCTGAGCTTATAGAATCCTTTTGGTTCATTGAAAAGCGAAACAAGCCCACTTCTGATCAATGCAATACTTGGATCATGGCCGATAAACTCTTTGCAAAGAAGATCCGCGGTCTGCATAGTCGTTATCTCGATATGCCTGTATTCATGCTCGAACTCTTTTCTCGCACGTTCTATAGTCGTCTCTGCAAGTTCGATCGGCTCAGTATTAGAATCTCTCAATGCGCGCTGGGCATAATCATATAGGACAGGGATTATCTCGTTATTGATGAAATCGCTATGGATCACTCTTTCGAGTATCATAGGTGCTTCGATCATCCTTTCCAGTAATTTAGCTGCTATTGAAACCATGCGAAAACCCAATATTATAATTGCTTCAGGCATATATAAATCTTTCGGTTTTGTTGTTACCTGAGAGTAGTCAGTACTGCTGGCGAAGCCTTTATAAAGCCATATCAGCTGCCAAGAGCCAATGAAACACCTATTTGTGATTTCCCGAGATGAGCCTGAACTAGCAAAAGCAGAGATATCTGTGGTATCAGGAACCGATGTGACAAAAGAGAAAAGCCACATAATCGTCATCGATACAGAAAAAGATATCGAATATTTCAAGAGATTGGCATACACAAAAAGATCGCTAAGATTCCTCTTCAGATGCCAAAAAAAAGATCTTGACAGCACAATAGAAAGTTTTGATTGGAATTCTGTGTTCCACGAATCATATCTCGTGAGATGCGCAGGACTTGGAAATTGCGAACGAAAGATCGCTGAAAAGATATGGGATCGGCTCAAAGACCCAAAAGTCGACCTTGATGACCCAAAGACAACATTCTGTTTCATACAAGACAAAGACGAAATATATTGTGGCATACTTGTGCATGAATCGCTTGGCGATTTCGAGTATAGGAGAAATAAATACAAACCAAGACCGCACCCGACCACGATGCATCCAAAAACTGCAAGGTTCCTGATAAATATGTCCGGCTTCACATCAGGCAGACTGTTAGATCCGTTCTGCGGCGCTGGCGGGATACTTATCGAAGGCGCAGTGCTCGGTTTCGATATAACTGGATATGATATCAGCCAGGAGATGCTCAACAGATGCGAAGAGAACTTATATTATTTTGACATTAGAAAATTCACTCTTCGGAATCGCGATGCCGGAGACATAATGGATGAGAACGACCTGATTGTCACAGATGTCCCATACGGCCGGAACTCTAAACTTGTTTCGTCTATGGAAGACACATACAAAAGATTCCTCGCAGCATCATATGACAAGACAAAGAAGATGGTCGTCGTGTTCCCGCATTTTGTCGATTTCAAAGCGCTCCTTGGAAAGTGGAAGATCGAACGGGAACTATCAATCAGATGCCATGGCGGACTGACACGGATCATAACAGTCCTTTCAAAGTAGTCTCATCGCAAGTCCGACAATTGATTATAGTCTCGCAAAGTTTTAAGTATGAGTCTATTTTCTATTAGAGACATGGATAAGATAAGATTCTTGATTGAATCCAGCAAAAAAGTCATCCGTGACTGCTCGCTTGAGAACGGAGCGATCGTCGCCGCAAGATCAGACAAAGCGGATTATCCAAAAGAGGCAAAGCATTACACTTATGTCTGGCCGCGCGACGCAGCATACATCTGTGTCGCTGCGATGAAAGCCGGCATCAAAGACATACAGGAACCGTTTTTCCAGTGGTGCCTTGAGAGGGCTGAAGGGTTCTCGGAGATCGGATTGTTCTATGAGAAATATTATGTCAACGGACTCAAAGCGCAAGCCAGATTTCAAGTGGATCAGACGGCGACAGTGATATGGGCAGTGCATGAGTTCTGCAGAGGTGATGAAGCGAAGCAAAGGAAGTATAAGCAGTTAGTAATGAAAGCTGCTGACGCGATCTCATGCCGATGGAACGGCACTTGTTTTGTCGATGTCACAAATGATCTTTGGGAAGAGAGATACACGTTTCCAGATCAAGAAGAGAATTTCACCTATTCACTTGCAGCCTGCATCAGAGGCCTGATCTGCGCAAACGAGATGTTCCCAAATCCGGATTGGTTGATCAGTGCTGATTCTATGCGGCAGAGACTTGATGAGCATTATGATCCTGAGCGTGGTCATTTCACAAGGACATTTGGAAAGATCCACGACAAAAGGATCGATGCTTCAATGCTTGGCCTTGTATTTCCGTTTGAGATTATCCCGGCAGATGATGAACGGATGAAAAATACAGTAAAAGCGATCGAAGAGAAGCTTAATATCGACGGTGGGATACATCGCTATGAGCACGATGAATATGACGGCTGGATGTATCACACATTGCATCGGAAGAAAGGCGCTGGTGGCTGGCCGATACTTAATTTCTGGGCTGCGTTGTATTATGATTCACTTGGAGATCGTGAGAATTTTAACAGGCATTTCAATTGGGTTTTAGAAAAAGTCGACAAACACCTCCCTGAACAGATATTCGATAATGACATCCAGGTCTCTGTCTCCCCACTAGCCTGGAGCCATGCTATGTTTCTTTTTTGCTGTGAGAGAAAGGGGCTTCTTTAGTTCTTCTGGATAGGCCATGTAGATAATAGTCTTCCAAAGAGAGATATTTTATCTTTTAGGTGGGCACCCTGCCCTATGGTCAGCGTGCGCTTCCTGGCCCCTCTTGATAGACAATACATGTATGATGAATCAAAAATAGTGGGGTCAGACAGTGTCCGGACCGCTTAAGGCGGCCCGGGACTCTGCCAAGAGGAGATATAGAAAGAATCTGGCATAGATGATCAAGACACGACTTTCCAAAAAAATCTAAGAGCAACAATAAAGCTTATAATACATCACTGTCTCCCAAAACACCATGATAATACTCGGCATTGAATCGACAGCGCATACCTTTGGTGTCGGCATCGTGAAAGACGGCAAAGTGATCGTCAATGTCAAAGACAGCTATATCACTAAAAAAGGCGGCATGATACCACCTAAAGTAGCTGACCATCACGTTGAAGTATTTGATGAAGTGATTAAGAAAGCGCTGGCAGAAGCGCACATCACAATGAAAGATGTCACTGCGATCGCATATTCATCTTCGCCAGGTATCGGCCATTCACTTAGGATCGGATGCATGGCAGCAAAAGTATTGGCGAACAAATACAAGATCCCGCTTGTACCAGTCAATCATTGCATCGCGCATCTGGAGATCGGGAACATCACCGGAGCAAAAGATCCAGTTCTGCTATACGCCTCTGGTGCAAATACCCAAATAATCGCATATGAAGCCGGCAAATACAGGATATTTGGGGAGACACTAGATATCGGCGTCGGGAATTTCATAGATTCATTCGCGCTTGCGATGGGCTTAGGATTCCCTGGCGGGCCGCTTGTGTCTGCGCTAGCTGACAAAGGAAATAAGTATATCGAACTGCCATATTCTGTCAAGGGGATGGATGTCGCGTTCGGCGGGATATTGACTAATCTAAAGAACAAATTGAATCAGGGCAACTTCTCAAAAGAAGACCTATCATTCTCGACACAGGAGACTGTCTTCGCCATGCTTCTTGAAACAGCAGAACGAGCGATGGCGCATTGCGACAAGGATGAACTGGTCCTTGGCGGCGGTGTCGCGTGCAACAAGAGACTCCAGAAGATGGCACATAAGATGTGCGAAGAAAGAGGGGCGAAGTGCTTCATCCCAGAGAACCAGTTTCTCGTCGACAATGGTGGCATGATCGCATATTTAGGTGCGATAATGTATAATGCAGGCCACACTGTTTCTGTAAAAGATGCAACCATCAACCCATATGAACGAACCGATGATGTCGATGTTGATTGGAAGTGACTATCTTGCATATATCTTCTGAATCATAACCTTAATTGTGGAGATTGCTATATTCAACAGCCACAACATTGATATAATCCCACAATCCATCAGTGCTCTTTCTGGGGTGAACTAAATGATAAAGATATATGGAAACAAGATGTCTAACAACACAAACAAAGTCCTCTACACTGCCGGCTTATTGGAGATTGAATATGAATTCCAGCACATGGATTTCCAGAAGGATCTGAAGACACCAGAATTCCTGAAGATAAATCCTGTCGGGAAGATACCCGCGCTTGTCGATGGTAGTTTCACACTCTTTGAAAGCGGAGCGATAAGCAGATATCTATGCGACAAGCACAAGAGCAGCCTGTATCCAAAAGACATACAGAAAAGAGCGCTTGTCGATCAGTGGATAGATTTCTCAAACATCCACATAGGCATCAACATGAGCAAGGTCGCATGGAACAGGGCATGGGCCCCGAAGATGGGACTCCCTGCCGATGAGCGATCTATAAAAGATGGAGAGAAATTTCTATCGCAGTTCCTGCCGATTGTCGATAAACAATTATCAAAGAACAAGTATATTTCAGGACATGATCTCACTCTTGCTGATGTGAGCCTACTTGTCGCACTGGATTACGCAGAGCCTGGCAAGGTCGACTTAGGTGGGTACAAGAACGTGATAAAGTGGCGTGAAGCTCTGCAGAAAGAAGAGTTCTACACAAGTGTCGGATTCCATGCATCGCTTAAGTAAAAAATTTATAGATGAGACAAAGATAATGGCATCGATGACAGCATTAGACATAGAAGGATTGAAAAAAAGATACAAGAATGGTGTCGAAGCGCTGAAAGGCATTGATCTGGAAGTGAAAGAAGGAGACTTCTTCGGACTTCTTGGGCCGAATGGCGCAGGCAAATCGACAGTCATAGGCATACTGACAAGCATAGTGAACAAGACTTCTGGAAAAGCGAAGATATTCGGAGTCGATATAGACAAGGATTTCAACAAGGCAAAGACACTGATCGGAGTGGTCCCTCAGGAGATGAATTTCAACATCTTCGAAAAAGTGGAAGATATACTCATAAACCAAGCAGGTTATTATGGGATACCAAGACTAGTCGCGAAAAAAAGGGCAGAGAAATACATGAAGCTCATGGAGCTTTGGGAAAAAAGACATCAGAAATCCATGACGCTATCAGGCGGCATGAAACGCCGACTCATGATCGCGCGTGCGCTGATACATGAACCAAAATTATTGATCCTTGATGAACCTACTGCCGGAGTCGATGTTGAACTAAGAAGAGGCATGTGGGCATTTCTTAAGAAGATAAATGAGCAGGGGACAACAATCGTCCTCACCACACATTATCTTGAAGAAGCTGAGGCGCTCTGCAACACGATCGCGATCATCGACAAAGGGATAGTTATAGAGATTGGACAAAAGAAACAGCTCATATCGAAACTTGATAAAGAAACATTCATCTTCGACCTGAAAAAACCATACAATAGAACAAAGAAGCCGCCATGCTGCGAGATGAAAGTGATAGATGACACGACACTGGAGATCGAAGTGATGAAAGGACAGGACCTGAATGCGATCTTCAGGCACTTCGACAGATATGGTGTCGGGATCGCGAGTATGAGAAACAAGACAAACAGATTAGAAGAGCTTTTTGTCGAGCTAACAAAGGGTGATAGAAAATGAGCCTTTCATCGATATCACTTTATACAATAGTACGGCAGGAGATAAACAGGATCCTCCGTATCTGGCCGCAGACACTTCTTCCATCAGTCATAACCATGACACTTTATTTTTTGATATTTGGTACGTTCATAGGTTCTCAAGTCAAAGACATAAATGGATTTAGTTACATGCAATTCATTGTGCCTGGACTTATAATGATGGCAGTCATAACAAACGCGTTCTCGAATGTGGTCTCATCGTTCTTCGGATCGAAATTCCAGCGAAGCATAGAAGAGCTGTTAGTCTCTCCGACGCCAGATTCAGTCATCGTGCTTGGATACATGGCCGGCGGGATGGCAAGAGGGCTGCTTGTGGGCGCGCTTGTGACGATTGTATCTTTGCTATTTGCAAAGCTACAGATATACAGCATCTTCGCAGTCATGATATTTCTCGTCATGACTGCCGCAGTATTCTCGCTGCTTGGCATGCTAAATGGCATATTTGCGAAGAAATTCGATGATGTCTCGATCATGACAACATTTGTCCTGACACCACTCACGTATCTTGGCGGAGTGTTCTATTCAATCTCATTGCTGCCGTCTGTATTCCAGGTGGTCTCAAAATTGAACCCGATACTCTACATGGTCAATGGCTTTAGATATGGATTCTTAGGGATATCTGATGTCAATGTATTTATGGCTTTTGGCATGCTCGCTGTGTTCCTTGTCGCATTGTTTCTTATCAATATGCGTCTTCTCAAGAAAGGCGTCGGGCTTAGATCATAGCTTGCCAAAAATATATAAAGCAAACTGACCAGTATGACCATAGGAGTGTGAGCTCATATGACACTTCTAAAAGGAGGGATAATCATGCCGATCATCGATTCTAAGACAAAAAAAGAGATAAAGAAGCTATCAGCAGAAGAACTGAAAAAAGAAGCAGCACAAATGCGAGCATATATGCTCATAGCTATCCATGCCGCACGCTCCGGACATCCAGGCGGCTCATTATCAATAATGGACATCACTGCCGCGTTGTATCTGAATGTCGCGAGGCATGATCCTAAGAACCCGGAATGGGAAGACAGAGACAGGATACTTTTCTCAGCCGGCCACAAAGCGCCTGCATTATACACAGGGCTCGGATTCTCAGGCTATTTCGAAAAAGACGACATCATGACCCTTAGAAAACTTCATAGTCCTTTCCAGGGACATCCGCACTGGCTTAAATGCCCTGGCATCGAAGCATCGACTGGTTCGCTCGGACAGGGATTATCAATCGCAGTCGGTCTTGCGCTCGCAGGGAAACTCGACAAGAAAGACCATAAAGTATTCTGCATCATGGGCGATGGCGAGCAACAGGAAGGCCAGGTATGGGAAGCCGCGATGGAAGCGGCACATCATAAGCTTGACAACCTTATAGCGATAGTCGACAAAAACAATCTGCAGATCGACGGTGATGTCTGCTGTGTGATGGGCATCGATCCGATAGAAAAAAAATATGAAGCGTTCGGCTGGCATGTCATCGAGATAGATGGACACAATATGGAAGAGATCCTCGCTGCGCTCGATATTGCGAAGGGAACAAAAGGCAAGCCGACTGTGATCATAGCAAAGACAGTCAAAGGAAAAGGCGTCGATTTCATGGAGAATGTCGCAGGCTGGCATGGCAAAGCACCGAACAGAGAAGAGCTTGACAATGCGCTTAAACAATTAGGCCATGACAATCTTCCAGTAGAGAAGCTTCTAAAGATCGCCTCTGATTATCAGACGAAGATCGACGGCACAATAGACAAAAACACGCCGAAGTTCAATAAAGACTACTGGTGGAACCGTCAGGATGATATGAAAACTGAGATGAAACCTACACGCGCAGGTTTTGGGCAAGCGCTAAAAGAGAGAGGAGACGACAAGCGCGTCGTTGCTCTTGGATGTGACATCTCAGGCTCGATCATGATCGATGGCTTCAACAAGGACAATCCAGAGCGGAACAACCGGTTCCTCTCGATGGGAATCGCTGAAGCATCAAGCACAGCGGTCGCGGCAGGGCTTGCCCGAGCAGGGAAACTCCCTGTGTTCGGAAGCTATGGCGTCTTTGCGTCAGCAAGGAATCTCGACCAGCTCAGGACGACTGTTTGCTATGGCAACTTCAATGTGTTTGTCGCGGGCGCTCATGGCGGCGTGTCTGTTGGACCAGACGGAGCCACGCATCAGGCGCTTGAAGAATTCTTCAATGTCTGCGGGCTTCCAGGGATGACTGTTGTCGCGCCATGCGATTCTGTCGAGACAAAGAAAGCGACAGAGCATCTGCTGTTCGATGTGAAAGGGCCAAAGTATGCCCGCTTCGCAAGAGAGAAGACACCGATAGTGACAGATGAAAGAACACCATTCGTGCTTGGGAAAGCGAACATCGCAAGGTTCCGAAAAGAGGACCAAAATTTCAAAGACGCGTTCGAGACAAAGCTCGCAAAAGACTATAAAGACGAAAAAGAGGACATCACCATCATCTCCTGCGGACCGGAATATTGCGAAGCCATGCGGGCTGCATACATACTGAAAAAGGAGTATGATATCGAAGTGCGGGTCATCGATATGCATACTGTGAAGCCTATCGACAAGGATGCCATAGTCAGAGCCGCGAAAGAGACAGGTGCCGTGCTCACATGCGAAGAGCACCAGAAAGGCGGACTTGGAGACAAGATAGCGTCCGTGATCGCGCTTGAGGAATCATTGATGGAGCATCCGGTCGTGTTCGATATGATCGGGATCGATGACACCTTCGGAGAATCAGGAGAGCCATGGGAGCTTGTCAAGTATTTTGGACTGACTGCAGAGCACATCGCTGCCAAGGCTAAGACCATGGTCGACGAGAAGAGGTGAAAGCACCATGCCGAAGATATCTGAACGTGTGGGCCACCTTGGCACAGAGAACGCTTTTGTCGTTCTGGCAGAAGTCAGAGAACTTATCCGCAAAGGAAAAGATATCAAGAGTTTCTGCATCGGACAGCCTGATTTCGACACGCCAAAGAACATCAAGAAAGCGGCGATAAAGGCGATAGAAGAAGGGAAGACTGGTTACACGCCTTCAGCAGGCATAATGGCAGCAAGGACAGCTGTCGCTGATTTTTTCAAGAGGACACGACACATAGATGTCGATCCAGATTCTGTCGTCATCGCAAATGGCGCAAAACCGTTCATCATGTACACCATCGCCTCTGTCACAGACTATGGAAAAGGGCATGAGGTCCTCTATCCAAATCCAGGATTCCCGATATACAGTTCCCAGATAATGGCGAACGGAGCAGTTCCCGTCGCGCTGCCGCTTCTTGAGAGCAAGAAATTCTGTTTTGATATCGATCATCTTGAGGAGAGCATCTCAAAAAAGAGCAGGCTTCTCCTATTGAATTCACCGCAGAATCCGACAGGCGGGATACTGACGAAGAAAGAACTCAAGCGCATCGCAGATATCGTCCTCAACCACGATGACCTATGGGTATATTCTGATGAAGTCTATTCCAAGATGTGCTATGATTCTGAATTCGCGTCGATCGCATCTATCGAAGAGATGCAGGAACGCACAGTCATGGTCGACGGATTATCGAAAGGCTATGCGATGACTGGCTGGAGGATGGGTTTCGCTTCATGTCCGCTCCTTGCGAAACACCTGTCGACATGGATGACAAACACAGATTCATGCCCCGCTCACCCGACGCAATACGCATGCATCGAAGCGCTGGACGGACCGCAGGATGAGAGCGATAAGATGGTCAGCAGATTCAAGGAACGAAGGGACCTGATCGTCACTGGCCTTAATTCTATCGAAGGGATCAGATGTCTCTCGCCTGGAGGCGCGTTCTATGCATATCCGAACGTGACAGAGGCATGCAAGAGACTTGGGCTTTCGAATGCTGAAGAATTCCGAAAGAAGCTCTTGCATGAGGCAGATGTAGCAGTCCTGTCAGACATACATTTCGGGCTGCGTGTCAAAGGAGAAGGCCAGCACATAAGGCTGTCTTATGCCGCATCTATAGAAGACATAAAAGAAGGCATAGAACGGATCCGTCGTATCGTGGAAGATTAGAGCTTATGCAGTTTCTTGATCCCTTTCTTCATCGGCTCTTTCAACGCATGTCCAAGCGAAAGACCAACACCTATCGCGAATGCGAGCGCGACTGAGGACACGACGACAAGCCATGTCTGTTCGACAAGCATGATCCTTATGCCAAGCTGGCCTATG
>Ga0066641_10000894_pt1 | contig 13526 bp, 11 predicted proteins | sample CryGeyCG2114_065_FD_59509 | JGI IMG/M metagenome (GOLD analysis project Ga0066641, IMG submission 59509) | Groundwater microbial communities from aquifer - Crystal Geyser CG12_big_fil_rev_8/21/14_0.65 | ecosystem: Environmental > Aquatic > Deep subsurface > Groundwater | place: USA: Utah: Grand... | reverse complement strand
TTTTAAGTTACCAATTTTTTCTTTGCAATCATCCAAGTTATCACTTGATAAAATCAATTTAACGACTATATTATTTTCACTATTTTCATTTTGTAGTGCATCTTTTATTTTTTTAAAGCTATCGGTATCTTTGGCAAATATATTAAATAATTTAATGTAATCAGAAGTTGGATGTAAGTTTTCATTAGTTTGCTCAAATAATTTTCTAATATAGTCCCCATTATCCAAAATTACTTTATCAAATATATCTACAGGTTTTTCAGCATTATTTACAAAATTTTTATTTAATTCAAAAAGTTCACGAATTTCGAAAAATTCTTTTGACTCGTGAAATTGCTTAATATTTAAACCTTTCAAACCAAGCTGATCAAAACTAATTTTAATACAATCTCTAACTTCTTCAATAAGTAATGGATTGTCGATTTTATTTACATTTATACTAACTAAATAGTTTTCATCTTTTGTTTTGCTTTTTATTACTTCAATGTCATTTTTATTTTTACCAAGTTTCATACTTACTCGCCAATTAATTTCATCAATTAGTTCATCAGTATTTTTTTTATTATCTAAAGATATTTCAAATAAACGAGAATAGTGTTTAACATGAAACAAAAGTTTTGAAAGAAAATCTGTTAGTATTTCATTAGGCATTAAAATTCCTTTGGTATGATTATGATTATGATTATGCTTAGCATTCAATTCTAACAAAGATTCTAAACTTTTAAGTAATGATTCAAATTCAATTTCTCTTAATGATTCAGCTTCTGGATCGTTAATATTTTTAGTGATTTTTTGTATATCTGGAATTACGGCCAAAATTGCATTTAAATAACGTAAAATTATTTTGTGATTTTGTATAATTATTAAACAATCTCGATATCCATAATCACCTAAGCCACTATATACTGGTGTTCCCATAATAGTTTTTGCCCCAAATTCATCTTTCGGTGTTTTTATTATATTCTCAATGTTCTCAGCGATAAGCTTCTTTATATTATTCACATAATTAAATAACTTATTGTTTTCAATAGAATCATTAGAACTGCGTGTTAAATAAAATTTTGCAAGTTTTGAATGTAAATCACTCGAGTAATTTCTAAGATTTATAATACTTGTTCTATAATCTTGCCTTGATGTTCTGCTGCTCACGATAGTAACCTCTTTTAACTAAATCTCTACAAAATTTTTATTGTTAGGCAAATGAAAATAAAAAAAGTTCTATTCTTTAGTAATTTTCAAATGAACATCTTGCTGAGGATAAGCGATAACAATATTATTTTCATTAAATGCCTGATTAATAGCGGTATTTAAATCTGATAAGACTTGATATTTATTATTTACATTCTTAATTGGGCAGTAAGCTTCAAATATAAGAGCGCTATCTCCAAATGAAGTAAAATATATAAGTGGTTTATTTTTACTAGTATTCATTACTTCAGGGTGTTGTATTGCTGTGTCAAATAATACTTTTTTAACTTTTTCTACATCTGAATGATAAGCAACCCCAACGGTAATTTTAACTCTCCAAATTTTATTTTTAAACATATAATTAGTTACTTCACGAGTAATTAAATCAGAGTTAGGAATTATAATATCTTCTAAAGTTGGGGTTTGTATTTGCGTTGACCTAATTCTGATTTTTTTAACATATCCTTCAAGGCCATTAATTATTATTCTATCACCTACTTTAATTGGTTTTTCTATTAAAAGAATAATTCCTGAAAAGAAGTTATTTACAATAGATTGTAAACCTAAACCAATACCAACTGATAATGCACCTGCAATAATAGCAAGTGATGTAAAATTAAATCCCGCTATTATTAAAGTTAATATAATAGATATTGTAAATCCTATATATAAAACAATTGAAGCTAAAGCAACTTGTTTATCAACTTCATCATCGAATTGCTCACTCAAACTTATTCTTTTTGCTATATATCTTGAAACTAATGACAAGCAAGAAAAAACTAATACAGCAATATAAAACTGCATAGGTGTAAATAAATAACCATAAACAGGAAAACCATCTTTTATATAATCATAAAAATAATAATCAAATAATGTAACTTGATTTATGAAATAGAAAAAACCATAAAATAAAATTACAAAAATAGCTAATTCAAGTAAAAATTTTAATATGTATAATTCGTAAAATGGAGGATCACTATTATAACCAAAGTAATATTTTAAAGATTTTTTTAAATTAGGGGTATTATTTATTTCAAAATATACTTTATTTATTCCTATTATGAAAACCACACCAATTAAAAACATTGCTATGAATGAAACTAATATATCTGTTCCATAATGAGATAGATTAGAATACCCTATTAAGTCTAAAATTATCAAAGAAAGATATGCAAATATTACTAAATTTGAAAATATTTTGAAATATCTAAAATATGAAAAAAAGTCTAATTTTAATTTGTATAATTTTATTAATATAATTAGAGCAACCACCATTGAAAATAGCATATAAAGACTAGTAAAAAGCTGCACTAGAAATTCTTCTGCTGAAAACAAATTTAAAGATTTAGATAAAATAATCTTAAATAAAAATAAGTTTACTGCTATTAAGCATATATTTTTAAAAAAATTTAATTCATTTTCTTTTAAATTACCATTTATGATTTTTTTTATAAAACTAAATATTCTGATAATAATTAAATTACCAATCAAAACTAAAACTACATAATTCGTAATCGAATCAAATATATTTTGAATTTCTACAGATTCAAATATACTAATTTTTGTTAGACTGTTTATTATTAAGAAGAAAAGAATAGATATATATGTTATTGTTAAAAAACTTCTTGTCTTTGAAAATTTTCTTTTTTGGAAAATAGTAATTTGCCAAAATAATAAAATCCCAAGAACTATTGAAGCCAATAAATACAGAACTTGGAAAACAATAAAGTTAAAATCAATTTTTTTTAATTCAAGAGCTTTTAATTTACTAAGATAGTCTGGAGAATTCAGAAGCAAGGTAATAAAATCTTTTTCCCAGGTCAAGGCTTCTTCTTGCTGTTTTACTAGTAATATTTTATGAGACAAATTTAAAACTTCATCTGTTTTTATTTTCAATAATCTACATGATGACAACTCATTTTTTAATTTATCTTTCTGATCTTTTAAATAAAGTTCATCAACTTTTTGAGTTTCAATTTGTTCTTTACTAACATTATCTTGACCAAAATATTGTTTAATTTGATTATTGATTACTTTTATTTTTTGTTCATGTTCATCAATACATGTTTCAGCTTGTTTTTGAAAAGCAGCTAATTTATTGATGTAATCACTTACGTTTTCACTATTTATTTTTGCATTAGAGTTTAGATATATTTTTATTTGATTTATTTCTTTTGTAATTCCGTCAAGATCAATACTTTTTGACTCAGATGCTAGTTGAGAAAATACTGATGGTGTTACAATAAAAAATATTAATATGTATTTTAAGAGTTTTTTTATCATTATAAGTTTTTATTATTAATACTGGTTTGATAAATTAAATTTATCTTTTGTTTGGTGTATCTTTATTTAAAATAATTGACTTTTAATCAAACTATACATACTTTAATTATAGTATATTAATTTGAACAAATAAGTTTTAAAGCTTTATTATTTTATTAATTATTTAAGGACGAATAAAATGCTTAAGTCTATAAGATATATCTTAGTATCTACCGTTCTTGCTTCATCTCTAACTGGTTTTGCTAATCCAGTTTCAAATATGCAAGGACAGCCCAAATCTAATCAGTTTTGGTGGCCTAATCAATTAGATTTATCCCCGCTCAGAAAAGCTCCAGCATCTTCAAACCCTATGGGTCCAAATTTTAATTATGCTAAAGAGTTTAGCAAGTTAGATTTAGATGCTGTTAAAAAAGATATTGCAAAAGTTATGACAACATCACAAGATTGGTGGCCTGCTGATTATGGAAATTATGGTCCTTTTTTCATAAGAATGGCTTGGCACAGTGCTGGAACTTATAGAATTTCTGATGGTAGAGGTGGTGCTGACGGTGGACAGCAACGACTTGAACCATTAAATAGCTGGCCAGATAATGCGAATCTAGACAAAGCTAGAAGATTATTATGGCCTGTTAAACAAAAGTATGGAAACCAGATATCATGGGCTGATTTAATGGTATTAACAGGAAATGTTGCATTAGAAACCATGGGATTTAAAACTTATGGATTTGCTGGAGGCAGAACAGATGATTATGTTTCAGATTTAATATATTGGGGTCCTGAAACTAAATTTTTAGAAGATAAAAGATTTGATGGAAATAAATTAGAAAAACCACTTGCAGCAACTCAAATGGGATTAATTTATGTTAATCCAGAGGGTCCAAATGGTAATCCTGATCCTAAAGCTGCAGCAGCACATATTCGTGAAACATTCGGACGAATGGCAATGAATGATGAAGAAACTGTTGCTTTAATAGCAGGTGGTCATACATTTGGTAAAGCTCATGGTGCTCACAATGCTACGGAATGCTTGGGTCCAGAACCTGCAGCTGCTCCAATTCAACAACAAGATTTCGGTTGGCACAACAAGTGTGGTACAGGAAAAGGTCCTGATGCAATTACAAGCGGACTTGAAGGAGCTTGGTCTGTAACTCCTGTAAATTGGTCCCATCAGTACTTAAATAATTTATTTGCATTTAATTGGGTGAAAACAAAAACTCCAAGTGGAGCAACGCAATGGATTCCTGCTAAAAATCAAGCTGCAAACCTTGTGCCAGATGCCTTTGATAAAAATATACGTCATGCTCCTATAATGTTTACAACAGATTTATCATTGAAAGAAGATCCTAGCTATAGAAAAATTGCCGAGAGATTCCAAAAAAATCCTAAAGAGTTTGAAAAAGCTTTTGCTAAAGCATGGTTTAAGCTAACACATAGAGATATGGGGCCTTCTGCTAGATATCTTGGCAAAGATATTCCAAAAGAAGAAATGATCTGGCAAGATCCAATACCTAAAGCTAATTATAAAATGATCAATTCAGCAGATATTAATAATTTAAAAAAACAAATATCTAAGTCTGATTTAACAAATTCTGAATTAGTAAAAGCAGCATGGGCTGCAGCTTCAACTTATAGAGACACAGATAAAAGAGGCGGTGCTAATGGTGGTAGGATTCGTCTTCAACCACAAATTAATTGGCAAGCAAACAATCCTAAAGAATTAGCAAAAGTTCTTAAAGTTCTTGAGCAAATTCAAACTAACTTTAATAAGTCTCAAAAAGGCAAGCAAGTGTCTGTTGCTGATTTAGTAGTTCTTGGTGGTAACGTTGCAATTGAAAGAGCAGCAAAACAAGCTGGTCAAAATATTCAAGTTCCATTTTATCCAGGACGTACTGATGCATCTCAAGCACAAACTGATGTTAAGTCTTTTGCTGTATTAAAACCTTCTGCTGATGCATTTAGAAACTATTTTGACAATAATAATTACAGAACTCCTGCTGAATTATTAGTCGATAAAGCTGAAAAACTTAATCTTTCTATACCTGAAGTGACAGTTCTAATTGGCGGAATGAGAGTTTTAGGGGCTAATTATGATAACTCTAAAAATGGGGTTTTAACAAATAAGCCAGGAACTTTAACTAATGACTTTTTTGTGAACTTACTTGATATGTCTACAAAATGGAGCAAAACTGCAAATACTGATAATTTATATATTGGCGCAGATCGTAAAACAGGTAAACCAAAATGGACTGCAACAAGTGTTGATTTAATATTCGGAGCAAACTCTGAATTAAGAGCAGTTGCTGAAGTTTATGCGACCAATGATAGTCAAAAGAAATTTACTAATGACTTTATTACTGCATGGAATAAAGTCATGAATGCAGATCGTTTTGATTTGGTTAAAAAGTCTTAATAATGCCCTCTCCCCAAACCCCTCTCCCGCAAGCGGGCGAGGGGCTTATAAATATTGCTATGCAATATAATTTAATTTGAATTTACTATATCTTTAAATTTTTGTTCTGGTTCTACTAATTTTCTTTGTTTCATATCAAAAAAGCCGAAAGTAAATTTAGCTTTTGTGCATATTTCTTTATTTTCATTTAGAATAACTTGTTCTATATAGCCAATTTTATTTTCTAATGCGCTAATTTGAGTTTCTATAGTGATTTTTTCTCTTAATTTTATTTCTTTAATAAATTTTATATTACATTCTAATATTACCGGCCCTATTCCTGATTTTAAAATATCATTTAGAGTATAATTATAATCAAGTAATAATTCCCATCTGGCTTCTTCCAAAATTGTCAAATAAGTAGCATTATTTACATGCCCCATAAAATCAAGATGTGGCTCTTTAATAGTTAATTTATATTCATGTTTTTTCATAATTTTAGTAATATATTTTATAATTAGTTAATTGTTATTTTTAATATAATATTATATATTAAAATATTATATTAAATTAATAAATTATAGTTTGAATAAAGGACTGTTATGAAAAAAATATTATTTATATCTTTATTTTTAATTTCTAGTTTATTTCAAGGTTGCAACACTGTAGAAGGTCTAGGAAAAGACATCCAAAAAGGTGGAGAAGCAATTACAAAAACTGCTAAAAAAGTATAAATATAATATGCAAGGTATTACTAAATTTGATCTAGAAAATTATCAACAAGCACTATTGGAAGCCAAAAAAGGACTTACTGAAGGTGGTATTCCAATAGGTGCTGTTTTAGCTATTGATAATAAAATTATCGGTAGAGGGCATAACAAGAGAATTCAAGAAGGAAGTTCTATTAAACATGGAGAAACTGATTGTATTGAAAATGCCGGTCGACTAAAAGCGGATATTTATAAAAAAGCTACTTTATATACAACCTTGTCCCCTTGCGATATGTGTACAGGGACAGTCTTACTTTATAAAATTCCAAGAGTTGTAATAGGCGAAAATCAAAACTTAATGGGTTCTGAAGCTTTGTTAAAAGAAAGAGGAGTTGAGGTCATAGTCCTAAATGATCAAGAAACCATTGATCTTATGGGTGATTTTATCAAAAACAATACAGAACTTTGGAATGAAGATATTGGAGAATAATTAGTAAAAATATTAAAAAAAATATTTTCAATCCCCTATTCCTTTTTTAAATAATCTTTTCTATAATTCGAAAAACAAGGCGATCTTTTTGAAAGAACTTTTATAGATTGCTTCTATTATATTCTAAAGAGTTTTAATTGACTATCCCCTTAACTATATGATAAATAATGACCAGCGTATTTATAATCCATCAAATAGCCAGTTAACGAATTTAGCTTTAGCTTTCTTTCATCAAATATTAAATTCCTTACCTAAAATAAATGGAAAAGATGAGAAAAATAAATATTTACTCCTTAAAGTTAAAGAGCTTCTCGAGCTATGCTTTTCTAAGGAATTATTTAACAAAAATCAGTTTAATGATCTTTATAATATTTTAGAAAAATTCTCTGCTTTACCAAAAAATCCAACAAACTAAAATAAAATTTTTATAGTTAATCAAATTATTCCAGTTATAATTACTTTAATTTGGCAAAATGAATTAAAAAATAATAAAAATCTTAATTTAGAAAAATTTATTGATATTTTGTTAATCATCAATAGATTAAAAACAATATATCTCGAAATAAAATCCAATATTGAAGATTTAACTGCACCAATAAATTTTATAGTTAGAGAATTTTCAAATAATAAAGGGTTAGCATCTTTAGTATCTAATAATTCTCAAGAAAAAGAGAAAAAAGATATATATGATAACTTGATTTCGCAAATTATTTCTTCAAATCCATCAAAACCTAATGCTAGCAGCACCGATGATAATAGAAAAATAATAGTAAAAGATGCTAAAGAACTATATGAAACAAAATATTGCATTTACTATAAATTTATTGGAAAAAATTATGGATCTCCTTGCGTAAAATATTTTGCTGAATATAAATCATCAAACATTATTTTAAATTTAATGGAAGCAGAATTTAAAAAAGAATTAGATGAAAACAAATTCATAATTTCACATGGTTTCTATTCAGATAATACATATAATGAAAAGCAGCTTAGGCATTTAAATATTGCACTCTATAATAATTATAACGAATTAATAGTAAAATTAATTACTGAGTGTCTTAATGAGAATAATCTTACTTGGCTGGATGATTTGGCTGAATTACATTGGGTTTTTCAACATATATCTCCTATAACTCAAGATATAAATGAGTTTGCTTGCACATTAATTGTAGCAATAACACAAATTAAGGGAATTCCAATAAATCAACCAATTGCTAATTTAAGATTAGATTGTTTTGGTTCTTTCTTTAACAAAGATTATATTGAAAAATTTAAAGGGCAAATTTTACAAACTACCTCCAATAATCTTTCAATAGCATTATAACAAACTAATAAAGCTTAAAGAATTATATCTTTAAGCTTTGCAATTTTAATTTGAAAAATCTAGAATTAATACTAATTAAATAAAAGCTTATTATTTATTATGAAATTCATAGTAATCACATTATTAGCTATTTTAAATTATAGCTGCACAACTTACAATCCTGAGCAAAATATAGAATTTAATAAAAGGAAACCCGTTTCTAGCAACCAAAATGATCCTTTTTATGGAAAAGAAATTTGTAATTCTGATAATAATAAATTTAGATGTATTTCTATATATAAAAAAGATACCTGGAAGAGTTTATTTAAAGATAAAACTTTAAGAAAACTAGTCATGAATTTAAACAGGACTAATATGCCATTAAAACATAGAAAATGGCTTATTATTCCAAAAGATTTAAATTTAAATATTGAAGAATATTCTCCTTTTCCAAAATATATAAAAAAAACAAATAGAAAAACTATTATTATAAGCATTTCAAAACAAGCATACGGGGCATATGATCGACAAGGGACATTAATTCGTTGGGGTTCAGCAAATACAGGAGCTGAGAATGGCGAAGATAATACACCTTTAGGTGAATTTAAAGTATATAGAAAAAAAGGCGCAAACTGTAAATCTTCTAAATACCCACTCCCAAAAGGAGGCTCTCCAATGCCCTATTGCATGTTTTTCCATAAAGGATATGCAATTCATGAATACCAAATGCCTGGATTTCCAGTTAGCCTTGGTTGCGTTAGAGTTGATAAAGAAGATGCAAAATGGTTATATAAATTTAGTCCAATGGATACAATAGTTATTGTTCAAAAATAATAAAAATTATTTCTTATCTATTTGCTCTTGCGGATGCCATTTTATAGAATAAAGCTCATGCCTTCTGTCTTTTAAATTTTGAACTGTACCTTCATATCTAGAATAATTTAAAGTATCTAATCTTAAATCAGCAAAAGCCACAGTCTCAACATTAGGAGTTGTATCTGCTGCAATGCCATCTCTAGAAAAGTGAAAATCACAAGGTGTTAATATGCAACTTTGCGCATATTGTATGTCCATATTATATACTCGAGGTAAATTTCCAACATTACCTGACATTACAACATATACTTGGTTTTCAACAGCCCTTGCCTGACAACAGTATCTAACTCTTAAATAACTTTGTCTCTCATCTGTACAAAATGGCACAAAAATTATTTTAACGCCCTGATTGACTAAATGTCTTGCTAATTCGGGAAATTCACTATCATAACAAATTAATATTCCAACTGGACCACAATCAGTATCTATAACATTTAAAGAATTTCCACCTTGAATATTCCACCAATATTTTTCATTAGGCGTTGGATGAATCTTAACTTGCTCATGAATAGAACCATCTCTTAAAAAAGCATAAGAAACATTTTGTACAGTATCTTTAACCATAGTTGGATGCGAACCGCCTATAATGTTTATATTATATTTTAGAGCAAGATTTAAAAACATTTCTTTTATATAATCTGTATATTCAGTAAGTTTTAAAATTGCTTTTTCTGGACTTAATGGTTCGTTTTCAATTGATAGTAATTGTAAAGTTAAAAACTCAGGGAATAATACAAAATCAGAATGATAATCAGCAACAACATCAACAAAATATCTCACTATTTGTTCAAATTCTTCCAAAGAAGAAATTCCCCTTTGCATATATTGAACAGTTGCTACTCTTATTAAATTTTCTTTATTACCTAATTTTGCTTTCCCTGGAGATGATGGCGATATATATTCAGGATTATGCCAAATCAAATGCACCGCATAACCTAAAGACTCATCATCCTCAGGTAAATATTTTTTCAAAAGCCCTAAAATATCGAACCCTTGTCTTTGTTGAAAGCTTATAACTGGATCTTTTATTTCTTTATTATCTATTTTTTCTAAATAATATTCTGCAGTTTTATATTTTTTAATTTTCTTACTAAGAGTTGGTATTCTAGCTCCTAATATAATACCTTTTAGATTTAAATTTTTACATAATTCTTTACGTTGTCTATAGAATCTATCTCCAATTCTTCGCCCTCTTAATTTACTATCAACAAAAATTTCAATACCATATAAATAATCTCCTTTTGGATCATGAGTTGAGGCATATCCATATCCAGTAATAGTATTCCAATTATGTTTTTTAAGCGCATTTTTTTCAGAAACTATTATGCTTGCACAATAACCTACTATTTCGCCGTTTAACTCAGCTACAAACTGACCTTCAGGAAAATTATGAATTTGTGATTTTAAAATATTTGTGGAATATGGCTTAGACCAAGTGTAAACTTCAGAACAAAGTCTTTTTATACCTGGTATATCTGATTTTTTTGCATTTCTAACTATTAATGAAATCTTATTCACTTAAAAATCCCTTTTTTATTTCTTCCACTATGATTTAGTTTAGCAAAAAATAGTGGAAAAAATGAAGTTTTGGGATTTATAACTTATAAAGTTTTAATAACTCCCTCTACTTTTAAAAGAGTATCTTGAATTATTCTGTCATCATGCTTTAAAGAAACAAATCCAGCTTCATAGGCAGAAGGAGCGAAATAAACACCTGATTTTAATGATTCTCTAAAGAATTTATTAAATTTTTCAACATTACTTTTAACAACATCTGAATAATAATCAACATCTTTTTTATCAGTAAAATATATTCCAAACATTGTTCCTAATGATCTTGCAAACAAATCAATATTATATTTTTTTGCTATATCATTTAAACCAGAAACCAATTTTTCTGTCTGTTTTTTAATATACTCAAAGTTATTATCTTTAGTTAAAATATTTAATGTTGTTAATCCTGCGCGCATTGCAATTGGATTACCTGATAAAGTACCAGCTTGATATACTTTTCCTAAAGGAGCAAAATTATCCATAATTTCAGCACTACCACAAATAGCTCCAACAGGCATGCCGCCACCAATAACTTTACCCAATGTAGTTAAATCAGGTTTAATATCATAATATTCCTGAGCACCCCCAAGAGATACTCTAAAACCACTCATTACTTCATCAAATATTAAAAGACTTGAATTTTTATCACATAACTCTCTTAATTTTTGTAAGAAATTATCTTTTGGTAATATTAAATTCATATTTCCAGGAACTGGCTCAATAATAACAGCAGCTATTTGATCTTTATATTGATTAAATAAAGCCTCAACATTTTCAATATTATTATATTCAGCAAGAAGTGTATGCTCTGTAAAGCTATCTGGAACACCTGCTGAACTAGGAACTCCTAAAGTTAAAGCACCTGAACCAGCTGCTACTAAAAGATGATCTGCATGGCCATGATAGCAACCAACAAATTTTATAATCTTATCTTTATTAGTGTACCCTCTAGCAAGCCTAATAGCGCTCATTGTAGCTTCAGTACCAGAGCTTACAAACCTAATTTTTTCCATATTAGGCATAATTTCAAGAACTTTTTCAGCAAGTTCTATTTCAAGTTCTGTTGCAGCTCCATATGTTAGGCCTAACTTAGCTTGCTCTTGAACAGCTTTAATTACTTCAGGATGAGCATGACCTAATATTAAAGGCCCCCATGAACCTACATAATCTATATATTTATTATCATCTTGATCATAAATATAAGCTCCCTCACCTTTAGATACAAAAAATGGGGTATCTCCAACTGATTTAAATGATCTTACAGGTGAATTTACTCCACCAGGAATTACTTTTGATGCTTTTTCGAATAGAATTTCTTTTGATAACATAATGACTCCACAATGCTGGCAACTAGCTAATATGGAGTTATTATATATTAATAAGAATTGAACCTCAATAATGGTTATTAAGAACCAAATCCAACCTTAAGTGTTTTTTTGTTTGATTCTACTGTAGTGTTCAAAGCCTCTGGTTTTGGTTCTAATTCCTTAATAAGCTCTAATTTTTCATCTAGTTCGTCTAGAGATGTTTTTAATTGCTCAAAGTCATTACCAAGCTTAGATAATCTTTCTTGATGCAGTTTTCTATATATGCCGCCTTTTTCAAAAGATTCTTCTAGAAACTTATTTTCATCATCAGAAAGTTTGTTTTGATCGTCTGATGAGTCAGTTTTTTTCTCTTTATTATTTAATTTTCGATAATATCCTTCTAAAGACTTTTCATTTAATTTATCTTTAGGGGTACCTAAATAAATTCCTGTAATATTATTTACAAGATCTTTGCTATCTACTTCATCTTTTTCTTCAGAAACTTGGTGTTTAGCATCAAAAAGTTTTGCCAAATGCTGATTAATTCCTTTAAACTCTTTAATATTAGCCGCTTTATATAAATCATAAATTTTTTGATTATTTTTACTTGGTTGTTCAGGCAAGTGACACTTTCCAAGTAACCCTGCTTCAATAAAATGTTTTGAAAGCAAACTAAAAATTTGCAACATTTCTTCATCCGTACCACCATTTATTCTAATTTCAGGTAGTCTTGGATTATCATTATCAACATAACCTAAAGCTTCAATATAAACAGTTAAAAATATTTCTAATGTAGCTGAAAATTTGTCATTAAGATTAGCATCTTCAGAGACTTTTGCAGAAACTTCTAAAACATTATGTTCATTTTTCTTAATTGAAAATTCAGCTCCAGTTAATGATTTAAAAATTATACCTTTATCTTCTTCTTTTTTATCATTTTCAGAATCCCCTAAAACAACTTTTGGACTTTCTGATTCTTCTGAAACATCGGAATTAGTTACTGAAACAGTTTCATCATCTACTGTTGCTTGAGCAGAAGGCTTTAAAAGAGTTTTTTCTTCATTTTTTTTATGTAAATTAAAGGCAACTAGATTGTCCTCTTCTTTTTGTTTTTGTTCTTTATCTGCTATTTCTGTGCTACTAATCATATTTAACCCCACCATAAAATATGTATGTAAAAACAATATAAATATTTTTATATTTAATTATATAGATAGGCCGGATAATAACAAACTATTTAAAATAGTAATCTTCGTTATATCCTCCTCCGAGTATATAACGAATCTTACTATCCCCCTATTTCAAGACATGATACATGATTTATATTAAGAAATAATTAATTTAATATTCTAATTTAACGAAAATCTGGTGGTGACTCAAAGCTGTTGGCAAGATTAAATTTCCATTCCAAATTCAAATTTATTAA
>Ga0066641_10000889_pt1 | contig 13559 bp, 12 predicted proteins | sample CryGeyCG2114_065_FD_59509 | JGI IMG/M metagenome (GOLD analysis project Ga0066641, IMG submission 59509) | Groundwater microbial communities from aquifer - Crystal Geyser CG12_big_fil_rev_8/21/14_0.65 | ecosystem: Environmental > Aquatic > Deep subsurface > Groundwater | place: USA: Utah: Grand... | reverse complement strand
TTGAAGTCCTTGAGTTCCCGGGTCCACCGGGCCACCCGCTTGAGGGCTATTTGTTGTTCCATGAGAACGGGGCCCGACTTGCGATTCAGCTCCAGTAGAGTCTGATTCACGCGGGTCAGAGATCCTGGTACCGGCCCTTGGGATCCGGGCCGAAGCACGATCGTGCCTTCTCCAGGCATGGCTCGTGGTTTGTCCATGGTCACGAGGAGATGCATCAGGCTTTGCTTGTTGATCCGGACGAGTTCTCTTGATGTGCGAATTCCGCCGAGAATGTTTCCAAGAGAATCGCGAATTGTGAACAAGCTTCCCAGTAGCTGCTGGAGATCGGCTTTGCGATCTCCGAGGCGGATCCGATCTCGCGTCAGGTAGGCCAGCTGGTGCGAGAGTTGCTCCAGATGACCCACCTCTGCGGTCGCAGCCTGAAACGCCTTCCTGAAAAATACCAAAAGAGATTCTAGTTGTCGCAAACCCGATTTCTGGTTTCCTGAGCCCTTCTGGATGATCTGAGTCATTGCAATCATCCCAGGCAGGGCGGCGATCTGGCCTTCACGGGTCATGATCGGTTCGAGCTCCCGATCCACGGCTCCCAAGGCGTCCTGGGCGCTGCTCAGGACCGATCGGGCTTCCACGACCAGCTGGTGGGAACTCTGAATCTGGAGCATCATGCGCTCCATGGCTGTTTGGGCGCGGAGTAACGTGGTGCCGTTCGGGTCGGTCGTCAGCGTCTGGATGAAGGCCTCGACCAGTGCATGGCTAGGAGATATCCCTTCCTCGAGCAGGTCTGCCACGCGCTCCGGTAGGATGAATCCCTGGGTGAGACTCCATGATCCGAGCTCGTAGGTTTGGGTGCCGAACTGGCGCAGTGACGCAGATCCTACGTCGAGGGGAAGAATGTCCCTGAACGCCAGTCTCACGCCGGATGAGGGCGAAGGGGCTGGTCCAGTCCCCGTGGGCGGCGGATTCGCCGCAGGCGGCTCCGATGGGCGAGGTGGTGAGGCGGCTGGCATTTCGTCAAGAAACTTGAGGGCCTCGTCGTACTTCTTGGGGCCTTTCGCTGAGTCCTGCTCGTTCAGCACGCGTCCAACCTGGTCATTCAACCAGTCGAGGACGGATGCCACGCCATGGCCGGGCCAGGCCAAGGCCCCGAGGACAATTGGCAGGAGTATTGGTCGAAGCCCTGATCGGTGTCCTAACTTCATGGTCACACCAGGAGTTTCCGGGCGTAAGCGGAACAGGATCCGGAGTGAAGTATCCGGTCAGTCAAAGTATCGACACGAAGTGCCGATAAGATGACCGAATGTGTCACGTCAGGTTCGCGGAAACCCGTCGGGGACCTGGGTTCAAAAAATATTGACCGAATCCTCCAGCGGGGAATATCTCAGCGATTAATGGACCCGGGGAGAGAACTGTCCTAACGAGCGAGTGATACAATGTACCGGCCTAGGCCGGTGCGCGAACGGACGATTGGCGCTCAACGCCAGGTGTAGCCATGGCCCCACGAAAATCCGGGATGAATCAAGCCGAACAAAGCAGCGGAAGGGGCCCGGCGACCGCGTGGACGCAAGAGCTTCGACCCACGAACTCTCAGCTCGCCGAGTCGGGATCGCTCCAGAGAGGAAACCCGACCTCATCGCGGATCGAACTCAGGGTTCTCAGGGGCGGATTGTCTCTCGCCGACGTGGGTGGCGCCGGGACTGGCGTTACAAGCCTTCCACGCTGGGTCCGTTTCTTCGTCGGGTTGCTCACTCTTTCCGCCTTGATAGCGGGGATCGCATTCCTGATGCGTCCCTCGACCGTGGCGATCCGACCCACGGAACCGAGACCTCCGACTGAGGAGCTGCGGGGGCTGCTCCCTGATTCGGTGACCAAGCCTCGATTGACCTTCCTGGTTCTTGGCGTGGATTCGCTAACGGGTCGTGGCCGATCGGACACGATTTTCCTGGTTCACCTGATGGTGGATTCCCAAAAAATTCGTGCGCTTTCCGTCCCACGAGACACGTACGCCATGATCGAGCGACCGAAAAAAAACGTCCGCGACAAGATCAACCATGCGTATGCCTGGGGTGGAGCGGAGCTCATCAAGAAAACCGTCGAGAATGTGATGGGACTCACTGTCGATCATTATGTCGTCATCGATTACAGCCTGTTCCGGCGGATTGTAGATTTCATCGGGGGCGTGCCCCTCGACGTCGAGAAAAGGATGTACTACATCGATAACGCCGGCGGATTGAAGGTCGATCTGCAGCCTGGAATGCAAACTCTCAATGGAGACCAGGGTCTCCAGTACGTACGCTTCCGGTTCGATAGGTTGGGAGATACCGGGCGCATCTTGCGCCAGCAAAGATTCGTCGGCGCTGCGCTGAAGCGACTCAAGGAGCCAGGAGTCCTTCTCCATCTGGCTTACAAGATGCCTGCGCTTCTTGAGTACGTGACCACCGATATGCCCACGACTCTGGCACTGAAGCTCCTTTGGAATCTGCGCAGCTTCGAACCGGAGGATCTCGACGTGATGACCTTGCCCGGGTCGGGCCGGAATGTCGCCTCGAAGATGTATGGTAAGAATATCTACTATTTCTTTCCAGATGAAGTCGATCTCGAGGGGGTACGAGATCATTGGTTCTTCGAGCCGGAGCCAACTTTCAAGCGGGGCGAGGGCTCGCGCAAAAAAAAACTCGATCCGCCAGAAGTTAAAGCCTCGCATCTCAATCCCGGTGCATCTAGTTCATCAAGTTTATCGGCCCACACGACGGCTTCGTCCGGCTCCGCGGCCCATGCCCCGCCCGGAACCGGTGACCCTGAATCCTCTCCTTCGAGTCACGGTGCCGTAGCGAAGGCTTCAACGCCCGCACCGTCACTGTCACCGTCCGCAGCAACAGCAGCGCGGGAATCCATGGCCCCGACGGTGCCGCTAACTCCGGATCCATCGCCGGCCTCTTTGGCGGGTCCCGATTCTTCGGATGTCTCGACTCCTTCCCCCTCGGGAGGCACTGGCGAACTTGATCCTGGCTTGCCGTTCTCGGATCTGGTGGGGCCTGACGCCTCTGAAGTCAGCGGGGACAATGGTGAGGCCGATCATCTCTATGGTGCCCCCGGGACCTATTACGATGATGAGGGCTACGACGACGAGGCCTATCAGGACTCCCTCGGCACGGAAGGGCATTGAATGGTCGCCAGGAAAACACTGCCTGCCTTCCGCCTCCTGTCTCGCACCTCGTACCTGCCGTGACTCGAGTCCCTGAGGAAATCTACGGGTACGAGTTGCCCGTCGAGCTCATCGCTCAAGGGCCTCGAATCGACCGCGCCTCTTCACGGTTGATGGTGGTCGATCGGGATCGGGGCACCATCGAGGAAGACGTCTTCGAGGAAATCGGTGCGCGCTTCCGCCCGGGAGACGTCCTGGTGCGCAACGATACACGGGTCTTCAAGGCGCGCGTCCACGGAACTCGAAGGGGCTTTGCCGGTCGGATCGAAGCACTCTTCTTCGAGCGGATCGACGATCGTCGCTGGCGAGCGCTTCTACGGCCGGGCAAGCGGGTGCGGGAGGGGGCTATCCTGGAGCTGGGGGGCGTGGATGTTGCCGTCCTCGAGCGGAACCATGGTGGGGAACGCGTTCTTGAGTTTCCACCCGGCCTGGATGTCTGGTCCTTTTTCGAGGCTAATGGGGAGGTCCCGTTGCCCCCGTACGTGAAGTCCGCAGTCGAACTGCCGGATTATCAGACGGTCTACGCACGGTCACCGGGGGCTGTCGCGGCCCCCACGGCAGGATTCCACTTCACGCCCGATCTGTTCGAGAGTCTCGAGGCCAGGGGGGTTTCCATCGTCGACGTGACCCTGCACGTGGGGCCCGGCACATTTCTACCGATCCGAAGCGACGACTACCTGGATCACGAGATGCATCGGGAGTGGTTCGAAGTCCCGGAACGGGCTTCCCGAATCCTGGCAAAAGCTCTTGATGCCGGATCCCGAATCATTCCGGTCGGCAGCACGTCGATGCGGGTCATCGAGACCGTGGCAAAGGAGAGTGACTTTGGTCCGCCGCTCTCGGGCTGGACGAGTCTCTATGTCACTCCCGGGGATCGCTTCAAGGTCTCCTCTGCGATGATCACCAACTTCCACCTCCCCCGGACCACATTGCTCCTGCTGGTCCTCGCCTTCGGGGGCACCGAGCTCGTGGGTCGTGCCTATCAAGAAGCGATCCGCAGGCGGTTTGAGTTCTTCAGCTTTGGCGACGCCATGTTCATCGTGTGATTCGATCTCCACGCGGCGTGGACAGGCTGATACAGTGGGGCCGGGAGGTCGGATGAGCGAGTCGAATTGTCGTCATGTATTCGAGGTGATCGAACGGTGTTCGGAAACGGGGGCCCGCAGAGGGCGCTTGACGACACCACACGGGGTGATCGACACGCCCGTGTTCATGCCCGTCGGGACACAGGGATCGGTCAAGACGATCTCATCGGAGGAGCTTGAGGGTTTGGGTTACCGGATGATTCTCGGGAACACGTATCACCTCCATCTTCGACCGGGCGAGCAGAGGATTCGGAAGCTGGGGGGGCTCCACCGCTTCATGAACTGGTCCCACGGCATCCTGACGGACAGCGGGGGTTTTCAGGTGTTCAGCCTGCGCGACATCACGCGGATCACCGAGGAAGGGGTCGCCTTCAGGTCCTATCTCGATGGCAGAAAGATCGATCTCACGCCGGAGCGTGCCGTGGAAATTCAGCTCGATCTGGGTTCCGACATCGTCATGGCATTTGATGAGTGCATTCCCTATCCGGCGGAAGAGTCGTATGTGCGGGAGGCTACCCGGCGGTCGTTCCGCTGGACCGAGCGCAGCTCGAAGGCGTTCCGGGCCCAGGTCGATGACGGAAGATTATTTTTCGGCATCATCCAGGGCGGCATGATTCCCCATCTTCGGGATGAATCCATGGCGGCGGTGCACGGCCTCGAGCCCGATGGATTGGCGATCGGCGGGCTATCGGTGGGAGAACCCAAGTCCATGTTTCGGGACATTCTTGCTCACACAGCCCCACAACTTGATCCCTCCCGGCCGCGCTATCTGATGGGCGTCGGGACGCCCCTGGACATCATCGAGGCGGTCATTGCCGGGGTCGATATGTTCGATTGTGTCATCCCGACCCGCCTCGGCCGGCATGCTCACGTGTATACCTGGGAAAGAAAGCTCAACCTGGTGAATGCCCGCTTCAAGGAGGATCTTAACCCTATCGACGTGACGTGCCGATGTTCGACTTGCGAGGGGTACAGCAGGGCATACCTCCATCATCTGTTCCGCGCCGGTGAGCCTCTGGGTCCTCGGCTCGCGTCCTACCACAATTTGAGCCACTTCCAGGATCTCATCGTGCGGATACGGGCAGGAATCTCCGAGGGTAATCTGCTATCCTTGGCAGCAGCGATCCGGAACGTGACGCTGGAAAAACTGTAGATCTTACTTGATATAATGAGTTCATTGGTTGCTCGCGTGACAATGGTCGCAGACGTCTTCCGCTGGATGGCGTTTAGTCTCTTCTGCATCGTGGCGGCCTTCTCGGTCTGGCCCTTCTACGTTTTGAAGAATTTTCCTCGTCTGATGATGTCCCGGACCTACTTTCCGGTTGGGGTCATCCTCATCGTCGTGGATCAGGCCGCCAAGGTCTGGGCTTCACTTCAGCTCAAGCTCATGATCCGACCCATCGTGTTGATCGATGGCTTCCTCGAGTTCAAGTACGTCGAGAATACGGGGGCTGCATTTGGCATTCTCAAGGGAAAAACCTTCCTCTTCGTCGTGATGGCCGCCGTGACGATCATGATCATTCTGGTCTACCTGGCCATGGTCGATGAAGAGGAGCCCATCGTTCGTGCCGCCCTGGTCCTGATCCTCGCCGGAGCGATTGGGAACCTGATCGATCGCGTCGTCTATGGCTACGTGGTCGACTACGTCCACATGTTCTGGCAATCGAAGGGCTTGGACTGGCCCGTATTCAATTTTGCTGACATGATCATCGATCTGGGCGTGGGTATCATTGTGCTCGACTTCATCCGGGATCTGGTCCGGGAGGGCAAGGGCGAGGCCCCCGCACAAGCCTGACTTAGCGCTCCTCCCACCATGCATCCCGTTCTCATCGACTACACGTTCCCTTGGGGCAGCCACCTCGTCATTCCATCGTTTGGTGTCTGCCTGGCTACGGCCTACCTGGTCGCGCTCAACTGGGGGTTCTCTCGATCGACCCGGCGCGGGTACAACCCGGAACTCGTCCACAACATGTTCATGTTCCTCCTGATCGGAGCCGTAGGGGGGGCGCGGGCGACCTATGTCTGGTTGGAATGGGACGAGTTCGTGGATCGTCCGCTGGACGCATTTCTCATCTGGAAAGGTGGTCTGGTCTTTTATGGTGGGCTGATCGGAGGATACATCACGAGCTGTTCCTACCTGTGGTATCAGCGTCAGCCCATGCTGCCTCTTTGCGACCTCTCGGTTTCGTGTGTCGCCGTGGGTCATATGATCGGTCGCGTCGGGTGCTTCCTGAATGGTTGCTGCTACGGTGTCGAGTGCGACCTGCCCTGGGCCGTCGAGTTCGGGGGACACGCGGGCGACATCCCCCGGCACCCGACCCAAATCTATGAGATCATCGGCTTGGGGATCATCTTGCTCATTCTTGAGGCCCTCTATAAACGACCCCACAAGCAGGGCATGATTCTCTCCGTCTACACGATCCTTTACGCCTTCGAGAGGTTCACGAACGAGATGGTTCGAGGGGACGATCGCGGTGGTGAGATGGTGTTCAATCTCTCGATCTCGCAGGATATCGCGCTCGTCGGGGTTGTTGCGGGGCTGGCGATGCTTGTCTACAGCCGGTGGATGCCTCCCTGGGACATGCCGATTCCTGCCCCTCGATTTCCGTTCGAGGATGGAGATTCGTCGCTCGCCTCTGCTGCAGACGCCCAGGGGACCACGCCAAGAAATTCGGACACTCCCCGACCGGGTGAATCTCAGCCATCAGTTAAGTCTTCAGGCAAGCCTGGCAAGAAGAAGAGCAAGAAGAAGGGCCCCCGGGTCTGACGGGCTGATCGATCATGCATCCAATTCTTCTCGATCTTGGCGGAGTCAAGATCTTCTCCTATGGTGTGATGATCGCTCTCGGATTCTTCGTTGCTTACGTCTACACCTGCTACCTTGCCCGGCGAATCGATATCGATGAGGATTACATCACGGACATATTCCTGGTCATCATCGTGACCTCGATTCTGGGTGCACGATTCAACTACGTCGTGACCCATCTCGATCGATACATGGCGAATCCTATACAGATCGTCCAGGTCTGGACGGGTGGGATGGTCTATCTGGGAGGGTTCCTCGGAGCGATCTTCGGGGCAATCCTCTATCTGAGGTATCGAAGATTCGAATTCGGGGTTTTCGCAGACATGTTCGGTCCAGCGGTTCCACTTGCGCAGGCCCTCGGGCGAATGGGCTGTTTTCTCAATGGCTGCTGCTTCGGGCTCGTCTGCGAGCCCCCCTGGGGAATGGTGTTTCCCCATCATCGGCTGCAACAGCCGTATCTCCCGACGCAGATCTATGAGGCGATCATTCTCGTGTGTCTTGCCATCGGACTGGACAGGTACTATCGCCGCAATACTGTTCCCGGCCAGGTCATGGTCGGTTATCTATATCTCTACTCGTTGGAGAGATTTCTGATAGAGTTCATTCGATTCGAGTCCGTTGAGGAAAGTTATATCTTCGGCCTGACTCTGGCTCAGTCTACTTGCTTGGTCATGTTGATTCCAGTAATCGGTTACCATCTTCATATTCGCAAGAAGTATGTCGGTCACCCGACGACCCCGGCTGAGGCTGCACAGGCCACCGGGGCAACTCTTGCCAGCCAAGAAAAGGGGTCGGACGTCTCTCCTCCCTCGAAGGATCACCTGTGATGGTTTCCAGCGACAGTTCCGGGGTCCGGGTCATTGATCTTGTCGTCCCCGAAGGACCGAGGATCCGTCTCGACGTTTTCATTTCTCGCTCCGTTGACGAACTTTCGCGGGAGCGGGTTCAGAATCTGATCAAGGCTGGTCAAATCCATGTGGATGGCCACGCAGAGAAGTCGAGCATGAAGCTCGAGCCCGGGCAGCAGATTCGGATTTGTATACCACCCCCCATCCTCCTCGACGTTCCCGCCGAAGACCTGGATGTTCCTGTCCGGTTCGAGGATGAAGATCTGATCGTCATTGTGAAGCCGCGAGGCATGCTCACTCACCCTGTCGGCGATCGCGCTACGGGCACTCTCGTCAATGCAATGAAAGATCGGTGCCGATCCCTGAGCGGAATCAACGGGGTGGAGCGACCCGGGATCGTGCATCGACTCGATCAGGGAACGTCAGGTCTCATGGTGGTCGCCAAGACGGATCGTGCCCATCAAGGCCTCGTCGACCTCTTCAAGGAACGTGAGGTGGTGAAGACCTATCAGGCGATTGTGGTGGGGGTTCCTCCCCACCGTCGAGGGGTCATCGATATTCCGATTGGCCGACACGAATCGAAGCGAAATCGAATGAAGATCGACACCTCCCGCGGGCGTCCGTCACGGACCGATTACACGCTTCTTGAGTCGTTTCATCATCATGCCAGTCTCCAGTTGGGTCTTCATACCGGCAGAACACACCAGATCCGGGTACATATGGCACACATCGGGTATCCAGTACTGGGAGACCACCTGTACGGGCGGGGTCGCGTCGAAGGTCTTGAGGGGTTCGCTCTCCACGCGTGCCGTCTCTCTTTCCTTCACCCGGTATCCGGGGAGGCCCTTGATTTTCAGGAAGCGCTCCCGGACGACATGACATTCTGGTTGGAGCGATTACGGACTCGGGAGAGTGAGTCTACCGGGCCGTGAAGTGATCGGATTGTCTCTCGCTCAGACAGGGCCTCGTCAAGGTCTATCGTCAAGGTCTATCGTCAAGGTCTATCGTCAAGGTCTATCGCTAGGGTCTCTCTGGGGGGCGGAAGGCGCATCGAGCGGGAGGTTGGCCCGTAGAGCCTTTACCAGTTCGGCTGCCATGAAGACCTTGACCAGGCCGGGAATGACGAATGGTGCGGCCCATCCCGTGAGAGCCTGTCGCGGAGGGACTCCCATGCCCAGGATCGGCCAGATCGCACCACATGCCAGCACGACGAAAAGTCCCGGGACGATCGCCACCATGAACTGGAAGCGAGTCTCTGGCTTGAGTTTCAGCGTTGTGATTCCAGTCACGTAAGCGGCAACGATGAAGCCGAAAAGGAAGCCGGCGGTTGGACCGAGAAGTACGCCAAATCCAGAGGCTCCTCCGGCAAAAACGGGAAAGCCCAGGCATCCCAGACAGAGATAGAGGCACATCGAGAGGGCCCCGTGATGGGGTCCAAGGATCGGGCCTGCAATCAAGACTCCGATCAACTGTGCCGTGAACGGTACATACAGGAAGGGCAGAGGGATGGCCACCCAGGCCAGAATGCACACGGTTGCCGTGACGAGAGCCGTCAGGACCATCTTGCGAACTGCCATGATCTGATCACTATAGCAGGCCGCTTGTCCTTCACCTTGCTTGTCCTCTATTTTGCATGCGACGGGGTGGTAAGATTGGCCACTCCGAAACTTCGCGCCTCCGGCGTCTGACCCTGCGAATTCAATGATGTGGTTCTCGAAGAAGAAAAAAGATTCGTCTCCGGATGTATCCGGTGCTACGCCACCGCGCTCTCCTCAGGAACCGCTAGCCCTCCAAAAACTGCGCCGGGCCCGTGAGGAGCTGGCGCAGGAGGCCCCGCGCGGATTCTTCGCGCGCTTGAGTCAGGGAATCTCCAGGACACGCGAGAACCTGGTCGGCCAGATGAAGAGTCTGCTCGCCGAAGCCCCGGTCATGGATGATGTGGCCTTCGAGCGACTTGAAGAGCTTCTACTCTCCGCGGACTGCAGCGTGGAAACCGCCCTAGGCATTGTGCAGGAGTTGCGATCCCGCTACGAGGAGGATCCCTCCCTGACACCCGAGCAGGCGCTGGCCCACGTGCGTGCTGACCTGAGCAAGCGGATCTCGAAGAACTTCACCCCCATGAATCTCGATCACCAGCCCTTCGCGGTCATCCTTGTCGTGGGAGTGAATGGAGTGGGCAAGACCACGACCATCGCGAAGCTGGCACATATCTTCAAGGCATATGGAAAGAAGATACTCCTCGTTGCCGGGGACACGTTTCGGGCAGGGGCCATCGAGCAACTTGCTACCTGGGGGAGGAGGCTCGACATCGAGGTTCGGAAAGGGAAGCCGGGCGGCGATCCTTCCGGTATCGTATTCGACGCACTCCAGTCTGCAGAGGCTAATGGCTTCGATCTGGTGATTATTGATACTGCTGGGCGACTCCACACACAGGTCAACCTGATGGAAGAGATCAAGAAGGTTCGTCGAGTGGTGCAAAAGCATGTGCCCGACGGCCCCCATGAAACCTTCCTGGTACTGGATGCGACGACTGGACAGAATGGGCTTCGTCAGGCGGAGATGTTCAACCAGGCGCTGGATCTTTCGGGTCTTATTCTGACGAAGCTCGATGGAACCGCCAAGGGAGGTATTGTGGTCTCCATCGTGGAGAAGCTAGACCTGCCTATCCGATTCGTCGGCGTCGGGGAGGCCGTGGATGACCTGCAGGCCTTTCGCGGGTCCGAGTTCATGTCGGCTCTCTTCGGGGATGCTGGCCCCGCGGGCGCCTGACCTTCATCGTGAAGCTTGTCGCCCATGATCGGGTATCTCACGACGGTTTCGAACGGGCGCGCCAGAGTCTTTACCCCTTATGATCGTTGTTATCGCATCTTCCACGAATCCTGTAATCGAAGCGTCACCTGGATGGGGATCCGGCAACAAATGTTGATGGTGGGACGATCATGAACTGCGCAATCCGAGAAAATGTGTCGGCTTCTCCCGGGCTTCCCGATGATGCGAAGTTGTGGCGACTCGCGGGGCCGCTGTCTTCCCAGTGTTTCTACCTGGCTCGCGTCGCGTCTGGCCTCGCGCTCACGTTCCTGCTGCCGACGAGTGGTCGTGTCGCAGTCTTCATCCTGGTTGTGTTTCTGGCGGCCCCACCTGCGGGGGTTGCGCAGCGTAGGGTCGATGACATCACTCCGGTGAGCCAGCCGTTTACCGGCTTTGCTCCCATTCTTCCGGGTCGCGTTGCCGAACCAACTCCCGCTCCTCGAAGACCCTCGCGTCCCCGATCCTCTCCGGCCCTACCCGTCCGCGTTGTCTCGCCCCCGGCACGACTGACGTATCCCTCGGAGCAGAGCTCTCGTGACCTGGCAGGTCCTTCATCGGGCGTAGAATTCGGCCCTCTCCACCGGAATGTGCTTCTGGCGGAGCTGTATTTCGATCAGGCACGTGCCGCGAAATCGAAGGGCGATGAGGGGGAGGCGGAAACCTACCTTGTCCGGATCCTCGAGTTGGAGTTCCCCCTGGTCCCTCGAGCCCAGTATTTGCTCGGTGGAACTCATGTCCTCTTGGGTCAGCTTCAGATGGGGCAAGGCAAGGTCGGGCTGGCCCGAGCTTCGGCGAAAGAGGCGATCCAGAGGATCGGACCCGGTGGGGGTGTGCTTCTGGCCGAGGCCTACAAGCTGCTGGCTCTCGTCGCAGACCAGGAGGGGAAGCACGATTTCGCAGTCCGGTATCGGCAGGACGCCATGCGGGTTCTTGCCGGGCCTTGATCTGGTGGGATTGGACTCTCGCCACGGGCTGCCAGACTCCCCGACGGCGACCCGGTATCCCCTGTGATAGGATGATCCCCGTGAATCCCAAAAATGCATCCGTCGAGGATCTCCTGCGCCAGACGCTGGGTTTGTACCAGGAACGTTACGAGAGTCTCGAGCCGGCGAATCGAGTCATGGCTCTCGGAGTCCTTCTTGAGTTCCTGGTGGCAAATGACACCAGCACCCTTCAGTTGATCGAACTGGTCTGTGCTCTGACCGTGCTGGATTCGGGTGACCCTCTCCCCCAATCTCTTTCTTCGTACGTTGACCCGGATCAGGCGTCGCGGATCCGTTCGCGAGGCGCGCTTCTGACAGTGCTGGGAGATTGTGGGGAGCCCCACAAGATATTCAGTGCATGCCGTGACCGTATCGGCGGATTCGATGCACGAACCGATCCCGCCAGGTTGAAGGCCATTCGGGATCGGGCGGGAAAGGCTCTCGCAGGGTACGCCGGGATGCTTCTCGCCGCGCATCTGGCGAGTGGCCAGAGGCCTGCTCGAGACACGAAGCTCAAGCCGGAACTCCTCTCCCTCCTGCCATGGGCTCTGCGACGGCTCGGGTATCCGATTCCCGCGAGCATGGTTCCCCAGGAGCTGACCCAGCTGGCTGTCACGGGACTGGCCCGCCCTCCGATGTCTGCATCAGCGGGATTGCCATCCATCGGGTCATCCGTACCCCAACCCCCACGAGATCCATCTCAGATTGCCAGCTGGCTCGGTCGTCTCCAGGATCTCGAAAAGCGTCGGTCCGAGTGATATGGCGCGGGAAAAGACCCCTTTCAACTGGGTGATCGCGGGATGGTTCCTTGAGGCGGCGCCCTGATCCGTGTTGTCCTCCTGTAGAACCCGTCTGCAGCCTTGAGGATCTGGCTGCGGCATGGCCTTCCTTGCCCGCGAGTACGGGGTTCGAAGGCCTCCGGGCCCGCATCTGGAGCGAGTGGATGACCGGCGCCCTGCGTGGCTATTCGGTGGTGTCCGGGTTCCCCTGAAAATTATCAGGCGAGTCGTTGGGATTGGGTGGCTTGGGGTTGGGCTCCCGATCGACCAGGGGGATGTTCGAATCCTTGACCGTCATCACGGATGCAACGATCTCCCTGATCTCACGAATCCCGCCTACGCCTGCGCTTGTACGGTCGGGCGTGTGGATGAGTACCCGGACGCGCTTGGATCGTTCTTCGTAGGGGTCGCGAAGGGGGAGGGGAATCGTGTTCGCGAGAAAGACGTAAGATACTTCACCAGACTCGACCGCGATGACCCGGGTGAAGGCTCCGTCCTGTGCGAAGTCGTCACCGGAATTGACTTCCTCGTTGAGACATCCGTCATCCACCAGTTCGATGGGTCCATTCACTGTGTCATTGAAATCCATGTTGAAGTTGTTGAAACTCCCGGTGACGAAAACCGACCCCCCCGGAACCGGTCGGCTGCATGCAAAACTGTTGATGATCTGCCGGCTATCCTCGCGAAAGAAGACAAATCGCGCGAATCCCGCTCGTTTCGGTCGCATGGCGAGACGCTGCGGTGCGGTATCACCCAGGCAGACGATCAGTCGGGGATCGGGAAACAGGGGAGGAAGTCCGGTTCCAGGGAACAGAAAGTTTACCGCGACGGTGTCGTCGGGCCCCGGCAATTGAATGCGCCCCTTGAACTGCACGTTCTTGCAGGCTTCACCGAACACCGTCCCCAAGCTCTGGACATCACCACCGTAGGTGATTTGGTAGTCCTCGTGAGTCGCGACCACGTACGAGAACTGGCCTCCGCGTTGTGTCCTGATCGTGGCTTTACCATCGGTGTTCGTGAAGGCAAGATCGTTGTCCCCCACGAGCTC
>Ga0066641_10000883_pt1 | contig 13608 bp, 10 predicted proteins | sample CryGeyCG2114_065_FD_59509 | JGI IMG/M metagenome (GOLD analysis project Ga0066641, IMG submission 59509) | Groundwater microbial communities from aquifer - Crystal Geyser CG12_big_fil_rev_8/21/14_0.65 | ecosystem: Environmental > Aquatic > Deep subsurface > Groundwater | place: USA: Utah: Grand... | reverse complement strand
AACGCACGACCTACGGATTAGGAATCCGGTGCTCTATCCTGCTGAGCTACGGGGGCAATCTATTTATCAATGATTTAAAAAAATTAGAAAACGAATCAGTGTACGTATGGGAATCAAACGGCTTAAAGGTATTTCAACTTCCTGCGGATAATATCACACAGGCAGTCGTCTTCAAAAACAAATACATCTTCATTTAATACCCTGGCAGAGAGTTCCCCCGCTTTTAAAAGTAATCATCATCCAAGACTGATCACAATCGATCCGTGACCTCAATGAATTGAAAATACACCAAGGAGGCTCTCCCGGCATGCATTTCATGCAATGGAGGAGACTCGGTCCGGGAGGCCTCGATGGTAACTTTTCAGACTTCTTCTTTTTGATTAAAATCCAAAGCGCAGATAGGTTCTGAGGGACTGTTCGTCTCCAGCAGTGTTGCTTGTCCCCCCTACTCTCACATCAGAAGTTCGATATTCCAGATTGAGTTTGATATTGGGCACGAAGTGATACTGTAAGGCTGTAACGACAGCATACTCTTTGGCCTTACTGCCAAGGGTGTCATGCCAATCATAACGGGCCACGGCTAGTAATTTTTCGGTGAATTTATAGGTTCCTTCGACGGTTCCACTGACAGCTTGATAGCCATGGATTTTTGCATTTTCGGTAAAATTCAAATCATCCCCTCCCTTGAAATGATAGGCATGGGCTATCAGCTCCCATTTTTCTCCAAACAGTTGCACACCGCCTCCTGCGGTGAATGATTTTCCGCTATTGGTTTTTGTTCCGCTTTCATCGGTTCGGAACATGATGGAAAAGGTATGGCCTGCTTCACCAAAATCTTTCATAAAATATCCAAAGAACGATTTGAACATTTTATCTTCGGTCTCTGTGGTAGAGCCATCACCGCCACCCAGTATGTACCGTATCCCGGACTTTTCGAATTGACCGTTGATCTCAATTCCCTGATTGCCAAAAGTTACATTATCGGTTCGGGATGAGGTTGTTTGGACCAGGTAAGTTGAAAATGTAAGTCTTCTTGGATGAGACAGTGCGTAATTATCAACATTGTATTGCCCTATTTTGATATTCAAGGCACTGTCGGGAAGGATGTCATTGAATTGCAGAAGTGGGAAATTATCGACAGTCAATGCGTCAATGAAATAAGAAACTCGAGGTGCAAGCGTTCCACCGCTGAATAATTCCAATCCTTCAAAAACGAATTCATTGCTAACACCTCCAGGATTGCCCGTACGATCATTTGTTGACCTGAAACCCATACGACCCACTGCGGCAACAGGCCAAACTTTGTCTTCCCATACAAACTTACCTTCTTCATCCGCCAGTCGATAGCCACGATTTTTAAATGCGATCCCAAATTTGTTCAGTTTTGGAAACTGAACATGACATTGGGTGCATGGGAAACCGTGCTTTCTTGCAAAAGCCGGTAAGGCTTCTGCCTTGTCAGGAATCGCTGTTAAAAAGATTGTTGTCACAAACACAATCGTTAAAAAACCGTTAATCAATCTAATCATTTCCGTTCTCCCCTTTTAAAACCAAAAAAAAGCCCCGACCAGAAATCACCTTTCGGTGAAACCGGTCGGGGCGTCCATTGGATTGGCCTCCGCAAAATATTCCGCTTAAAATCTGTAACTAGCTGGTATTAAGTTATTTCTTCCTCCTTAGTGATCTTTTTGATTCTGCCCAAGTGAAAATGCAGGATGACTTTTCCTGTGAACATCGCATTCACTAGTTTTTTAATACAATTGATTACTTTTTCCATCTTTATCCAAGACACTCAGGAACAATAAATCCGAATCCTAAAACTCAATAATATAAATGATTTTCATTATCAAAATTATATTGTATACTATTACTACGTCAACAACGCCTCTGTCAACAGGAAATTTTACCCTTAAATCGACAATCTTCTTTGCTTTAGCCTTATTGACCATGAAAAAATTCATTTTCCTGATTTTATTAATGCCCACATTAATATTGTTTCCAGCTTGTGGGCCAAATACCTTTTTTGGGACTTGGGGGCGAATTGTAATTCCATTGGAGTCTTCATCTTCTGAAATTGCCTCTGAAAATTTATCTTCAAGTATGTTTGAACCAAACTCTAATTTTCTACAGATAAATAATAAAAAAATTGATTCGTTTTCCAAGATTTTTGGAATCCCAAATCGGGATGGTCAAATTCTAATGCTGAATGACGCTGGCGGGGAAACAGGGATTTCTGTTTCCGCGGGTGACTTTAACAATGATGGTCTGGACGATATTGTTTTGGGTGCTCCTGAATCTGATGGGGTGTTGAAAGATACATCCATTTCTGGTTGGGTTTACATGATTTTTGGCAAGAAAAATTTTTCTAAAAGTATCGATCTGAAGAGTGATGTCGATTTGAGCTTTTGGACAGGTGATGATGCTGGAAGAAACCGATTGGGACATGCATTGACTTTTGCTGATTTAAATGGGGATGGCATCAAAGATCTTATAATGGGTGCTCCCCACCACAATGGACAAGGCAATCAACGAATACATTCGGGTGCCATTTTTGTTGTTTTTGGAAAATCCAATCTCAGTGGAGTGGTCGATCTTTCTCGAATGGCCGATCTGATTATTCTAGGTGCTAACACAGGGGATCTGACAGGATTTTCTATTGCTGCCGGGAATTTAAACGGTGATACGGAAATGGATTTAATCATCGGGGCTCCAGGCTCTCAAATGGATGATTCGTCCATGTCCAAGGTTGGGTCCGTGTATATTTTATATGGCAGGAAGAATTTCCCCAAGGTCATTGATCTGTCTCAAAATAACAATGTCCGTTTGGCTGGCATTGATGGGGCCTCCAATAGAATGGCTCTGTCAGGGAACATGGCCGACCAGGCTGGCTTTTCTGTGCTGTTGTCTGATGTCAATGCGGATGGTCTCGATGATATTTTAATCGGTGCCCCTTTTGCGGATGGATTTCTTAACAAAGGTGAGGAGGTTGGCGAGGTCTATGTCGTTCTCGGTAAAAAAATACTTCCACCTCATCTGGATTTGAACCGTGATGCGGATGCTATAATTTTTGGTTCAAAAAATTTGGAGTTTTTTGGGAAACATCTCAGTTCGGGAGATATCAATGGCGATGGTATCACAGACATTTTGATCAGTTCTCCTGGCGCAAAAATTAAATCAAAGGACCGATTTTTAAATGGCATTGTTTTTGGGATTCCCGGCAGGAATGCCTGGGACAAATCAATTTTTTCCAAGGACAAACCCAACAAAGTTTATATCAGTAATTTTTGGACATCCGGTGATAACTATGAGTCTGCAATGTCAGGAAAGAGTTTGTTAGATTTTGGTTCAAGTGTGATTGCCATCGACTTGAATAAAGACAAAATTGATGATCTGTTGATAGGAGTTCCCGGTGCCCCAAAAAAAATATTTGATTTTGGGGCAGGTGCTATGAGTTTCTTTTTATCAAACAATGATAAACGCAGGTCGCAATCTTCCGGTATTTTTCAACCACCCAGCCTTGGTCCCAGCGAATCATTTGGCAAATCCATGGCCTTAGGGGATTTCAACGGGGATGGGCGCAAAGACATATTGATAGGTGCTCCGGGAATCATCAGGAACAATCAACGCAGTGCCTGTGGGGGTGCTTATATAATATTCCGTTAATATCCCGTCTCCTGATGTTATAAGAATCTAAGCTTATTTAATCCACCATTTTGTATGTGAATGTTTATGGGATATTTTCTTAACATGGTTTATCATGCATTGATTTGAACAGTCGATGAGCCTTACGCAACAATTTTTTCTCATTTCAAATAGACGGAATAATGCTAATGAGCACACCTGAAAAATTTAAATCATTGGTGGCCATCGCAGGTTTGTCGCTTCTTTTGATCTTTATAGTTAATTTCTTCACCACAATTTTTAGCAAATCGAGTATTCCCTTTGGTTCCGCTCCCCCCTCCCCTCCTTTAAAAATTGGAACCAATGTTTGGGCTGGATATGAGCCACTTTATCTCGCCCGTGAACTTGGATTTTATGATAACAGCTCCATTCGTCTGGTCGAATACACGTCTGCCTCGCAAGTGGCACGTGCGTATAGAAATAATGCAATACAGGTTGCCGCTCTCACACTTAATGAGACTCTATTGCTTTTAGAAAGTGGTCTCAATGCTAATGTCATTCTGGTAATGGATATTTCGAATGGCGGCGATGCCATTCTCGCAAAGCCTGGAATCAAAAGCCTGAACGATCTTCGAGGCAAAAGAGTCGGAGTAGAAAGAGAAGCTATTGGAGCATTTTTGCTCAGTGAAACTCTTCAAAAGTCAAATATACCCCTATCTGAAATTGAAATTATTTCAGCAGAAATCAATGAACAGGAGCGTTTATTTCTAACGGGAAAGCTGGATGCTGTTGTTACTTTTGAACCGATTCGATCGCGCCTCATAGCCAAAGGGGCAAAGCAAATTTTTGACAGTTCTAAAATACCTGGGGAGATCGTTGATGTTTTAATCATCGAAAAAGACTCTCTTGAGCTATTCCCTGATGAGGTGAATACTCTTCTGGTCGGCTGGTTTAAAGCTTTGGATTATTTAAAAACATACCCTGAAAAAGCGGCTCCATTAATGGCTCATAGATTAAAGCTATCACCTGAAGAAGTTCTCGATTCCTACAAGGGATTGATCTTCCCTGATATAACAAATGTTTTGGAGCTCATGGCTGAACCGGAATCTCCTCTAAAAAAAATTGCTAAAAAACTTTCTGATGTCATGCTCAAAAATAAATTTTTGCAAAAAAAAGTTGATCCTGAAGATTTTATCATTCCAGAAATTTTAGAAAAACTTGCCAAGTCTGGACAAGTGCAATCATCCGCGTCATTGGATGTGAGGGACCGCTACTGATGAAATTTTCTTTGCGTTACACCATTCCAATCATCCTTCTCATTTTCACTATTGTATTGGGGGTGTTGAGTTTAAAAATCAATGGGAGAATTGCGTTGGAAAGATTCCAGAATGATCTTTCAACCAAGCTTATCACTGCCTTGACCTTGCTTCAGGGTGAAGTTGAATATGGATTTCAAACAAATAATTTAGAAAGATTACAGGAGGAAATCTCTGATTTTGGCTCTGGCACTCACATTAAAAATTTATTCTTGATGGATCATGATGGAAAAATTTTAAGCGGGATAAAGTTTGCTCAAATCGGACTTAATGTAAAAGATGCTCTTTCAGATGCGGACAGGATTGACCTCAATAAAAAAATAGAAACATTCAAATCAAAATTCTCCGGGATAGTTTTTACAAGTCCTGATAAAAACACTCTGTGGGGGGTCTACCCCGTTAAAATTGGTTTCGACGAGTCAAATATTCGCCCCACGAAAACAGGAGCATTGGTCGCGGAAATAGATCTGGTTATCCCAAAACAGATGGTATTGAGTTTGGTGGAGAACCAGATCATTCAGTTTTTTTCCTTTCTAAGCCTGTTGATGGTTGTATTGGGCGTTTTCATTCACTTTCAGGTAACGCGCAGAATTCAAAAATTGATCTTGGCAATTGAATCATTTTCTTCAGGCAATCATCCTCCCAAAATCCAGGTGGGTGGAAATGATGAAATCACCGTCTTGTCAAAAGCCTTTGCAGACATGGCCGAAAAACGTATTCAGTCCAAAACAAAACTGCAAGAGAGTGAAAAAAATTACCGCAAACTTTTTGGACAACTCCGCTCAATCGTAGAGGAAACGTCCTCTAAAGACAGCAAAGAATTTTTTAGACTGTTGACACAACACCTTGCCAACTCCTTGAACATGCGTTATGCATTTATTGGAGAACTGGAAACAGAAAATCCAGACAAGATAAAAACCCTAGCCGTTTGGGCTGGAGAGGATAATATCGAAAACTTTGGTTACTCGCTAGCGGATACTCCTTGCGAAAAAGTACTGACAAAATCTTTATGTTGCTATCCTCAAAATATTCAGAAACTATTCCCTAAAGATATCTTACTCAAGGAAATGAATGTAGAAGGTTATTTGGGTATTCCGCTTTTTGACTCGCACCATAAATCAAAAGGAATTCTGGCTGTGATGCACGACGGCCCTATCGTTGATGTAGAGAACGCTAAAATCATACTTTCCATCTTTGCCAGGCAAGCTGAATCGGAGTTGGAACGCAAGAATACAGTCAATGCACTCAAAGAATCCCGAAATATGTTGCAGTTGGTCATAGACACCATTCCGATCGGTATATTTTGGAAGGATAGAAATTCTCGCTATCTTGGCTGTAATCAACATACAGCTAAAACGGCTGGGTTGGGCTCTCCTGAAGAGATCATAGGCAAAGATGATTATTCTCTTATCTGGAATAAATATGCGGATTCCTATCGTAAAGATGACTATGAGATCATTACCACAGGGAAGCCCAAACTGCATTATGAGGAACCGTTGCATTTGCAAAATGAAAAAGAACTCTGGGTCCAAACCAGCAAAGTACCCTTAAAAAATATCGAAGGAGATATTACAGGTGTTATTGCAACTTATGAAGACATCACCTCACGCAAAGAGGCTGAAAAAGAATTGCAACGATATCAAAACCATCTGGAAGAACTTGTTGATGAGAGAACCCTTGAAATTCAGTTGGCTAAAAATGCTCTGGAAGCCAGTCAAAAAACATATTCCAATTTATTAAGCAACCTCAAAGGAATGGTGTATCGCTGCAAGAATGACCGCCAATGGACAACGGAGTTTGTAAGTAAGGGGGCCTACGAACTTACTGGGTACGAATCTGAGGAATACGGACCAGATAAAATAATTAACTTTAACGAAATCATTCACCCCGATGATAGAGAACGAATATGGGACGAAGTACAAATCGCTATAAATAAAAAAGCTCCTTTCGTTTTGACCTATAGGATAATAACTTCACAAAAAATTGAAAAATGGGTTTGGGAACAAGGGCGGGGTATTTATTCTGACAAGGGTGAACTTGAGGCCATCGAAGGCTACATCACCGATATTACGAAGCAAGTTGAAGCCGAGCAAAATATCAAAGACTCTCAATCAAAACTGATTCATGTCGAAAAGCTGACGGCATTAGGAAAATTGACCGGATCCATAGCGCATGAGTTCAACAACCCTCTCCAGGGAATCAAAAGCATTATGGAAATTTTTGAAAACTCGGGGATGAGTAAGGAAAAACTGAAGCTGGCTACTTTGGGGCGTAAAGAATGTGACCGAATGGCAAATATGATCCGTGGTCTGCAAAACTTTTACAAACCCACATCGTCTACAATCACACTGGTATCAATCAACAAATGTCTAGAAGACGTGATTGCCCTTCAAATAAAATCCCTGCAAGAAAAAAACATACAAGTCATCCAGCATTTTTCACGTCAACTTCCAAAAGTTGAAGCGGTGGAAGACCAAATCAAACAGGTTTTGCTCAATCTGATTCAGAATGCGGCCGATGCCATCAATGCAAATGAAGGGGAAATCACCATATCAACAGCAAAACACGGCATCTATGTTCTGATTAAAATTCAGGATACAGGTATGGGGGTTTCAGAAGACGATATAGAATCTATCTTCGAGCCTTTTTATACAACGAAAGGGGTGAAAGGAACCGGACTCGGGCTTTCAATCAGCTACGGGATTATCAAAGACCACGGGGGTAACATAATGGTGACAAGTGAATTGGGGCGTGGTTCTGTTTTTACAATAACCTTGCCCATTCAAAAATTAAAAAACATTTAGACAGCGAAATAGCATGAATACGATTAAATCTTAACCACTGCAAGTGAAACCTGTTGCTCCGCCTAACGCCCACTGCTATCTGTCTGTTCTTCCATGAATCGTTGTTTGACATCCAGAATTTCCGGAAGAATTTCTCTGAACTTGATAACCAGAGATGGGTCAAAATCCACACCACTTTTGTTTTCTATCTCCGTCATCGCATCCTCGACGGTCCAGGCCGTTTTATAAGGCCGATCAGAAGTCAGAGCGTCAAAAACATCCGAAATGGCAACGATTCTGCTGATCAGAGGGATTTCATCACCTTTCAATCCCTTTGGATATCCACTGCCATCCCATCTCTCTTGATGTGTAAGAGCAATGATTTGCGCCCACTGCATCAGCTGATAGGAGCTTCCCTGTAAAATTTCAGAACCTATTTTTGTATGCGTTTTCATGGTCTCCCATTCTTCCGCATCCAATTTTCCGGCCTTCAACAAAATATGGTCCGGGATACCTATTTTCCCGATATCATGCATCGGGCTGGCATACAAAAGGAGATCGCATTCTTCGTCACTCATCCCAACCGCTCGCGCTAACAAAGCACTGAAGTGGCTCATGCGCTTGACATGAAGTCCCGTTTCATTGTCACGATATTCCGCCGCACGTCCCAAACGATCGATCACCTCCAGTCGGGTTACGTTCAATTCGTGCGTACGCTCTTTGACTTTCTGTTCGAGCTTGTTTTTTAAAAGGTGCAACTCCAGGTGGCTCCTGACCCGGGCGCATACTTCTTTATGACGAAAGGGCTTGGAGATATAATCGACGCCGCCCACATCAAACCCTTCCATGATGTCTTCTTCTTTTTTTGCTGTGATAAAAATAACCGGAATATTCTGTGTCTCTGGATTGGCCTTCAACCTTCGACAGGTTTCAAATCCATCGATTCCAGGCATCATCACATCCAACAGGATCAAATCAGGCATCATGTGCGCGGCGACATCCAGAGCTTTTTCACCATTCGGTGCAAAGCCCAGTTTATATCCATCAGGCTTTAAGGTTTCGCTTAGTACGGATAAATTTTCAGGATTATCATCTACCAGCAAAATACCCATGCCTCTTAATTCCATCCCACGATTATCCATGAGCTATACCATCCAATGCATGCAGTAGACCTTCCATATCAAATCTTTCAATGTGTCCACGTAAGTGGTTTGCCAGTGCTGAAGATTCTGGGAATTTAGATTCAAGTTCGGTCAATATTTCTTCCAATTCCGTCATTTGTCCAAATTGAGCAGCCTCTTTTAATTTAAGGTAAACATCCGCTGGAAGCAAAAAATTTACTTCGGATGTAATATCTTCTGGCTGGTTCTTCACTTCGTCTCTGTATTCAAATTCAACATTCAATAATTTTCCAAGTGTTTCATAAACTCGTTCCACATGGATGGGTTTGGGTATAAATTCGTGACAGCCTTCCTGAAAAGATAAATCCACTTCATGCTGAAAAGCAGATGCCGACACAATCACAACTTTAAAACGTCCCTTTCCAAACTCCTGATATAACTTGCGCATCGTTTGCAATCCATCCATCCCCGGCATTTGATAGTCCATGAAAATGATATCAGGAATCTCCTCACGAATAGATTCAATAGCTTTATAACCGTCCTCTGCGTAACGAACAGACACACCCACATCGGAAAGAAACGTTTCCAGAATCTGCCGGTTCACGGGGTCGTCTTCAACAACCAGTGCCTTCACATTAAAGCCTGGAGCAAGGCGCGTAACACACTGCCATTTTTGATCATTCAAAAGCACCTGTTCTTTACCTTTAGCTAAATCAATCGTAAAATAAAAACGCGAGCCTTTGCCAAGCTCCGATTCCATAATCAGATTTCCCCCCATCAAATGCACTTGTTTTTGGGAAATTGCCAAACCCAAGCCGGTGCCGCCCTTTTTGAATCCCGCTTCAGCTTGATGAAAGGGCTCAAAAATGGTTTTATAGGCAGAAGAATCGATTCCAATACCGGTATCTTTCACTTCAAATAAATAACGATGGTTACCCAAGGACTCCATCTTTATGGAGATTCCGCCCGTCTCGGTAAACTTCAAGGCGTTGCCCAAAAGATTGATCAGAACCTGACGCAATTTACCCTCATCTCCAAATACCAGGGAAGGTTCACCTTCTTTAAGACCCACCGCACTCCAAGTCAAATTTCTCTGTTCGCACCGAAAGCTGAACATGGAGGATAAATCTTCCATCAACACGGATAGGTCAAAGTCCCCACACTTCAGCTCCATTTTTCCGGCTTCAATTTTTGAAATATCAAGAATTTCATTAATCAAGCTGAGAAGATGCTCCCCTCCCCTCTGAATTGCATGCACCGCCTTTTGCTCTTTCGGAGTAAGGTTTTGGTCGCGCATTAAAATCTGCGAGTAACCAAGAATCGCATTCATAGGCGTGCGGATTTCATGACTCATACTCGCAAGAAAAGTACTTTTTGCGCGATTGGCAGATTCTGCGGCTTCCATTGCATTCTTCAAATCGACTTTTGCATCCTCTAGGTGCGCCGTCTTTTCCCTCAAGCTCTTCACCATAAAATTAAAAGAATTTCCTAGATCCTGAAATTCATCATTTGAGGTGATATCGACTTTGAAGTCGAGATCCCCAGAGCTCAATGATTGAGTGGCCTCTTCCAGCTGAATGATCGGGCGGGTAATTTTACGAATCAGAAAGGGGACATAGATCATGCCGACGATGGTGATTAAAACCGTCAGAAAAAATGAAATATTCACACTGCGTTCAAAGTTAATATTTGCTTCGTGGAATACTTTGAGCAAATGCGCATGTTCTCTGGCAATCTCATCATCAATTTTTACTGCCAATTGATTGTAGGTATCTTGAACCGTTTGAGCCAACTGTGGATCGATCGGTTGTGCCTGCGAGATCGCCTTGCCGAGATCCCGACCCGAATTGAAATACAACTCGATCAAACGTTGGATATTTTCATAGGTATTATTATTTTCCTTGGAAGTCTCCTGCAATCTGTTGAATAAAGTAAAAAATGCTTTTTTATTTTTATCCAATTCTTCCAGCGCAAAATCTTCACCGGTAATAGCATATTCTTCCAACGCATCTTTGAGTAATTGCGCCCGGACTTTGAGTTCATTGGTTTGGGAAACATGATCCACGCGAATGGGGTCCAGAAATTCTCTGGTTTTCACAGACAGAATAAGAGTCGTCGCCCCTTCTGCAATCAAACAAAACAGAAAAACCGCAGCGCCAACCCAAATCCTTTTCCTGAAACTGTTTTTTCGAGGGAATTTTTTTTTCAAGGATTAATCTTAAGCTCTTTGAGAGGCGTGATATTAATTTCTACCGGCAAGTAAGCGAGCCCCCCTGGAGTTATTTTCAAAAAAGATATCAATTGCTCTGCATTGGAAAATTCTTTGGGTGGGGTGCCTCTTCCAGAAAAAATTGCCTTGGTCCAGTATTGACTGATCAACCTTATATTTTTATTCAGCACGTCTTCGTAAAATGACTGTTTGTGAATTGTCAAATCCAGAGGGACAATCCTGCCGCCGCTCTCAAAAAACGACTTTTTCCCAAGGTATATCTTTGTCAAATCACTGAGCTTCAAAGACACAGAGGGGTTGTCCGGGTGGACCACTATCCTGAACTCCTCCGCTCCCGCCATAGAATGGCAAAGGATAAAGGAGAGCGAAAGGACCAGACGAAAAAATGGATGGTAGAAAGCCCTTTTAAAAAGCAACAACCACTGCGGCTTTGTACTCAAAATATGTGGTTTGACCTTTTGTAACAAAACGATTGCCTTTGCCTCGGTCGTGATAATCGATTTCAGTTTTCAAATACATGCCCTTTGTTAAATTGGAGTTCAGGCCGATGATATGAGTTTTCCAATTATCATCCGGGAGCGAAGTATCTGGGTTTAAAATTTCGTAGCGATAATAAGGCGAATAAATACCCCGGTTCATAGAAGCTTGTAAATAACCGGCATATTGTTCGGTTCCATTAAATTTTGAATAGGCCCCTTCACTCACCAGGAAAAATAACTCGCTGTCAAACCCCATGGAAACAGCGAGAGTATTATGAGCCGCATCCTGATTGGCATTGACGGCCTTATCACCTGTAAAAAAAGAAAGCCCTACCCGAAATGTCTCACTGGGATACAGGTTGACCCTTCCTCCAACAGCCTTATTAGAATTATCATCAAACTCGGCAGGATTCGTCGTGGCTGTATTCTCACCGTTTCCAACATACACCGAATAATCCATCTCCCAGTTTTGTCCAAACGGATTCAAGGAAATGGATTGTCCCAACAGATTGATGCCCGTGTTCTGTTCGAAAACAAAATCGTAACCGCCTCTCAAACGCGAAAAATAAATAGAAGCGGGAACATCCAGAGAAAGAAAGGCGGGAGTTGAATCTCTGATCTCATTATAAAAACCAAAGGGGCTGAAATGTTTGCCACCTCTGAGTTGGAATGCATCCTGAAAACTATACTCGAAAAAGGCCCATTCCAATTTGACCGTTCCAAAACTATTGCCAGAGTCAACACCATGCTCAAATTCAACATGCGTTTTCACAATCAGCTCGTTGGAAACAGGAAAATCCATCAACAAATTGAAGTGATGATTGTCAAACGAGCCATTTTTATTACCTTGGCTGTTGCTGGCCTGTTCATACTCCAAATCAAAATAACCATATATCCTGAGCGCATCAAGGGACACCGCTTTACTGGTCGTTGGGAACAAAACCCCGGCTACGAAAACAAAGATTGCCAGTAACGATATATGAATGAATTTGGAATTCATGAGATCGGCAAGATGATAATGAAGGGCAAAACAAACAAATGAAATCTGGAAACAAAAAGATTCCAGTAACTTTGTTGGTCTATTCTACTCTAAGAAAGTAATAAAAATAAATATATTTACTATCCTGATTCATATGAATCTCTGGCGCAGAAACTTTTCTAGCATTCTGCTCTTTAGATTGAAATAAGAACTTATAATGATACAAGTATACAGAATATATTTTGAAACAATAACGTAGCTTGATTTTTAAACCTCAAACCAGCCAACCACTTCAATACCTATGAAATTTCAATGTAAAACGCCTGAAGAAACATTTGAACTCGGACAACAACTGGGTAAGCAACTGGTTCCCAGTGACATTGTTCTCCTGTATGGCGACCTGGGGGCCGGAAAAACCACTTTGATTCAAGGCATTTGCTGTGGGTTGGAACTGGCTCCCGAACTTCCGGTTCGCAGTCCCACCTTCACTCTGATCAACGAGTATCAGGCCAAACATTCCATTTATCATATTGACCTTTATCGGCTCGATACCCTGGCTGAAATTGAAAATCTGGGACTGGAGGAATACCTTTTCGGCGATGGCATTACTTTGATTGAATGGGCTGAAAAACTGGAGGTTCCCCGTGCGATGACAAAAGATCAAAATCCTTTAGAGAAAAACAGCTCTGCTTCTCAAAAATCTCCACTTCACTCATCCAATCCCTTTCATATCAGCGCACACTTGGAAATCGAGATAACCCCTATTTCAAATGATTTCCGCCACTTCAACATCCAAGCTATCGGCCTCAGTCAAAGAGAGTGGCCAAATTCTACTTTACAATAATAGCTCCCTGTGGCAGAATTCAGGTTGGTATGGCAATTGCATTCACCTTGACCCTGTTTGTCTAAAAACCTGTATGATTAATAAAATCAGAGGTTTCCTTCTTTTAGCTGTAGCAGCCCTCCTCGCAGTGGCCGGCTACAAACTATTTGATGGGCTTGAAAGTCCTGTGGGAAAAATTCAATTGAGCAACCTTGAAAAAGGAATTGATGTTCAAATTGAAAATTTCAACCTGAGC
>Ga0066641_10000882_pt1 | contig 13608 bp, 11 predicted proteins | sample CryGeyCG2114_065_FD_59509 | JGI IMG/M metagenome (GOLD analysis project Ga0066641, IMG submission 59509) | Groundwater microbial communities from aquifer - Crystal Geyser CG12_big_fil_rev_8/21/14_0.65 | ecosystem: Environmental > Aquatic > Deep subsurface > Groundwater | place: USA: Utah: Grand... | reverse complement strand
AGAAAAATATAGTTTTAGAGCATTATTTTTATGTTTAATTGTAATGCTCTTATCAACTGGTGTGCCAATATACACAAAAGGCATTGCCTTATGGGAATTGTTATTTTATATAGCTATTCTTTTGGGGCTATTTACTATGTCCCCAAAAGATACTGATTTTAAAGTAAACTTTTATTTAGCTCTTGTCGCTATATTTTCATTTATCGCTTATATGATATCTAAAGATAATACTATTTTTATATTTACACTTATAGTAAAATTTACATTCTTTATTAGTATTGCTATTGTTTTTTTTATTAAAATCCTTCAAACCAAAACGGTTAGCAGGGATACAGTAATAGGAACTATCAGTATATATATTTTGATCGGTTTTAGCTTCTCTATATTATTTCAAATTTTTTATCATATAAATCCTGAATATATTATTACCACTGATCATCAAAACTCTACAGAATTTTTTTCAGATCCAAATACTTTTGTATATTTTAGTTTTATAACAATGACAACAATTGGATACGGTGATATCATCCCCATTTTTCCATTAGCAAGAATGATTTGTATGTTAGAAGGATTATTTAGTCAAGTTTATTTGACCGTGCTGACTGCTATTATTATTGGTAAGTTTTTATCTGAAAATAAAAAAAATATTTAATCAGAAAAATTTTTATTAATTTCATCTAAACGTTCAGGCGTACCAATATCATCCCAAGAACCATTATAGTGTTGGCCAAGAATCAATTTATCATTTAAATAAGGCTCTATTAAAATAAGAAAAGATTTTATATCTTTGATATTTTCTCTTTTGAAAAACTCAGACTTAATAATTGCTATACCACTATAAGTCAGACCCGTTTCTTTTTTACTAGAAACCGTATCTGAATCTAAATTAAAATCACCTTCAGGATTATGTTTAGGATTATCTATTAATACCAACTTTAAAACAAATTCTTGATTGTCTAAATTTAGCAAATCAGAAAAATTATAATCAGTAAAAACATCACCATTTAGCAATAGAAATTCTTTATTAGGATCTTTTATATAGTCTCGAGCAAATACAATACCGCCTCCTGCTCCTAATAATTCATCAGAATGGGCATAGTTTATCTTTAAACCAAATTTATCTCCATTACCAATATAATCATGAATTTTATGACCTAAATAAGATGTATGAATAGTAACATATTCAATACCAGCTGATTTTAATTGTTTTAATTGTCTTTCTAATAAAGTCTCATTTCCAATTTTCATTAATGGCTTAGGGGTGTCTTTAGTATAAGGCATTAACCTTAAACCACGACCTGCTGCTAATATAACTGCTTGATTTATTTTATTAAGTACTTCTGACATTTTAAAACTACTTTTACTTATAATTAACTAAAATTTTCTAATTTTTTATTTAATATATTTAATAATTCTGAATTGAAAACTAAATTTAATTTTTCAAATTTATTATCTTTATTAAAATATTCTAATGCTTTTAATACATAATCAAGTGTTCTTGGCATATGCTGTAAATACTGCTTCTTATTATCTCGTAAATAAAGCCTTGCAAAAATACCTAAATTTTTTATATGGCGTAATAAAACAGAATTATAAAACCAATTGGTGAAAACTTCTTTTGAAATTTGAGGTTGAATAATATTATTAGAAATTATTAATTGATAGTAATAATCAAAATTACTTTCAAATACTTCAGGTTCTATATCAACATAACAATCACACAAAAAAGATGCTAAATCATATGTAACAGGTCCAACTACTGCATCTTGAAAATCAATTACTCCAACATTATTAAGGTCATCTGATAATATTAAATTTTTACTTTGAAAATCTCTATGCACTAAAACTTTTGGTTGTTTTTGTAAATTATTAACTATATTTTTATAATCATCTGAAAGGCTTACATCTTTAATTTCTAAAAATTTATCTAAAAACCATTCATTACACAAATTTAATTCTCTAGTCATTAAGCCTTGAGTATATTCAGGAACAATTTCTAAATCTTGGATTTTTTGTAGTTTAACTAGATTATCAAGTATGGCTTTATAAATATTGTCAGATTTTTTTATGAAATTATACGCAAGCTTCTCTCCTAAATCTTCTATAAGAAAAAAACCTTGATTTAAATCGTAGTCATATATTTCTGGAACATTAATATTATTTTTAGAAAAAAGCGCATGGATATTTAAAAATTCTTGATTTTTTTCAGTTGAAGGAGGAGCGTAAGTTAAAATATAATTTTTGTTTTTATTCTCTTTGTCTAAAATATTTACCCTGTAATATTTACGAAACCCTGCATCTCCATCTAAGGCATCTAAATAATTAAATTTAATTTGATGTATTTCTAGGTAATTATGTAGCCATTTGTTTAGGAATGCGTGCATGATATTTTTTATTTAGTTTATATTTTATTTTAATTCTCTCAATGCCCTCTCCCCAAACCCCTCTCCCGCAGCGGGCGAGGGGCTTAAAGATTATATTGCAGAGCAATATATTTCAGACACTATAACATATTTTCTATAAGTTCAAGATTAGTTTCATAAGATTACATCCAATATTGCGAAGCAATATTTTTTAAGCCCCTCGCCCGCTTGCGGGAGAGGGGTTTGGGGAGAGGGCATTGCTTTAGCATTACCAAGATAACAAAACCATAGAAAATTTAATTCAAAAAAGTATAATGTTACTATGAAAAAAAAACATATATTTTATTTATTAAGCATACTAATTTTTAGCAACAGTAATTTAATCAATGCCCTTGATGTTGCTGAAGTAAGACCATTAGAAGAAGGCTTTATATTAAAAGACTGGATTCCTGAACAATCAATTAATTTTGTATGCCAAGGGTACTATCAAGTACCTGAAATTAAGTCTGAAAAACAGACTTCTATATATGCAGATAAATCTCAATTCAAAATAAATAATCAAGCAACTTTATCTGGTAACGTTGAGTTTTTCAATGAAGAACAAAATATGAGAGCTGACTCAGCAGTTGTCCATTATGATAAAACAACCAAAAAACCAAATGAAATTTATGTAAATAATAATATAGAAATTTTAGACCCTTCTTTTAGAATTATTAGCAACAATGCAGTAACTAACTTAAAAGAAAAATATACAGTAGTTTATAATCCATATTTTCATTATTACCCGAAGAGATCTAGAGGTCGAGCTGATAAAATTACACTATATAAAGATAAACCTATAGAAATAATAAACGGTAGCTATACAACTTGTGCTCCATATGATGAAACCTGGCACTTAAATTTCAAAAAGCTGTATATAGATAAAGAAAAAAACTCAGGTACTGGATATCATAACTTTCTTTATATAAAAAATACCCCAATATTATATGTTCCATATATTTCTTTTCCAATAAAACCTGAAAGAAAAACTGGATTCTTAATTCCTTATATAGGAACTGATGATGTTTCTGGCTTTAATGTAAATTTACCATTTTATTTAAATCTTGCTAAAAATTATGATGCCACTATTGAACCTAGGTATTATGAACAACGAGGAATACAAACAGCCTTAGAAGCACGGCATATTTTTAAAAATGCTAATGGAGTATGGTATGGAGAATTTATACCTAAAGATAGAAAATATAAACACTTCAAAGATAGAAAACTTGCAAGCAATGACAGAGAACCAGATGATCCTAGGCTAAAAGCATTAGAAGACAGTAGTAGTAAAAGATATGCCGTTGCAATAAATCAAGTTGTAAATTTTGCTCCTTTTGTCTTTAATATTAACTACAATAAAGTTTCTGATGATAATTATTTCCAAGATCTAGGACAATTTAATTTATTAAAGCTACAATCAGCCGATCAATTATTACAACAATTTGAATTAAATGGTGATATTTCAGCATGGCATGTTAAAGCATTAGTTAAAGATTACCAAACTTTAAATAGCTGGGACAGCCCGATACTTACTACACCTTATAAAATAAAACCAAAACTGGAAGCAACAAGTAATTTTGATTTTGATAGAGTTCATTTAAATGTCGATGCTAATGCAACAACATTTAAACATCACAGTAGAACTGAAGGAACTAGGTACGTCTTCATTCCTGCTATAAGTGCACCAATAGAAAGAACCTACGGCTTTTTCAAACCAAAACTGACTCCAAAGTTTTTAAAATACGATGTAACAAACCCTAAAGACAGACCTAATATATTTGCTGAAAATAGAAATTTATTTTTTCCTATACTAAGTTTAGATTCAGGACTTATTTTTGAGAGAGACTATAATGCAAAAAAATATAATAGCCTTTATTCACAAACATTAGAACCTAGGTTATTTTACCTTTATGCCCCATATAGGAATCAAAACAATATTCCTGTATTCGATACAGGTATTAATAATTTTGATTACTCTCAACTATTTAGAGAAAATAGATTTTCTGGATATGATAGACAAAGTAATGCTAATCAAGTTAGTCTTGCATTAAAAACTAGAATTATTAATAACGAAACTCATAAAGAACATTTTACAGCTTACGTTGGGCAAATTTTTTATTTTCAAAACTTAAAAACTTCAATTTGTAACCAAAATATAAATATAGATTGCTTAACACGTGAAGTACCTAGTTTCAGCCAACATCAATCTCCAATAGTTGGCTTTTTAGAATATAAATTTTTTGAAAACTGGAAAGCTCAATCTGAATTACAATATGATGGCAATATAAAAAAAGTTACTAAAGGTAAATTTGGATTTAATTACAACAAAACTCAAGGTAATATAGAGCGAATTTTTAATATAGATTATAATTACTTAGATAATTTTCAGGTTGAGTATAATCCTGATACTAATGATCTTATAATAGAGGATTCTAAACAGAATATTTCTCAAATTTCTCTCTCTCTTAAATGGGGATTAAATAGCAACTTACATTTGGTTGGATTTACCCATTATGATCTTGAGCAAGTATATAGCTTTGATAGTTTATTAGGAATAGAATATGAAAGTTGTTGCTGGGCAGTCCGGTTTGGAGCATCAAGAGATTTACTTGTTAGAGAGAATGAATCTGAGAAAAGAGATTATCAGAATGCTGTATTTTTCCAATTTGCTCTAAAAGGATTAACTAGCATTGGAAATAATATGGATCCAATTTTTACTAAGAAAATTTCTGGATATAAATCAAACTTTGGGAAAAAATTATAATTTAATATGGAATACGATATTGTAATTATCGGTGCAGGTATATCAGGCCTTAGTGCAGCTATAAAAATAAAACAACTTTGCAAAAAGAATAATACCGAATTAAGTGTTTGTGTTTTAGAAAAGGGTTCAGAAGTTGGGGCGCATATTATTTCAGGTGCTGTTTTTGAAACTTCTGCATTAGAACTTATATACCCAAACTGGAAAGAGCTTGATGCACCTATTCATACAAAAGTTCTTGATGACAAATTTTATTTTTTAACCAAGAATAAAAAATTCAAAATGCCTATTCCAAAGTTTCTAAATAACTCTGGTAATCATATTATTAGTCTTGCAAATTTATGCAGATGGCTTGGTGAGCAAGCTGAAAGTTTGGGTGTAGATATTTATCCTGGGTTTAGCACAAATAATATTATTTTAGAAAATAATATTATTACAGGAGTTACCACAACACCTTTTGGATTAGATAAAAATAATAAACCATTAGATACTTATCAAGAAAGTATTAGCATAAAATCAAAGCAATTGGTTTTAGCCGAAGGGTGCAGAGGTAGTCTTTCAAAACAAATAATAAAAAAGTTTGATTTAGATAAAAATTCTAACCCTCAAACTTATGGTATCGGTATAAAAGAAATTTGGGAAATTCCAAAAGAGTTACACCAAGAAGGTTTAGTTGTACATACAATTGGTTTTCCACTTAAGTCTAATACTTATGGTGGATCTTTTATGTATCATATGGATAATAATCAAATAGCCCTTGGATTAGTTGTTGGTCTTGATTATAAAAACCCGTATTTAAGTCCATATAATGAATTTCAAAATTTAAAATTACATCCTTTTATAAAACCATTTCTTGAAAACTCAGAAAGAATTTCTTATGGCGCAAGAGCATTAAATGAAGGCGGAATACAATCTTTACCAAAACTTACCTTCCCTGGGGGAATGATTATTGGTTGCGCTGCTGGATTTATGAATAACGCAAAAATAAAAGGCTCACATAATGCATTAAAATCAGGAGTTATTGCCGCTGAATGTATCTATAACAATTTAACTAAAAACGTTGATAATAAGAAAGTAGAATTTGTTGAGTTTGAAAATGCTATAAGAACTAGTGATATTTACAAAGAATTATATTCTATAAGAAATATTAAACCGGCATTTAAGTTTGGCAGAACAATAGGAATGATTCATGCTGGTATAGAAAACTATATATTAAAAGGCTTTGAACCTTGGACTTTTAAATATAAACAAGCAGACTATTTAGCTTTAAAACCAGCAAGCAAATTCAAACCTATAATATATCCAAAACCTGATAATAAAATTACTTTTGATATTTTATCTTCAGTTGCTCTAACAAATACCTATCACGAAGAAAACCAACCATGTCATTTAAAACTTACAGATCCTTGCAAAGCAGTTGATGTTAATTATAAAGAATATGGTGGGCCGGAGCAAAATTATTGCCCTGCAAAAGTTTATGAATATTTAACAAATGAAAATAGTGAAAAATATTTACAAATCAATTTTACGAACTGTATTCATTGTAAAACTTGCGATATAAAAGATCCAACTCAAAATATAAACTGGACAACACCAGAAGGTGGTAATGGGCCTAATTATGGGAATATGTAAATTAAATTAATAAGGGATACTTATGGAATTAGAAAATCAAATAGCAATAGTTACAGGTGGAATATCAGGATTAGGCGCTGGTTGCGTGAAAGCATTAAAAGATAGTAAGGTTAAAGTTGCTATATTAGATCAAAATATAGAAAGCCAAGATGAGCTTGCTTTTAAAGAAGATGAAATGATTATCAAATGTGATATAACACAGACGGAAGAAATTGAATCTGCTTTAAAATCTGTACATGAACATTTTGGTTCACTTCCAAGAATATGTATTAACTGTGCAGGAATAGCTCCAGCCAATAGAGTATTAGGTAAAAATGGCCCAATGCCTTTAGAGAACTTTCAGAAAGTAATTGATGTAAACTTAATTGGTACATTTAATGTAATGAGGCTTTGTGCAGAAAAGATGAGTTTATTAGATCCTGTTAATGAAACTGGTGAAAGAGGTGTTATTATTAACACAGCTTCAATTGCAGCTTATGAAGGTCAAATAGGACAAGCTGCATATAGTGCTGCCAAAGGAGGCGTTGCAAGCATGACCTTACCTGCTGCAAGAGAGCTTGCAAGATTTGGTATAAGAGTAAATGCTATTGCTCCTGGGATATTTGCCACGCCAATGCTCCTTAACATGCCACAGGATTTAATTGATAATTTAGTAAAATCAGCTCCATTTCCTAAACGTCTTGGAAAACCAGAAGAGTTTGCTAAGCTGGTATTACAAGTAATTGATAACTCAATGCTAAATGGTTCAGTTATTAGACTAGATGGAGCAGTGAGATTAGGATATTAATTTTATTTGCATGATTTTGGAATTAATTGCTATTATACTATTATTTAAAATTAGGCATCTAAGTAGGGTAAAATAAGAAATATGAGTGCTAATAATATTGCTACGACAAATAATAATCTTGATAATATTTTTACACATCAAAGTTGTAAAGTTTTTGAATATGCATCTCAATTAAAAAATGGTGGTTTATTTTTTAAACACGATCCAGAGGTAAATTTGTTTGCAATAATCGCAATTCATAGTACTGCGCTTGGTCCTGCTTTAGGTGGCTGTCGACTAATTAATTACCCTAATGTAGATGCAGCAGTAGAAGATGCTGTTCGATTAGCAAGAGGAATGAGCTACAAAGCTGCAATTACAGGAATGCCTCTAGGTGGAGGGAAAGCAGTATTAATTAAGCCAGACAAAATTGAAGATAAAGAAAAATATTTCAAAGCCTTTGCTGAGTTTGTTAATACTCTTGGCGGTAAATATATTACGGCAATGGATAGCGGAACTTCTTTAGAAGAGATGGATATAATTGCAAAATATACTCCATATGTAGCAAGTCTAACTGTAGAAAATGACATGTCTCATGGTGATCCATCTCCATATACTGCTTTTGGAGTACTAGAAGGTATACATGCGGCAGCTGAGTTTAAGCTTAAAAAAAATAATTTAAAAGATTTAACCATAGCTATTCAAGGACTTGGTCATGTTGGTCATCCTTTGGCTACAGAGCTTCACAAGCTAGGGGCAAAACTAATTGTTGCTGATACCAATAAAGAAGCAACAGATTACTGTGCGCAAAAATTTAATGCTGAGGTTGTTGCTCCAGATGAGATACACAAAGTAGAATGTGATATTTTCGCTCCTTGTGCATTAGGTGCAATTATAAATGATGAAACTATTAAAGAATTAAATTGTAGGATAATAGCTGGTTCAGCTAACAATCAACTTAAAAAAAGTATACATGGTGAAATGCTACATAAAAATGGCATATTATATGCAACAGACTATGTAATTAATTCAGGTGGTTTAATTTTTGCTGAATCTTTATATAACAAAAATAATAATGCTGAAGTATTTAATAAGATTAAAAATATAAAGTCTTCCCTTTTAAATATTTTTGCTGAATCAAACAAGCAAAATTTACCTACCAATTTAATAGCAAATCAAATTGCTGAAAAAAAATTAAGAGACCATGGAGATAAAATCTAATAATCAAACAATATGGAAAATTTAAATCACAATATGAATACTAATAATAATGAAGAATTAAAAATAGCTGCTTCATTTGACATACCTTATGTGCAACATCTTAATCATGAGGCAAAGATAGAGCAAACATTACCAGACTTTGCACATGATAAAGAGTTTTTGCATAACCTTTATAGAAATATGCTGTTAACTAGATTGTTTGATAAAAAAGCAATTAGTTTACAAAGAACTGGAAAAATGGGCACCTACCCTTCTGTTTTAGGTCAAGAAGCAATTTGCGTTGCAACTGGAGCATTATTAGAAAAAGAAGATATTTTCTTACCATATTATAGAGACATTGGCACTATGTTTATGCGTGGTGTAAAAATGGAAGAGGTTTTAGCTTATTGGGGTGGAGATGAAAGAGGAAGTGATTTTCAGAATCCTGATGTCAAACATGATTTTCCTTTTTGTGTACCTATTGCAGGACAATGCCTTCATGCTGCAGGAGTTGCCGCGGCTGTGAAATATAAAGGTGAGAAAAAATGTGTTTTAGTTTCATTAGGTGATGGAGCTACTTCTAAAGGTGATTTCTATGAGTCTATTAATGTTGCAGGCGCTTGGCAGTTACCATTAGTTACTGTTATTCATAATAACCAATGGGCAATATCTGTTCCGAGAAAACTACAAACTTCATCATATACTTTAGCCCAAAAAGGTATTGCTGCCGGACTAGAGTCTATTCAAGTTGATGGTAATGACATTATTGCATTATGTGCTGTTTTAAAATATGCAATTGAACAAGCTAGACAACAAAGACCTATTCTTATTGAGGCTATTAGCTATCGAATGGGTGATCATACTACTGCAGATGATGCTTCTAGATATAGACCAGCTAGTGAATTAGATTCAGCTAAAATAAAAGATCCTATAAGTAGATTAAAAAATTTCATGGAACAAAATAGTTATTGGAATGAAGAATTAGAAACTAAGCTTCTTAATGAAATAACAAATAAGATTAACCAAGCAGTAGAAACTTATCTTAATATGGAAAAACCAAAACCTACTACAATGTTTGATTATTTATATAAAGAATTACCTGAAGCTTATCAAGATCAATATCAAGAATTAGAAAATTTATAAGGATTTACAAAATAGATTATGCCCGCAATAACGTTAGTAGAAGCAGTTACTCAGGCTTTAGATTACGAATTAACTAATGATAAAAATGTAATCGTTTTTGGTGAAGATGTTGGAGCCAATGGTGGTGTTTTTAGAGCAACCGATGGGTTACAAAAAAAACATGGTATTCATCGAGTAGTCGACACCCCTTTGGCTGAATCAATGATCGCAGGACTTGCTGTTGGTATGTCAACCTATGGCATTAAACCAGTTGCAGAAATTCAATTTATGGGTTTTATTTATTCTGCATTTGATCACATCATTTCTCACGCAGCGAGAATGCGTAATAGAACTCGTGGTAGACTTTCATGTCCTTTGGTAATTAGAGCTCCATATGGTGGTGGCATTCATGCACCAGAGCATCATTCAGAAAGTACTGAAGCTTTGTTTGCACATATTCCAGGCGTTAGAGTAGTTATTCCTTCATCACCAACTAGAGCTTATGGATTATTACTTGCTGCTATTAGAAATCCTGATCCTGTTATATTTTTAGAGCCAAAAAGAATTTATCGTAAAGTAAAGCAAAATGTTGAAAACAATGGTGAAGAATTACCATTAGACACTTGTTTTGTTTTAAAAGAAGGTCAAGATATAACTTTAGTTACTTGGGGAGCAATGGTTCATGAAACACTAAATGTGGCTAAGACTTTGGAGGAACAAGGAATTTCTGCAGAAGTAATTGACGTTGCTACTATTAAACCATTAGATATAGAAACTATAATTAATTCAGTTGAAAAAACTGGAAGATGTGTAATTGTTCAAGAAGCAGCTAGAACATGCAGTGTTAGTTCAGAAATTGCAGCACAACTTGCTGAACATGCTTTAACATCTTTATTTGCCCCAATTAAAAGAGTCACTGGCTATGATACTATAATGCCATATTTTAAAATGGAAGATGATTATATGCCATCAGAAAAAAGAATATTAGACACCGTACAACAAGTGATGGAGTATGCATAATATGAGTATTTTTAAATTACCTGATTTAGGTGAAGGTTTACCTGATGCTGAAATTAGAGAATGGCATGTTAAAGAAGGTGATACTATAAGCGTTGATGAGCCTTTAGTGTCAATGGAAACAGCTAAAGCTGTAGTTGACGTACCTTCTCCTCAAAATGGAAAAATTATCAAATTATATGGTAATCCAGGAGATGTTATTGAAACGGGAAACCCTTTGGTCGAATTTTCAACGGATAGTGTCGCTGCAAATAATAACCAAAAAACCAAAGAAGAAACAAAAGATTCAGGAACAGTTGTTGGAAATATTGATGTGGGAACAGAAATAGTTGAAGATGAAACTAAAAGCTTTACAAAATCTGCATCACAAAATTCAAATGTCAAAGCAACACCAGCTGTTCGTGCTTTAGCAAAAAAACTAAATATTGATTTAAGTCAAATTACTCCAACAGGTAAAAATAATACTATAACTGCAAATGATGTTAACAATGCAGCAAAATCACAAAATAATATTACTGGTGGTGAAAAAATTCATGGCTCAAAAAGAACTATGTTAAATATAATGACTATGTCTCACGCTGAAGTTGCTCCAGCAACCATTATGGATGATGCTGATATTGGCAATTGGGATAAAAATCAAGATATAACAGCAAGACTAGTTCGTGCTGTAACCTATGCATGTTCAAAAGAGCCTATTTTAAATTCATTATTTGATAGTAAAAATCAAACTATAAAAACATCAAGTGAAGTTCATTTAGGTTTAGCAGTTGATAGCAAAGAAGGATTATTTGTTCCTGTTATAAAAAATACAGAAAAATTAAATTTAAAAGAAATTCGTTCAGAAGTTAATATTATCAAACAAGAAATTACTGATAGAACTATTGCTCAAGAAAAACTTCAAGGTAACACTATTACTTTATCAAATATTGGTACTATTGCTGTAAAGTACGCAAGCCCAGTGATAGTTCCTCCAACTGTTGCAATTATAGCAACAGGAAGAGTTCATGAAGCTGTTCTTGCAGTAGATGGCGAAATAAAAATTAGAAAAATTATTCCTATATCCTTAACTTTTGATCATAGGTGCATTACGGGCGGAGAAGCTGGCAGGTTTTTAGCTGCAATGCTTGAAGATTTAAGTAAAAGCTAAATAAGAAAAATTATCACCTTGGAGAAAATGACGGCGTGTTTTCAGCGTTATTTTCTTCAGTTTGAACATGGAAATCTGGATGATTATCCATCATATCTCTTGCTGGGGCCATATAATTTCCCCTTCCAGATTCTCTTATTTCTAACAATGTTACCGTACTCAACTCAGAGCCTCTTAATCCTCTTAGGTCAGTGTATATTTCCCTACCATATTGTATATAAACTACTCCTCTAATTTCATTGCTTGAATTATCATCAGAAGTTGACTCACTGCTACCAACAGTATATCTCTCTGAATTAGACGTTATTGAATTTTGCTCTTGTGCTTGTTCCTGTGTTTGATTTTGTGTTTCGTTAGCTACTTGATTCTCTTCTAATCTATTATTTGAATTATCAATGCCATCTTCTGCTGTGCAGCAAGATAATAAATTTCCCATTCTTTTTTACCAAATTTTTATAATTTAAGAATTCAATCTATCAAAATTAACTTAAATCTATATTAACTATATTATTTCTTAAGTGATTTTGCCAAATATTCTGGATGTTGTTCAAAAAGTATATCGAATTTGTGAAATTTAGAATTAAAATTTGTTAGGATATATTTACATGATGAGCCATATTCTAATCTTTTGAAATCTTTTAATTTTTTTTCTAATTCATCTTTACTATATATTTCACAACTCCAGGCATCTATAATAACGACATCATCATTCCAATTGTAAAAATTGTCTTTGTCAGTATTTGGATTCCGCCCAATAACATTAAATACATGATCTCCATTTACAATTATAAAGACTTCACAAGTCACAGGAAATTTTCTTTCTCTGAAAATTTTGCATACCACCAAAGAATATTCTAAACAGTTTCCTACACCTTCTTCACAAGACATATTTGCTAATAATTCAAAATATTCCTTTTTAGTTGTAGCCTTTTTAGAAGCTTGCTCTCTTATTTTTTTTATAGCCTTAAATGATTCACTAATCGAGTATTTATCATTTGAGCTATTATTAGAATTTACTAATTTTTGAGTATGTGAGTTTTTAATAACTCTTCTTGCTTCATTTAAAGCAAAAATAGAAACCTGTAAATTTATATCCAACTGATTAGAGGGTAATTCTAATAAATATGTTAAGCTAGGTAATTTTCGACTAACGGTTAATGAAAAAATTGTGCTGAAAATAATTCCAGATAAATCATCATCAGTAGTTATGCTAATAGCTTCATTAAGAACTGAAAATGGAATTTTACCTTTATTATCAACTTGAGTAGAAAATATATTTAATTTTCTTATATCTTGCTCTTTGATAAAATCATATAATTTGTGTGGGTTGTCCTGTCTTATGATATTGTGTAATTCATTACCGCCTAAATTTTGACAGCTTTTTATATAACAGTAACTAAAAGCAAACTTTCTGAACATGCAAAAAATTTTAGGAAATAAAAATTAAATTTTGCTTAATTTAGAATAAATTAGAGAAAAATAAAATCTAAGGGATATTAAAAGAATAAAATGCTTGGCAATGTCCTACTTTCACATGGATAAATCCACACTATCATCGGCG
>Ga0066641_10000852_pt1 | contig 13895 bp, 11 predicted proteins | sample CryGeyCG2114_065_FD_59509 | JGI IMG/M metagenome (GOLD analysis project Ga0066641, IMG submission 59509) | Groundwater microbial communities from aquifer - Crystal Geyser CG12_big_fil_rev_8/21/14_0.65 | ecosystem: Environmental > Aquatic > Deep subsurface > Groundwater | place: USA: Utah: Grand... | reverse complement strand
TATTTCAAAATTAAAAGATTATGGTTCTTTATCACATCAAAAATTAGATTCCTTAATGGCTGGTGCGCGAGTTGAGCAGAATGATGCTAAAAAAAGTCCATTAGATTTTGTTTTATGGAAAATGGCAAAGGAAGGCGAACCTTACTGGGAATCTCCATGGGGCAATGGCCGTCCTGGTTGGCATATAGAATGCTCTGCAATGGCTAATTCCAAGTTGGGTAAAACTTTAGACATTCATGGAGGTGGGTTTGATCTTAAATTTCCTCATCATGAAAATGAAAGAGCCCAATCTTGCGCAAGAAATGATGCAGAATTTGTGAATTATTGGATGCACGCAGGCTTTTTAAATATTAATGAAGAAAAGATGTCTAAATCTTTAAAAAATTTTTTAACTATTAGAGATGCTTTAAAAGAATATGATCCAGAAGTTATTAGATATTTCTTTGCAGTAAGTCATTATAGATCAGAAATAAATTTTTCAGATGATAATTTAGATAAAGCAAAAAATTCTTTAGATAGGTTATATACAGCTATTAGAGATATCAATGTTATTGATTTTGATGAAAGTAAAATAAAGGATAATAAAGAATTATCTGATTATCTAAACCAATTCAAAGCTGCAATGGATGATGATTTTAATACGCCTGAAGCATTTGCTGTATTGTTTGCTATAGCAAAGGACATTAATAAATATAGAGAACAAGATAAAGACCTTGCTGGTTTATATGCTGGTGTTTTAAAAGAAATGGCTAAATTATTTGGAATTTTAGACTATAATCCAAATGAATATTTTCAAAAATCATATACAGATATTTCAACAGAATATATAGAAGCTAAAATTCAAGAAAGACAAAAAGCTAGAGAAAATAAAGATTGGGCGTTATCTGATAAAATAAGGGATGACTTATTAGCAGAGGGTATTATCTTAGAAGATAGCAAAGGAAAAACTACTTGGAAACATAATTAATGCAAGATTATTTATATACCAGTCAGGATTCAAGAGATTTTGATAAGCTCGCTATTAAAAAATTTGTTAAAGATGGTTATGAGTTAATGCAAACAGCAGGAAAGGGCTGTTTTGCAAAAATATTTGAGCTATGGCCTCGTACCCAAAAGTTTCTTATTTTTACTGGTGTTGGAAATAATGGTGGTGATGGTTATGTTATTGCAAAGCTTGCTATTGAACATAATTTACCAGTAGATATTGTACAGGTAGGTGATATAAAGAAAATATCGGATACTGCAAATAAAGCTTATCAAGACTTATTAAAAATAACTAAAAAAAATTTAAATATTATAAATCTTAAAGATGCTAAAGATTATAATGATAGTGATTTGGTTATTGTTGATGCTCTTTTGGGAACTGGAATTAAAGACAAACCTAAAGGTGATTTTGAAAAGGCTGTTTTATTAATTAATAAATTAAAAGAAAATAATAAAAGCTGTAAAGTTTTTTCGGTTGATATTCCATCTGGTTTAAATGCTGATACAGGTTATGTTATTGACAATGTAGCTGTAAAAGCGGATGCAACTCTTACTTTAATATGTTTAAAGCAAGGTTTATTTACTGGTTATGCAAAAGAATATTGTGGTAATGTCTTTTTTTATGATCTAGAAGTAGGCCTTAAATTAGAAGGAAAAATTGCTCCCAAGGCTTATTTAGTTACAGAAAATAATTTAAACAAATTTGTAAAACTTAAAAAGCGAGAGCAGTATAAATCTAAGCATGATTTTGGCCATGTAGTGATTTTAGGCGGTGATTATGGCATGGGGGGAGCTGTATTAATGGCTGGAATGGCTGCTTTGAGAGCCGGAGCAGGTCTTGTCACCGTTGCAACTCATCCAAGTAATGCAGAGTTAATATTTTTAAAGCAACCCGAGCTTATGAGTTTTGGTGTTGATTTTAATTTATTTTCAGAGCATTTTTCTGATAATGATGCAAGCTTTGAATCAGAAGATAGGTTAGCAGCATTATTAGATAGAGCAGATGTTATTGTTTTAGGGCCTGGTTTAGGGCAGGAAGCCTTTGGCAAAAGACTTTGGGGGTTTATTAAAAATTATAAAGCAAGACCTGTAGTACTAGATGCTGATGCTTTAAATTGGCTTGCTAAAGATCAAGAAAAAGATAATATTATTCGCGATAATTGGATTTTAACACCACATCCAGGTGAAGCTGCAAGACTTTTAGGCACTGATTCTTTAAGTATACAAAAAGATAGATATTCATCTGCGGTAGAAATAAATCAAAAATATAAAGGAATATGTGTCTTAAAAGGCTCAGGAACTATTGTTGCAAAGAATTCTGAATTAGATAATAATATTACAAAATTTGTATGTCCTTATGGTAACGCAGGTATGGGAGCTCCTGGTATGGGGGATGTATTATCAGGGGTTATAGGAGCTTTAGTTGCTAATGGATTAAGCCTTGAAGATGCAGCAATAGCAAGCGTTTTAGCCCACTCAAAAGCTGGCGATAACTTGTCTTTAGAAAATGGAGAAAAAGGAATGCTTGCAACTGATTTGTTGAATGAAGTTAGAAAAATCGTGAATTATCATAGTGAATAGCTCAAATAATAAAATTATTTTTAATAAAATTTCAAAAGCAGAAGAAGATACTAATAGTTTAGCTATTGAATTTGCTGAGTTTATCAAGAATACTTATCAAGAAAAGGGCTCTATTGTCATTTATTTAGATGGTAATTTAGGACTTGGTAAAACAACTTTTGTGAGATTTTTTCTTCGGGCTTTAGGTTATATTGGCTTCGTCAAAAGCCCAACTTTTACTATTGTAGAAAGCTATGAAATTCCTGAATTAAATAATTTTAAGGTTCATCATTTTGATTTATACCGTTTATCTGATCCAGAAGAACTTGAATATATTGGCATTGATGAATATTTTGAAAATTCAATTAGCTTTATAGAATGGCCATGCCATGGAGAAGGGTTTATTAGGTATTCAGATTACAATATAAAAATTTCTATAGAAAAACAAGAAAATCAACATGTTAGAAACTATGTGATTACAAAAAATTAATTTTTCATTTTCCTGATAAAATCAAAGTTCTTATTAATAATTTCTTAATGTTTTAGTTATATCATAATATTATTAATATAATTATTACAAAAGGTTGTTTTTATGAATCCTTACAATAATACACTTGAACAGATTAATGGAATTATTAATGAAGTTAATTCAGAAATAAAAGAAAAATATAATAATCTCATAGTTAAAACTCAAGATATAATGAGCAGACTTGATAATTCTACATATGATTTTTATGAAGTTGAGCCAGTTGATGCATCAAGAGCAATATCTATAAGTTACATGATGTCAGCCGATTTTACTAAAAAAACTTTTAACCTAAAGTTAGAACGTTTAAAAAATGATGTTGATGTTCCTAAGTTAAGTGAAATAATAGCTTCTTGTAACAAATCATCGTGTTACTATGAAGAGCAAGTAACGAAAATGCAAGATTTAGCAGAACGATTTCATAAAAATGGTGGCTCTAATAACTTAATTGAATATCTTCAAACGCTTTTAGCTTCTATTGATATAGTAGTGGAGCAGAATAAAATTCAAGAAATTGATAAAAAAGTTAATGAAATTGATTCATTACTAAATCAATTAGAAAACTCTAAAAATAAAATAGAAGCTTATACTTTGAATAGCGTATCTGAAGGAAATGAACCTAAGGAACAGTTGGAAGTACCTGCTGCTGATAGAAAAAAGCAAAACACAGTAACTTGTAAAATGTGTGTTATTCAATAAACCTTATTTTAACCTAGCTTAATAGTAATTATGATGAAATTACTGTTAAGCCAAGTTTTACCAAATTATAAAAAATTATATGATAATACATATTTATATTATAGTGTATTAGATTTTAAATTTTCCTTTTGTTCTTCATCAAAGTATATTACTTGTAAAGAATTATCTATCTTTTGCAAAAATTGTCCTAAAAGATCAATTGTCGTTGTTGTTTGATTTGCTAACCATATTAAAACCGGAGTTAATCTTAAATTACCTTTTTTGGAAATGTGCTCATTACCTACCTTTTCTTTTTTAAAATTATCTTTTATATATTGTGTACATTGCATTAATTCTTTTTTTTGTAATTGTATAAAGTAATAACTAAAAATAACAAAGTTAACAAACAGGGCTGATTTAGCAATTTCTTTTTCTGATATGTTTAACTCTAAATATTCATTAGTAAAATTAAAATAATATTGTACCCATGAGTTAAAGACTGCAGCAGTAATGATAGATAGAGAATTATAAAAGGATTTAGAAGTTATATTTAGTAATGATATGTATTCAGGAATTTTTTCTTCATTACATAATGGAATAAAGGCAGAATATAGTAATTCTATAAAATAATGAAATTTAAAAACCCCATAGCTTGCCTCTGGAATATTTTTCTCCAAGAAATCTTCGTCATCTTTTTTTATTAAGCCATCAGTTTCTAAGTTTTCATATATATTATTTAATATTACAGAAGATTCATAAATACCTTCATTAATAGCAATAAAACAAATTATTGGAAGGCTGGCAGCTTGATATGCAAATCTATATATATCATTTTCAACTTGCATTACATCATTTGCCATTGATATAGCATTATATAAATTTAATCCAGCCATTAATGATTTGAAAGCAGGATATAATGTTTTAGCGACATAATGAAAATTAGCTAAAAGTATCTTGTTTGTGTTACTATCTTTATCAAGCTTTTTATATAATTTTTCTTTAAAATATAATGTATTAACGAAATTCATGAAAATAAATAATTCTATTGAATATTCGCCCATAGTTATAGCTTTAAAGCTTGTAAACCCTAAGTTTTTTAATGGCAATGTCCAAATTGATGCTGCAATAAAAACATCAAGTGCATTATTTTTAACAAGTTGGACAGTTTTGTCCATTCCCATTTTCATCATAATTTAAGCTTTGTTTAAGTATTTTAAAATACTCAGTTAATAAATTTTTTAATACTGAGATAAAGTAACAAATAATTATTAAGGATTAATTAAGGTCGCCACTCTTTTCTGTGGCGACTTAATATTTGTATATTTATTTTTATTGAATTGCGCACATGCTCTTAGGATTACTAGGCTTATTTTGTTCTTCTTTTAATTTATCTAAATCTTGTTTAAAAGAATTGATTAGCTCATTGAAAGTATTGGTATATTCATTTGATATATTTTTTCTTGAGGTGCTTTGTTCTTCTTCGAGTTCTAGTTTTTTAATATTATCACTCATTTGTTTAGTGTAAGAAAGTAGAAGAGTATTAGAGTCATTTTTTATTTCATTGCGTTGATTTTGCTCTTTTATTTCTGTTTCTTTGATAGATTTTATAATTTCTTGTGCTTTTACTGAAGTATTAGTTGTTGCTGTTTGTGGTGCTACATGAGTATTATCTCTAGCATGTGGATTAACTCTAGCATGTGGATTTCTTCTAGCTGGCATAATATATCTCCTAAGTTTGTATTAAAAGTTAGGGTATATTACGCCAATAAAATCTATTTGTCAAGCGACTAACTTCTTACTTGGCAGTCCATATTCTTTAAAGTATTTGTTAGCATTTTCAAAGTCAAATGCATCCCATTGTGGCTTATTGTCTTTATCTATAACTTGAGCTCTAATTCCTTCATAAAAATCATTGTTACTAAGAAAACCAAGGGCTATTTTGTATTCTAGTTCCATGCATTGATTAAAATCTAATTTCTTAGCTATTCTTAATGCTTGTAATGTAATAGCTAAACTTGCAGGTGACTTTGCTTTTAGAGTATTTATAGTTTTTTCTATGAAATTAATCTCTAATTGACTTTTTGTGGTTTTTAAAAAATTATTTAGATTTTCAAAAATTTCAGGTATTGAGTTTGCGGCAAAGCATGAACTAATAACATTATTATAGTTATAAAGTTTATGGCTTTGTATGTTATCAAGAGTTAATGAAGGTTGATGGTTGAGTATTGCTTTATTAATTTGTTCAACATTTGTTTCTTTAAGTCCTAATATGTCTTCTATTAGAGTATTAAAGTTTTTTTTCTCAACATTATAGTTAACAATCCCAGCATACATGCTTTCAAGGTAATTAATTCTATCTCCTGTAAGCCCTAAGTAAGTTCCAGTCTCATTATTCATTCTTGATAAAAAATATGTTCCTCCAATATCAGGGAAAAAACCTATACCTGTTTCAGGCATAGCAAGAGTAAGATTACTAGAGGCTACTCTATGAGTCCCATGAGCGGAAATACCTAGTCCTCCGCCCATTGTAATTCCATGCATTAATGCAATATAGGGTTTTTTAAAATTATGAATTTTAGAGTTCATATTGTACTCTAATTCAAAAAATTTGGCTGAACTTTCTTTGTTTTCTTTACCATTTTGGTAAACCGATTTGATATCTCCGCCAGCACAAAAAGCTTTTTCGCCTTTTCCTTGAATCACAACAGCAAAACATTTTTCATTTTTTTCAGCTTTATCTAAAAAATTTGAAATTTCAGATATCATTTCATAGTTAAGAGCATTTAACGCTTTAGTTCTGTCTAAAGTAATTAATCCAAGTTCACCACTTTCAGCTTTTAAGAATTCTGTATTGATATTTTTTTCCATTTTTGTAACTAAATCTCTTTGATATTAAATTCAAACTAGATCATTATAACATTATCAATTGAAACTGCGAGTTGTTTATTTAAATATAACTATAATATGATAAGATGAATAATATTATTGAAATTTAAATTGATATGGGCACAACAATAGATAACTTATCAGAAGCCTTTATTTTAGGTCTAGGAACAGCTGTTCCAAAATATAGTTCAAGGCAATCAGAAATATTTGATAAACTAAATAAGATATGTAATATAGCGCAAAAAAAGCAAAGAGTTTTTAAAGAAATATTTAAAAAATCATCTATTAATATTAGGCATACCGTTTTAGAAGAAAGTGATGAAAATAGTGGGGTTGAATATTTATTACAATCAGAAGAGTCTGATAAAGGCTTGTCTGTTGAAGATAGAAATAAAATATATATTAAAGAAGCGCCTGAATTAAGCTTTCAATCAGCTAAAAATGCTTTGGGGCAATGGGGTGGTGATGCTTCTGATATAACACATGTGATTTCTATTTCATGTACTGGAATGTATGCACCAGGGTTAGAAGCATATTTACAAAAAAATTTAAAATTATCTAATAATGTAGATAGATTAGCTATTAATTATATGGGGTGTTTTGGTGCATTCAAAGGTTTGTCTGTTGCTAAATCAATAGCACAAAGCAATAAAAAAGCTAGAATTTTAGTAGTTTGTACAGAATTATGCTCTTTGCATGTACAAGCAACAACTGATTTTGAATCATTTATTCCTAATGCTTTATTTGCGGATGGTTCAGCCGCGATAATTGTTGGTGCTAATCCATTGGAGTATGAGAGACCTTTATGGAAGGTAATAAATACGTGTTCAGAAATAATTCCTGAAACCATGGATTTTATGACATGGAATATTTCTAATAATGGTTTTTTTATGCATTTAGATAGAAAGGTACCAAAAGTTATAAAAAAGTATACAAGAAATTTTATAGAAAGTTTGCTTAAAGGGTTCAATATTAAAGATTCTGAGTGCGAATGGCCGATTCATCCTGGGGGAAGATCAATTATTGAGGCAATAACAGAAGCCATGAATATACCTTATGAATGCTTAGATAGCACTTATTCGGTTTTAGATAAATATGGGAATATGTCTAGCGCAACTTTTTTATTTGTTTTAAAAGAGATGTTACAAAAAAAACAACTTGAAGTTAAGCCATGGAGCATAGGGATGGGGTTTGGCCCAGGATTAAGCTTTGAAGGAGTTTTACTAGAAAATTATTATGCAAAATAGATCAACTGAACTTGAAATTATAGATTTAGGAAAGCCAAATTATACAGATAAAGAATATAATAAATGCTTAACTTTGCTTGATAGAATTGCTAGATATTTAGGTGGAGATTCAGCCAGTTTATGGGCTTTAAAACAAATAAGATTTAAATCTAAATCTGAACCTAAAGTTATTATTGATTTTGGCTGTGGGGGAGGATTTTTTTCAGCTAAATTAGCTAAATTATATCCTAATTGTAAAATATTAGGTATTGACTCATCACAAGATGCAATAACTTTTGCTCAAAATAAATTTTCAATAAACAAATATCCAAACTTAGCATTTCAATTAGTAAATCCAGAAAGTTATATAATTCCTAAAAATAGCGTAGATATAATTATCACAACGTTGACTTGTCATCATTTAACAGATAAACAAATTATTGAATTTCTTAAGATGAGCGAATTAGCTGCTAAACAAGCTGTTATTATTAATGATTTGCAACGATCGAAAATAGCATTGATTGCTTTTAAATTAATAGCACCATTATTATTTAATAATAGATTAATCAAGCATGATGGAGCTTTGTCAATTTATAGAGGTTTTAAATATAAAGATTGGCAAATATATTTAGAAAAAGCTAAGCTAGATTTTAATAATTGTTCAATAAAATGGAAATGGGCATTCAGATGGATAGTATTAATAACGAAAAATATTTAATTATAGGCGGTAGTATTGCGGGCTTATCTGCAGCTATTCGTTTAGCTGAATTAGGTGAAAAAGTTGTTTTACTAGAAGCAGGAAAGATACCAACTAATAAAGTTTGCGGCGAGTTTATTTCTCCTGAGTGTCATGAAATATTGAAACGCTGGTCGATTAATATACCTATTTCTATACCGGTTATGAATTTATTTTGTAAAAAAAGAAAGCTTGAATATAAGCTTCCACTTGAAGCTAAAGCAACTAGAAGGGTAGATTTAGAGCAAAAATTATTAGATAAAGCTATTAGCATGGGAGTTGAGGTATTACAAAACAATCCTGTAGATGATATTGTATATTCAAAAAATCAAGATGGATGTTTTACAATCAAAACTTTAGCTGGTAGTAAATTTTATCCAAAAGAATTAATTATTGCAGCAGGGAAGCTACATTCAGCAAAACAAAATAACTTAAAAAATAAAAATATAAAATTTCAATATGTGGGATTTAAGTTTCATATTGAATATTCTTGGACAAAAAATTATTTAGATATGTACACTTTTCCATCAGGATATATAGGAATGGTTCCAGTTGAAAATAATGTAGTTAATATAGCATGTTTAATTAAAATGGAAGAATTTAAAAAATATAAAGATATTAGTGCTTGTGTACAAAGTATTATAAAAAGTTATAAAAATACAGATTTAGATAAGTGCCTTAAAGGAATTAATTTAGAGTCAACTGATTGCATTGAAGCTAGAATACCTAAGTTTGGGGTGCGTGATATACCAAAAATAGATAATGTTTACTATGTTGGTGATGCTGCAGCAAGTTTGTATCCAGCAACTGGAGATGGATTAGCTATGGCTATTACATCAGGCGAGATGGTCGGTGAATATGCAAAAGCTAAAGCGTACAAAGAATATCAAAAAGATTGGAGAAAAATATATTTAACTAGAATTAAATGGGGGGCTTGGCTACATAAGATTCTAGAAAGACAAAAGTTAGTAACTGCTGGTATATTAGCGAGTAATTATATAAAAACTATACCAGATTATTTTTTTTATAAAACAAGAATGTTAAAACAAAAGTGATCTTAGCATGATTTAGCATATAGTCTTGAATGTTTGAGTTCCTGTAATATTTAATCGGTCGATTAGTTACAAAAAAGCCCTAGCTATAATCACTGCAATTGCAAGTGGAGCAATATATTTTACAAGAAATAACCAAGATTTATATTGCCATTTTTGTTTAAAACCTAGGGCTTCTTGAGCTTTGACTTGATTTAACTTCCATCCTGCAAATATTGAGAACAATAGTCCTCCAACTGGCAATAATATATTTGTAGTTAAATCAGTGTTAATATAAAAAATGGTCCACTTGCCAAATATTTTAAAATCAGACCATACGTTAAAAGATAATAAAGAACCAATACCTATTAACCAAGCAAAGCTACCAACTATAATAGATGCTGTTTTTCTAGAAAGATTTGCTCTTTCAATTAGTAATAGAACTAATGGCTCAGCTAAAGAAATAGAAGATGTCCAAGCTGCGAATAATAATAAGATGAAAAACATTGCGCCTATAATACTTCCAAATGGCATTTGTGAAAATGTGATTGGCAGTACTTCAAACATTAATCCAGGGCCGCCTTGTGGAGCAAGACCATATTTAAAAACAAGAGGGAATATAGCCATTCCAGATAAAAAGGCAACTAGTACATCTAAAATAGCAATAGAAATTACAGATCCTGATACTGTTACTTTTTTGGGTAAATATGCGCCGTAAACAAGCATACAACCTGCACCTAAGGCAAGAGTAAAGAAAGCATGCCCAAGGGCATCTATAATTATTCCAGCTGAAAGTTTGTGGTAATCAAAGCTAAAAAGAAAGTCCATGGCTTTAATTGCATCTCCTGTTGCACAAGAATATATTGCAAGCAAAATTAATACGATAAATAAAGCGGGCATTAATATATTAGATGCTCTTTCAAGGCCATTTTTAACGCCTTTTGCAACAACATATAAAGTTATAAACATAAATATGCTATGCCATAGTAATAAATCCCAAGGATCGAGCAAAAATTCATTCCAATAATTGGTTATTTCTTGAGGGGATTTATCATTGAAAAAGCCAAAAGCTGTTTTTAGTAAATATGCAATTGACCATCCAGATACAACACTATAAAAAGAAAGTATTAATAAAAGTGCTAATGTTCCAATCCATCCAGTATATTTCCAATTTGTTGTAGAGTTTGCTTCTATAGCTAAATTTTTCATTGTATCTATTGGATTATGAGAACCGCATTTCCCCAAGATAATTTCAGCCATCATAATAGGTAAGCCTATTAAAACTACGCAAATTAAGTAAACAATAACAAATGCACTACCACCATTATCACCAGCCATATAAGGAAATTTCCATATATTACCAAGACCAACAGCTGCTCCAGTCGCAGCTAAAATAAAAGATTTTTTAGAAGACCAACTTTCTTTAGGTGATTGAGTAGACATCTGAATAGTATTTAATAAGTTAAATTATTAATTTATATAAAATTTATGGCGTTGTCTATAAAAAAGTCTTTTTATTAAGTCTTTTAATTCAACTATACTAAATAAGAATAATATATTAACATTTCAAAAGTTTATAAATATGATATCTCAAATAAACAAAAATAATATTAATTTAAATTTTTTATATTACATTGGTTTTTTCTTTGCTTTAATAGCAAGTTTTGAATATGGACATATTCTTTATGAATATGCAAGGTTTGTTTTAGGATTTACAGCCTTTGCTAAGTCAATTATTCTTTCATCAGTTTTTATGGGAGTAATAGTTTCAAGCTTTATATTAATAAAATTTACAAATAAAAAAAATGTTAATCCTAAAATGCTAGTTTATAACCAAGTTTTTATGCTTTTTTATATTGTAGCGTCAAATTTTTTATTTCAAAAATTTATATTTGAAGATATAAGTTATCTTTTGCAAATATGTTTTTCAATTATTCTTCTATTTTTATACGGAAATATTTTTGGAATAGTCTTAATATTATTTTTTAAATTTTTACTTAATAAAGAAGATGACAAAGCTCTAAAAATCTACAATTATTTTTTTATTATATTTTTTAGTATTTCAGTAACATCATTATTTAATGTATTTTATTTTATTGAGCATAGCAATAATATTCAAAATGGTTTTTTATTTACAAGTATAGTTATAGTCATATCAATTTTATTTTTAATTTCATATTTTATATTTTCAATAAACAAAAATGACAGTGACTATTTTATTGGGAATATAGAAAACTCTAAAAATAGCTCTATAGTTTTATTTATTTGTCTTTTATTAATAAGTTGTTTTGCAACTATATACTTTTTTAGTTCATCGAGATTGTTAGAGCTTGCTTATGGAAGTAGTCTACAAATTAGAGCGATAATCATTAGTAGTTTTTTCTTAAGCCTTGCATTAGGTAGTTTGATTTTTAAATTTAAAAACAAATTCTTCAGTAATTCAATAAATTCAGTTGGTACCCTATGTTTATTATCTAGTATTTTTGGATTATTATCTTTAGTTTTCTATACTAGTAATTTTGATATAGCAGCATTTTTGCAAAAAGCTTTAGATAGAAATGATTATGGATATGAGTTTTTTATTATCTCTACTTTTTTTATAATTCTGTTAAATTATTTCTTTACCTTTTTTATTACTGGCGCTGTTTATCCTATTATTACAAATATTACTAGAAAAAAATCTACTCATATTATTACTATTGGTTCGGTTTTAATTTCTTCCATAATTGGTCTTGTTATAGGAGTTTTATTTACCTACAGTATAGGATTTGTCTATTTTGGTTCAAAATACTTATTAATATTTGCTGTATTTCTAAATATATTAGCAAGTTTATTATTATTTTCATGTCATAAAGATTTTTTAAGCAAAAAACTTTTTTTATTAGTTTTATTAGTAATAGCATTATTAATTTACAGTTCAATATATTCACAAGGTTACAATTCTGTTAATTCTCCAGCTTTGTTTAAAAATGATGCTGAACAAGGATTTTTTAATGATTATAATTTTGAAGGAAGAAATTCAACAGTTAATATTAGGGCGCAAAAGAGAATATATAATAGCTTTGATCCTTTAAATGGACCAATGCAAAAAATTATAAACAAATCAAAGCTTACAAAAAATGGCGTACCTTTTGTCAGTACAGAAATGTATAATGAAAGTTTAGATAATGATGAGGTTGTATCAATATTATTTTCAGCGTTTGCTTTAGGTTTAAGCTTGGACGCTAAAAAAGTTTTAAGTATAGGCTTTGAATCAGGGTTTAGTCAAAGTTTGCTATTATCTGATAAAAATTTGGAAAAACTAGATATAATTGAAATTGAATCAGGTGTAGTTGAAGCCGCTTTATTATTTGGAGATAAAGTTAAAGCTGTTTATGAAGATTCAAGAAGTAATATAATAATTAATGATGTTATAAATTATTTAAAATCAAATAAGGAAAAATATAATATCATTGCCTCTACTTATGAAATCACATATTTTCCGGAAGATAGTTTTGTTTTTACTGAAGAGTTTTACAATCTTTCTAAAAAGCACTTACAAGAAAATGGTTTATTAATTCAAAAAATAGATATTTCTTCTAGTAATTTCAAATCATTAGGTGTGATATTCAAATCATTAAGTTTTTCTTTTAAATATTACAGTGCATTTTTTGCTGATAATAATAGGTTAATTATTGTTGCAAGTAATACAAAAATTCCTGAATTTACAAAAGAAAACTTTGATAAATTATCTTTTTCTCAATTTTTAAAATTAGCAGATATAAATTCAATAGAAGACTTAAAAAATAGATATGTAGGTAATCAAGATATACTTAGTTTATTATTTGCAAATGGTGTTAATCAAGTGAACTCTTATTTTAATAAATATTCTGAAAATAGTTTTGGGAAAGATATTTTTAATAATAAAAAAATAAAGGAAATATCTTATATAAATGATAATAATTTAATTTCATTTTTAACTAATATACAAAAGGTTGACGGTAATATTACTGAATCAAAATATTTTAATAAAACAAAATATTATAAAGAAGCTCAAAATCTTTATAATGGAATAATGTTTAATCCGGCAAATTTAAATAACAGTGAGTTTTTCTTATTACTTGCACAAAATAATTATTGCTTAAATATGCAAAATAAATGGTTCGAAGCTTTTGTTAAAGCAAGTAAATATATGATGATTTTTCTTCCAGAATCAGAAGGACAAAATGTTTGGCTCTACCGTAATTCCCGTGGTTTGAGCCACTGAAACATCTAAAATCATACTATAA
>Ga0066641_10000829_pt1 | contig 14057 bp, 9 predicted proteins | sample CryGeyCG2114_065_FD_59509 | JGI IMG/M metagenome (GOLD analysis project Ga0066641, IMG submission 59509) | Groundwater microbial communities from aquifer - Crystal Geyser CG12_big_fil_rev_8/21/14_0.65 | ecosystem: Environmental > Aquatic > Deep subsurface > Groundwater | place: USA: Utah: Grand... | reverse complement strand
TTCTCATTTTATTATTTTTTTTATTATATTAGAGGAATAGTAATTTTAACTATTTTGTGGGGTTTGGCAAGGCTTAGTGATTTTAGTTTGCACAAAAGGATTTACCGCGCCCTTAAAGTATTTACATAGCACTAGAAAAATCAATGATGCCCCTCATGATGACTACTGCCACAACCACAATGATCATCATCGTCACCATACAACTCTCTTTGCTCTTCAGCTAACATGTATTTTAATTTTTGCTGATCGTTTTCTAAACAACATTTTTTATATTTTTTGTTACTTCCACAAGGGCAAATATCATTTCTTCCGACTTTTTTATTATTCATAACTAAATTAATCCAGGCTATAGATTTATAATATGCGCAGATATTAACCAGTTTTTTAGTATATGTAAATTAAAGAATTCTGCTTAATTATAAAAAAGGCTCTAAATTTGAATCAGTAACTTAGTGAAATCGGTCATTTAAACTACCACTTTTAAAGAAAATCGGCTATAATAATTACCAGTTATACAAGTAATCGGTAATATTCATGACCACTTATAATGAAATTCTAGAAATTATTAAAGAAAATATTCTTGATTTTCAAGAGGTTAGCGTTGAGTCTGGAATAAGAAGAGATTTAGAATCAGAAAATATAAACAAAAAGGCTTCCATTTTTATTGGCGTTAGAAGAAGTGGCAAATCCACTTATCTTTTCCAGATTATAAATAAGCTTCTAAAAAATGGGGTATCAAAACAAAATATATTATATTTAAACTTTTTTGATGACCGATTACATCATCTTCAAAAAATAGAAGCTAAAGTAATATTAGATGCATACTTTTCATTATATCCAGAGAAGAAAAACTCAGAGACTATATATTGTTTTTTTGATGAAATACAAATCTTACCAAAATGGGAGCCATTTGCAGAAAGAGTATTACGAACTGAAAAATCTGAAGTTTATATTACAGGTTCATCAGCACAAATGCTCAGTAAAGAAATAGCTACTCAAATGAGAGGAAGATCTTTAACTTGGGAAATATTTCCTTTTTCTTTCACTGAATTCTTAAGATATAAAAAACTTGATATAAAAACAGATAGTAAAAACCTTTCATCTAAAAATATATTATTACTGAATAAAGCATTTGATGAATATTGGGAAACAGGCGGTTTTCCTGAAGTTATAAATTTAAAAGAAAATTTAAGAGTAAAAGTTCATCAAGAATATTTTCAAAGTATTTTATTTAAAGATTTAATCGAAAGACATAATATTTCTGAACCAAAAACACTAATAGATCTAGCATATTTCTTAATACATAATATCGCATCTTTATATAGCATTAATTCATTAACTAATTATTTAAAATCTTTAGGTCATAAAACATCCAAAACCACTGTTTCTAACTTTTTATTTTGGATTGAAGATTGTTATTTTTTATTTACAGTTAAATTATTTGATGCATCATTAAGACGTAGCAATTTAAATCAGAAAAAAATATATTGTATTGATCACGCTATTGTTAATTCTATTTCATCAAAAATTTTGGTTAACTCTGGACATCTATTAGAAAACTTCATATTCATTACCTTAAGAAGAAAATATCAAGAAATATATTATTATCGTACTAAAAACAATAAGGAAGTTGATTTTATAGTAATTACTGATAAAAGAGAGAAAATACTTATTCAAGTTTGCCAGTCATTGGACACATCTAAAAAAACACGCGACAGAGAAATTACAGCTCTAGTGGAAGCAATTCATGAACTTAATTTAAATACAGGATTTATAATAACTCAAAATGAGTCTCAAACAATTAAAGAAGAACATAAAACCATAGAGGTTATTCCCGCTTGGAAATTTGCACTATTTAATTACTAGAATAATCATACAAAAATCAGCAATAAACAGCAATATATTGACTTACCCAGAAAACAATCAGTTAAAATAGCCATCGTTGTTAGCTTATATACAGTTTATAAGTAGGTTTGAGTAATTTTAAATTATATTTTACACTAATTATAACTATTCAAAATAATTTATGTCTTTTTCAAGGATCTCAATGTGTACAGCACCATAATCACATTCTTCGTCTTAGCAATTACTATCTCTTTTTTATGTTCATTATGGGAGGCCGTATTATTAAGTATTACTCAAACATATGCTCAAATTAAATTTCATGAAAAAAAGTTTATTGGAAGACAACTTCTCCACTTTAAAGACAATATTGATAAACCTCTTGCAGCAATATTAATTCTTAATACTTTTGCCCATACAATTGGAGCAATAGGAGTTGGGGAACAAGCCTCAATAATTTGGGCAGATACCAACCCAATTATAACTAAATTCTGGGTTCCGGTAATAATGACGTTAGCAATTCTAATTTTATCCGAAATTATACCAAAAACAATTGGCGCTAATTTTTGGGAAAGGCTTGTCTATTTTACTGTTTACTCATTAACAATATTATTAAAAATACTTTTACCTCTAGTATGGGCTTGTCAGCTAATTACAAAAATTTTTAGAAAAAAAGAAACTAAAAGTATCTTTTCTAGATATGACTTTTTAACTCTTACTGAAATAGGAGAAAAGCAAGGAATTTTCCAAGAAAGTGAAGCAGATCTAATTGAGAAAACCCTAGACTTACATGAATTAAATGTCGCTGATGTAATGAGACCAGTTAAAGATATGGTTATGTTTAACAGTAAAGAATCTTATGATTCCCTATTATTATTTATTAAACAACATAAATTTACCAGATACCCAATTTATGATGAAAAAAAAGATAAAGTAATAGGCCTTATTCATTCTAAAGATTTACTAACTCATGATCATAATAAAAAAATTAAACCTCTAATTCGCCCCATTTTGAAAATAGTCCAAAATCTGCCATTAAAAAGCTTATTAAATAAATTTAAATCCGGAATGCCTCACTTTGCTTTGGTCTATGATGGCGAAGAGATAGTCGGTTTTATAACTCTAGATGATATATTGCAAGTTTTATTAGGTATTATCAAAGATGAATTTAACTTTTCGCATGCAGACTGGCATATAAATAAAGACAACAGTATTACTGCTAATGGAAGATGTTCTATAGCTTCTTTAGAAAAAGTTTTAAATACCCAACTTAAAGTTGAAGATGATAATGGTATAAAAACTATTGCTGGATTAGTATTATATAAATTAGGCTCCTTACCTAAGAAGGGACAACGTATAGAATTTGATAGTTTTTATGTAATCATTGATGAAGTAAGTGATTTTCAAATTTTAGAACTAACTATATATCTATATAGTTAGTTTTTATTTATTGACTATAATTATACTTATAATTTAACTAACGATAATGAATTAATTTATGAGTATTTACGAGCTTATAAGCTTTGCGGTATCTTTATTTGCCATTCTAAACGCATTTGGAAACCTACCTATCTTTTTGAGTATTACTAAAGATAAATCAATCACCGAAAAACAATCTATTGCTATTAAAGCAACTATTGGTATTGGTATAGCTTTATTGATTGTCACATTTATAGGTAAAGAATTTATTAATTTTTTTGGAATTTCAATTTCTGCATTCGAGATTGCAGGAAGCACAATAATTTTTCTCACTGGTTTAGCCCTAATTCAAGATCATAGTGTTAATAAAGAACAAAGAGAAGAGTCTCATTCTAATAATATTGCAATTGTACCATTAGCAATACCTATTGTTGTTGGGCCAGGCTCAATTACAACAGTCACTATATTTGCAAGAAAATATGATACTTTTGTTGATTTAATGTCCATATCCGCGACTTGTATAGTATTATCATTTATAATAGGAGTGTTGTTCTATTATGCCCCTAAAATAGAAAAAGTAGTAAAAGAAGAAGCTATGCATGTTTTATCAAGAATAATGGGGTTAATTCTGGCAGGAATTGCTTGCCAGTTATTTATCAATGGTATAAAAACTGCTTTTCATTTAAATTAATTTATTTAATCAGTTATGGATGTATCAACTAGAATTAGATTACCCAAAAAAGTTATTTCATGTATTATAAATGCTTTTAAAAAAAGCTTTAATCCCAATGATGAACTTTGGTTATTTGGCTCTAGAGCTGATTTAACAAAAAAAGGTGGGGACATTGATCTATATATAAAAACTCAATACAATGACCCGGAAGCAATTGGGAAAGCTAAAATGTCTTTTCTAAATTATATTTTCATGGAACTTGAAGAACAAAAAATTGATTTGGTAATTCAATATCCAAATAGTGATGATTTAGCAATATATAAAATTGCGCAAGAAGAAGGTATTCGAATATTATGATAAGTAATAAATTATTAGATTCTATTCTTGAAGTAGCTAATTTGCATGCATCAAGAATAAAGATAGCTCTTGAACATGTGCTATTATTGGAGCCAATAACAAAAGAAAAATTAATGAATCTAGAACATGCCGATCTTGGATTTTTAGAGTTATTAACCTCACGATTTGCAAAACTACAAGATATTATTGGGAGTAAAATTTTTCCGATAGTGCTTGATATGTTACAAGAAAATACGCAAAACTTATCAACTCTAGATCGATTACATAAACTAGAAAAACTTGAAATTATTCCTAATACACAAGAGTGGATTGAAATGCGTAATACTAGAAATATGGTTACACATGAATACCCACATGAATATGAAATTACTGCAAATAATATAAAAGTTATAATAGAGCATGCAAAACTATTATTAACTTACTGGGACAATTTATCAAAAAAAATTCTCAAATTACAAAAAGACATTCTTCCAAATGACCAAAACTAAAGAACCATCAGATAATAAAGAACAAGCAAGTAGTACGTTTAATTTACAAAAAAAAAACTACAATAATCTAGAAATAATAGAAAAAAGCATAATAAATATTTTATCTTTTTTCCCCTACTGCGAAATTGAAATTTTTGTTCTTCAGCAATCAAGTGCCATAAAACAAATTCTAAATGCAGAACACGATAGAACTCATGTTTTATTTGAAAAACTTCAAAATGTTCTTAATAATTTACAAAAATCAGAATTAATTACCGATGAAAATCAAATAAGCTCTGTTGAGCTTGCTTTTTATATTGCTCATCAAACAGCAAACAGCTCTCTTGCTGAATCATATCTAACTTGCATTGAAGATTTGCACGATATATTAAAAGAACATGAACTGAATACTAGAAATTATCATGGTTTTGAATTTGCCATTTTAAATTTTGAAATTTTACAAAATAAACAAAATCTATCTCATCCTAAGAGATTAATTACTTTTTATTCCAATGAAAGTATTTATAAAAATGATTCAGATTGGTTAAATTATTTTAAAGATTACTTTTATCAATTAGATGAATTTACAAATTCTCCAGAAGAATTTGTAACTTTTATTAGTGAAATGCCCGAAGAATACAAATATTATTGCATTACTAGTATCATTTATAATATTGAATATTCAAATTTTTATAAAAATAATCTAATTGAAAATAATATATTTAAAATTTTAAATGATTTGATATTTAATGGGCATTTTTTAAATGATAATAATATAAGTCAATTAATAAAATATCCCTTAGCTTTACAATATATTTTATTTTACTTATTTCAACGTGCCGATTTTGATATTTGTGAAAATATCATTAATATTTTATTAGATTCGCAAAAAAATAATAAAGAGTTAGAACAAAATTTAGATTTAGTAAATGCGCAAACATTTGTTGCATACTCATACTTTGCTCTTCAAGAATTTTATTTCAAAAATCATAGTGCTGCACAAGAATATTTTGATAAAGCATTATTATCTTTAAAACTAAAAGCATTACCAGGAATATATGGATTGTTTTATATTTTAAATCTCATAGCATTAATTAATACTAATTATATTCATATTGATAAAATTCAAGGTTATTTAAAACTTTATAAAAAATCTTTACCTCAAGAAAATAAATTTCATCATTATGTTAATCTAGATTTCTTATGTTTGTTCTTAGAAAATATTATAGAAATAGCAAATGGTAATCTTAATACAAAAAATATTTTGTTTGAAAAAATTAAAGAGTCTCAAAGAACCAAATTATTATTTGCACCTTTAACAACTAGTTTGTATATAACAACTTATGCATATTGGCTAAATCTTGATAGTGCTCAAATAGAATCAATACTAGCTCCTATTGTTAATTCTATATATAAAGAATATAAAGAAACTTTTCCTTTAATTGCAAAATCTGTATATGACATAGCTAATGATGCAAAATTTAAAAATGACCTTATTGAAACTAAGAATAAAGCTCAAGACTTTTTAGAAAAATATCCAGAATTAACTAATATTATTAATTTAAAAGAACTAATTAATGATAATAATTTATGGCAAAACCAAATATCTTTATTAAAAGATGCTCTTAATAAACCAGTAACTACTAAACAACTACCAGAAATTAAAGTCAATTGGCTATTTGAAGGTAATATAGAAATCTATAAATTAAAGTGTGGTATACAAAAAAGATTAAAAAATAAAAAATGGGGAGCTATAAAAGAATATTCTCCTTTAGAGTTTAAATACAAAAATCATGACTTAAGAAAAGATTTTTCTAATCAAGATAATAAAATCATTAATGCTTTTCCTGCTAATTTATATGAACTAGATACTGATTCAGCAATTAGTATTTATAAAGAATTAGTAAATCATGAAAATATCTATTTAAAAACACATGGTGAGTCTATTAGATTATCATTTAATCTTACCTATCCTAATTTACAAATTAAAAGAAAAGAAAATAAGTTTCTTATCAAGTTATCAGTAAATTGTAACTTTATTGAAAGTAACTTAAATTCTAAAGAACAAAATTTTTTAAGTGACTCTGGAGTATTATTACAAAAAGTTAATAAATCCCAATATAATATTTTTGATATTAATGAAAAAATTTCTGCTATAGCATCAATAATTTCTGATTCTGGAATTTTACTTCCTGATAATGCTAAAGATCAATTACTTGATTTTATAAATTCAACCTGTCCAAATATTAATATAGAAGTAGATTCAGATTTTGATGAATCTTTAATTGATAATCAAAGAAATGCCAATGCTACCCCTATTATACAAGCAGCATTTAATGACAATATATTAGATCTTAAAATAGTTAATAAACCATTTAATAATACAGATTTATATACACCAGCATCAGGGTTACAAAATATAATTATTACTGAAAATAATGAGCCAACATTACTAAAAAGAGATTTTAATCAAGAAAAGGCTAATGCTGAAACTTTGATAGCTCTTATTCCCTATATAGGACACAATTCATTATATTCATGGGAAATAGATACTTTTGAAGAGTGTTTAGATATATTAGCTTTTTTACAGGAAAATAATGATAACTTTCAAATAGAATGGGAATCAGATAAAATTAGCCTTTCTAAACCTAAAGACTTTAATAGCTTACGTCTTAATATTAAATATGATAAAGATTGGCTTACTCTAAATGGTGAATTAAAAGTAGATGATAATAAAGTTATTAATCTTCAAAATATTTTACAAATTCTAACAGAAAATCAAAATTCAAAATTTATTAAATTATCTGAAAATAAGTATTTAACTCTATCAAATGAGCTTAGAAATAAGCTTTTAGAATTAAATTCTATTGCTCAAAATTCATCTTCAAGAAAAAAAGAAGGTTATTGGCTTCAAGATTTAAAATTTCATAAACTTTCTGCAAATATATTTAAAGAATTAGAAAGCTCTGGAGTTTTAATAGATGCAGATTTAAAATGGCGGAATTATTTAAAAAGCCTTAAAAATATTAAACTCGCAGATATAACTCTACCAAGCTCTATTAAAGCAGATTTAAGGCCTTATCAAATAGAAGGATTTAAATGGATTCAACAGATATTTAATTTAGGCGCAGGAGCATGTCTTGCCGATGATATGGGTCTTGGTAAAACAATCCAAACAATATCGACTATTGCTGCACATGCAAATGAAGGCCCTTCTATTGTTATAGCCCCTACTTCAGTTTGTCATAACTGGGAAACTGAATGTCATAAATTTTGCCATAGTATTGAAACTAAATTATTTAATACTTTAGATAAAGATGAAATTTTAAATAATTTAAAAAATAATCAATTAGTAATCTGTTCATATGGTTTAATGCAAAGTAATATTGATGAACTTGAAAAACATGAATGGAATATTGCAATTTTAGATGAAGCCCAGGCTATAAAAAATGCGGCAACAAAAAGATCAAAGGCGGCCATTAGAATAAACGCAAAACATAAAATAGCATTAACAGGAACACCAATTGAAAATCATTTAGGCGAACTTTGGAGCATTTTTAGATTTTTAAACAACGGTCTTTTAGGAAGCAATGAATCATTTAGAAAAAGATTTTTAAATCCTATTACTCTTGAAAAAGATCAAAATGCACTTAATGGCCTAAAAAATTTAATAAAACCTTTTGTCTTAAGAAGATTAAAAAGTGATGTATTAAAAGACTTACCTGAAAAAACAGATCAAACTATTTTCATTGAGCCCACAAAAGAAGAAGCAAGTTTTTATCAAGCAGTATGTAATAATGCTTTACAGAATATTGCTAATATCAGAGTAGATACAGTAGAAGGTCAAAAGAAATTTCATATTCTAGCTGAAATAACTAAATTAAGACGAGCCTGCTGTCATAGTACTTTAGTTAATAAAGAAATTAATATTGAAAGCTCTAAGCTTAAATATCTTGAAAGATTGATTAATGATCTAAAAGAAAATGGTCATAAGGTATTAGTTTTTAGCCAATTTGTAAGCTATTTAAAAATAGTAAAAGAATTATTTGATTCTCATAACATAAAATATGAATACCTAGATGGTTCAACGCCAGTAAAAGAAAGAAAGCATAAAGTTGAAAATTTCCAACAAGGTAATGTAGATGTCTTTTTACTAAGCTTAAAAGCAGGTGGTACAGGTCTTAATTTAACAAAAGCAAATTATGTAATACATTTAGACCCTTGGTGGAATCCTGCTGTAGAAAATCAAGCATCAGATAGAGCGCATAGATTTGGGCAAACCCAAAAAGTAACAATTTATAGATTAATCATGAAAGATACTATAGAAGAAAAAATTGTTGCTTTTCATGAAGAGAAAAAAATGTTATCTGAAGAATTGCTTAGCGATAGTAAGATGATTTCTAGTTTTAGTGAAGATCAACTTGTTAAGTTAATCAAAAATATTTAAATATTTAAATATTTTTAATTATTGATTTTAGACTTTCTTCTTTTCCAAGATTTAGCTTTATCAATAATAGCTTGTAATTCTGAATCAATATCATTTGAATGAAAATTCATGAATTTATCAAGATAATTTCTAGCTGTTTTTAATTTAAAATCTAATAAAAAACTCATATTATCAGGTGTCGTTAATCCTAATATTAATTTAACTGTTAAATAATAATTGAAAGCAAATTGATTAAAATCCTCACCACAATTAATACTCAAGTTCCAGTTTTCACTATCTTTATCATCAATTTTATTTGTTTTTTTATTGAAGTATTCGATTAACATCTTTTTTGTAACATCAAAATTTTTACGGCTCAATTCAAAATGATATTTAACTGTTCTGGTATCACTTTCAGGTAATGTTTCTTTTATATAATTTCTATCAAATAAATTTTGATATATAAAAAAATATAAAATTTGATCTTCTTTTACATGATTTCTAGATACATTATAAATTTGTAAAGCATCTTCTATCGGCCCATAAAAAAATAATTTGGCTATATTTTTAGCAATAGAATCACTCCAGTTTTTATTATTAAAATTAAGACCTGCTAAATTTAATATGGGAAATATAATTTCAGCTCGATTATTTCTCTTAATTATATAGCTTTTAATTAACTGATTTAAAATATCAAATAATTCAGAACTTGGCTTTTTAAAAATATTTGTAATTGTAAAAATATAACTCAGTAACCACCATTTTTCTTCGTGAATACAAATAAAAAATAGATTATTTACTTGTTCTTTACTTAGGCGGTTAAGTACTGGTAAATTTAGTATATAAATCACATTGTTAAAATTATTATAGATTCCATTTATACATAAATGATATAAATAATCATTACGCACTTTCCATTTACCAGTATTAGCGATAATTAAAATATTTGGTATATGATTTTGCTCAATATTATAATTTATTATTTCTAGTATCTTTGCATTTATTACACTACTTTGTTCACTAATTTTATATATTATTTCAATAACTTTTGTGTCATTAATGCAAATTGCAGATAATAAAAAGTTTCTTAAAAAAATATCTGATTGTTCAAGTATCAATTGTAATTCATTAATTTCTAAATGATCATAAATACATTTTAACCCATTATATTGATATAATTCTGGATGATTTATTTCAATAAGTTTTTGACTCAAAGCTAGATAACTTTTGTTGCTAATATTGTTAAATAAAAACTGAATGGTTGAGTCTAAATTAAAAAAGTTGATATTGCTTAAAATTATTTCTTTGGAATATTTATGTTCTTTTAATAAAGAAAAAGTTGTACTTGTTAATACTCCTTCAGGCTTAATAATTGCCTCATTAATATAAAAAATATAACCTTTAATAAATATATCTAATATATTTATTTTAGTATTTTGAGACCATATAGTCTTATATGGCAACTCTAAAATTTTTTCTTTATTTAGAATATGTAATACATATACTCTATATAACAACTCAATTTCTTTTTTTGGGATAAATTCATATGTTTTATCATCAAGTTCAAACATTATTTCCCAATAATTTACATCAGGATCCATAACATCTTTTTCTATATTTTCATAATATGTAAAAAAGTTTTGAACATCATTATAACTCCATCTTGCTTTATTTAATAAAGGCCAAGACATCATAATAATTTCTATAATCTCACTGGGTTTAAAGCACCCATTAATCCAATTAAGAAATTGAACTTTATAATTAGCTATTTCTGAAGTTGGTATTAGTTCATCTATTTCTAAGCTTAAATTAGAAACATCTAATATAACGTTTAACAAGCCATTTACATAATGTACTTCGTTTCCATAATTATAGTAATCTATGAGACCTCCTTCGCGACAAAATTCTATGGCCTTTTGTCTTATATATTCTTTATAGGCCTTATATGCATGAGATACTATTTTATTTGGATAAAAAAGCAGCATCATATTTTTTAAATTTGAATCAGCTCCACTAAAACATGCAGTCACATAAAACTGATCGATATCTTTTTTTGAAATAATATGATGCTTATGTTTTAGTAATAATAAATGCTTTTCTAAAGTAGGTTTAATTTGACATAGTACTGCTCTGATATTTAAATCAGATACTTTTGGAGCTTTAGGATCTTTTCTTTCTTCAATTTTTGGAAATATTAAATTTAATTTAATATTTTCTTTTAAATCTGAAATTATTTTAAACTTATCTTTATCAATTTCGATAATATAATTTAGTAATAATCTTAGCTGCTCTGCGCAGCTATCAAAATTATCTTCACCACTTTCTGGGTCTTTATAATAATTTATTACTTGCCCATTATCTGGATAAACGTCCGCCCAATTAAATGCCGGACGTTCATCTGATGATAACCACATTGGTAAACCATCTTCTTGTGGCTGTAAAGATCTCTCATATTCAATTAATGGTGTAACAAGAAATCTCATATTATAAATTTAATTTGAAATTTGATACAATCCTGAGCCAGCTGTTCCTGCATATAGGAAGTTTTTAGTTGGATAAATAATGCTAAAAATACTTCCATTAATACTTGGTAAATTATTCCAATTCGCTCCATTATCATCTGAATATTCAATATCTTTTCCTGGAGTAAAAATATATATTCTATCGCTGTTTTTGTCTAAAAATATATTAGATTCAAAATTTTTATCTTCTATGAGTTTCCTAATTAAGTTCCATTTTTTTCCACCATCTTCAGATTTATAAATATTATTATCTAACAATATATAAATCATATTTGGATTATTTTCACTTATTAAAATTTCTGAAATACCATCAGAATCTTTCTTTTTTACTCCCATAACTTTAGTAAAACTTTGTCCTTCATCTTTACTTATATATAAACCTCTATTTGTTGTAATATATAAAGATTTATTGGTTTTGTTATAAACCATCTTTTCAATATAATTATCATCTTTAACAGAAAATTCTAGCTTTTCCCAAGTATTACCAGAATCTTTTGATCTGAAAATGTGATTGATTAATGAATAATATGGTCTTACAAAAATAGTATCAGTCTCCGGAATTACTAGTAATTGTTCTGCATGATGAGATTCTCCCTCATTAGAAAACACCGTACTCACCAAAGCCCAATGATCATTTTCTTGATTTTTTTTATAAAAATCTCCATCAACACCAACATAGTAACTATTTTTTCCAAAATGTACTCTCGGTAATTGAAAATCATCATAATTTGGTAAATCTATTTTAGAAAATATTTTATTTTCAAGCTTGTATAACTGATTAAATCCTAATCCATACACAGTATTTAAATAAATCTCATTAGGATTTTCATAACTTGCTAATTCAAAAACAATACTATTTATAAACTTACTATTCGCTATATTTACATTAATATTGCTATCTTTTAAGTCTCCATAATAAAAGTCATTAAATCCTCCTAACAGAATATTTCCTTCAACACCTGTGTATATAGGATTTAAAGCAATGTCATTAAAATTATTTAAATTTACTTTCTTAAAACTTTTTGCTTGATCATTTGATTCTAAAATTTCTGTTTTAAATTCTTCAGTTAATCCTGACACTATTAATTTATTAGGATCTTCGAAATTTATATCTATAAATAAAGCAAGGATTTTTTGATTATTAGTGATGTCAATATCTGTGAAACTATTACCAGAATCTGTTGACTTTGAAAAGATTGTCATTAAAGAAAAATCTGTATTATTTTCATCTTCATAATCTTCATCGTTTTCTTCATTCTTAAGATTGCTAGTAAAAATCTTTGCTACTTTTTTTGAAATTTCTTTTTCTATCAATTTAGACAATGAATTTGCCAACGATTTGTTTTTAACTTTAAATTTTGAAGCTAATTTTATAGCCTTTATTAAAGCTTCATCAGAATTATCTTTAAAACTTAACGACATTGTATAAATGTTTTTATGATTACTAGGATCTAGTACTATTTGATAGATAAATTTATTATTATCCTTAGAAATTTTCTCCCATTTAACGCCATGGTTTACAGATTTATAAAGATCAGTGCCTAAACTTGCGTATAATATATTTGGATTTTTGTGTGATACTTCTATTGCAATTGGCAATTTAAAATCTTCGTATGTTTCATCATCTTCTTCATCTTTATCTTCAGAATTAATTCTTAAATCTATTCCATTATTAATACCTATCCAATTTTTTCCAGAGTTATCTGATTTTAAAATTCCATTTGTACTTGTTGCATATATAGTTTTTGGATCTTTAGGATCAATGGCTAAATCAGTAATAATAAAATTTTCATCACTATTTGACACTTTACTTTCTACTTTTTGCCAAGAATTACCACCATTTTCAGAAAGAAATATATTTACAGGAGATGAATCATTTTCTTCAAACCCAAATGCTAAAGCATAAACTATATCTGAATTACTAGGTGAAACATAAGCTCTAGTGAAAAATCCCATACCAGAGTTAAATATAGGTGTAGTCTTATCCCAAGTCTTTCCCCCATTTATAGTTTTATATAGATGATTAGCGCCTATTCCTAAGCTTCCAGCATATATAGTGTTTTGATTTGATGGAGATTTTGATAAGAAACTTGCCATTGGTATATTTTTAGGTCCATTTAAACTCTCCCAAGAGTTATTAGCTAAAAGGCTATTAGATAAAACTAATAGAAACAAACTTAATATTAAACCTATTTTTCTTTTCATGAAATTATCCTACCTTACATCATTACAATTTAGCTGATAAGATTATCATATAAGTAAGGTAGTTTCAAGACTAATATAGGTTTCTATGTACGAGGTCAGCGATAGTAAGAAACTAAAATAAGTTTTGCTCCCCATCGGGGAGCTGG
>Ga0066641_10000787_pt1 | contig 14402 bp, 12 predicted proteins | sample CryGeyCG2114_065_FD_59509 | JGI IMG/M metagenome (GOLD analysis project Ga0066641, IMG submission 59509) | Groundwater microbial communities from aquifer - Crystal Geyser CG12_big_fil_rev_8/21/14_0.65 | ecosystem: Environmental > Aquatic > Deep subsurface > Groundwater | place: USA: Utah: Grand... | reverse complement strand
GATAGTGAATTTGAGGTGAGTATTTCACCAATTGATGAGGAAAAAATTATATCCCATTTCGGCGCAGAAAATGGAGCGGTTTTCATTGCTGAGAGTAACGCAAAATACAGTAAGGCGGAATTAGGGAAAATCAGCAGCGCAGAGTTCAGGAATCTTGCGCTCAATTCCGAAAAGTTGGAGAAAGCCTTGGCTGCAATCGGTGCGCCGACTAAACCAAGCGAGCTGGGTTGGGATGAGGCTATATTTCAGGATGCGTTGCAATTTGCGAAATATACCCGTAATCGCTTCACTTTTCTTGATATAGTTTGAAATGAATGGCCGAACTATAAATATAGCTTTCTATATTTATAATATATCTTGCAGTTTTGCAGTTATATAGCTTATTGCATCTTCTTGAATTCTTTCATGAATTCCAAGATTGCCGGAGTCAGAATCAATATCAGCAATGCAATCAGCATCGGAGGGATTGAAGCAACCGCAATTTTTGCAGGTAATTTACCTGCTTTTTCTTCAGCAATCATCATCCTTGTCTGACGATAATCATCTGAAAGCACACGCAATGTTTCCACAAGGCTTGTACCGAACTTCTCAGATTGTAGCAAAGCTGCCACCAATGATTTCACCGCCGTGATATCTGTGCGAACCGCTAGGTTATGCAGAGCTTTCTCGCGGTCATTAAGCATTGTCAGCTCTAATCTAGTTCTGTTTAATTCAGCCGTAATCTCAGGATGCGCATATTCAAGCTCCTTACACACGCGCGCAAGAGCAGCATCCAATGCCAAACCCGATTCCACGCAAACTAGCAACAAATCTAGAGCATCTGGGAATGAGCGAACTAAAACGGCTTTTCTTTTATCGATTGAACTCCTTAACGCCAAGTCTGCACCAAATGCAAATATACTAGCTATAATCAGACCGCATACAATAAATGCGTAGAATGCGACTCCCTGATAATCACGAGCCAATATATATATAGCGAATAAGGTTATGATGCCCAGAACCCAGCCAAAAGTGGAGGCGAATAAATGCAGCGCAGGAGCACTAGGTGAAGTCCATCCGGCTTGCATCAAGCGCAAGCGCAGATTATCATATTCACCCTCTACATTGCGGAAAGGACGAACCATTCCCTCTAATGAGCGTGAAAAATCTGATGGCCCCTCGCCTAAATTAGATTGCAACTCGGAGAAAGAGTCTTCCGTATCCACAAGTTCCGCGATTCTTCTCTTACTTTTCTTTTCATTAGGAGAAAAGGAAACGGATAATCTGTAAACGATTAAGAACGTAATAAGAAAGACAAAAATTATAATAGCTATTTCCATATCAGATATCTATTTTACACAAACGTTTTGAAATATATATAGCAAAAACGATTAAACCTACCGCTATAGCTAAACCAATATTACCACCATCCGTCTTAAACAAAGGCTCAAGATATTCAGGAGTAATAACCCATATAGCGAAAATTTCTACTATCGGGATTCCGGCAAAAATCCAAGCCGTAAAGCGCCCTTCAGAAGTCATCGCATTAATCTTTAAACGCAACTGCTTGCGCTTACGAATGATATTTGACAGATTGGTAAGAACTTCCGCCAAGTTACCACCAGTATCCTGTTGAACCGACAAAATCACTACGAAGAAATTGATATCAAGTAAACCGATTCTATCTGCCATTTTCCTTAGCGCTTCTGGCAATGGGCGGCCATAAGAAACTTCATCCACCACCTTTTGAAATTCAGTACTAATTGGCGGCTCAGAGTTTTGCGCAATCATCCTGAGTGAAGCAAGAAGCGGATGCCCGGATTTTACACTTCTGACCACAATATCAATCGCATCCGGAAAGCTATCGAGAAAGTGGTTATTCCGCCTCTCAATTTTTAGCCCCAAATATATATTGCTAATACTAAGCGCAATGAACGCCCCAATCAGCACTCCAACCCATATCTTACCGGCAAATAAAAGCGTTACCACATAAGTAGCTATCAAAAAAATCACCAATAATATTGATAAATATGCCAGCAAGCTTACATCACTACCACTCACCTTTAGCTTTCTCGCAATTACCCCAATAACCGGAAAATCTTTGAAGGTTTCATAAACTGCGTCATTATCATCCGTTAATTGTAAATTCTCAATATCCTGCTGTGAGCCTCCCTCACGCTCAATTCTCTCAAGCGCCTTCCTTCTATAACTGGCCGATTTGCCAGATAGAAGCTTTGATAGAACTACCAAAACCACCACAAACACAACCACCAGAACAAGGATTAGTACAGGATTCATAATTTAATTACCCAAAATATTTGGCCGGATTCTAATACTTAAAACTTAAAGGGGCAAGAATATTTTACTCATTAATACCAAGAGAACGCATCATTTCCGGCAATAAGCCGTAATATTCTATCTTATCCGTAAATTCCGGACAAATGTGATGGCTAATAAACTGACCAGTAAGCACACCGTCCTCATCCAGAGGGCCGGGCTTAAACGTAAACAAATCACGATATTGGATATTTTCACCGTCAAATTTCATAATTTCGGTAATATTGGTAATACGCCGCTTTCCGTCACGCATTCTGGCAATTTGCACGACTAAATCGATTGTCGAGGCTATTTGCTGACGCAAAGCCGAAGTTGGCATTTGCACACCCGCCATCCCGAAAAGATTCTCGATTCTGGTCAAGCAATCGCGCGGGCTATTAGAGTGAATTGTCGCCATCGAACCTTCATGACCGGTATTCATTGCCTGCAACACATCAATCACCTCATCACCACGAATCTCACCGAGGATAATCCTATCCGGACGCATCCTGAGAGCATTTTTGAGCAACTGCCTTTGGTCAATCTGCCCCGCACCTTCCATATTAGCCGGACGGGTTTCTAAACGCAAAACATGTGGTTGTTTTAGTTGTAATTCTGCCGCATCTTCAATCGTTACAATACGCTCTGTTGGAGAAACGAAACCGGAAAGAGCGTTTAGCAAAGTTGTCTTACCCGAACCTGTACCACCGGAAATTAGAATATTTAAGCGGCTCACCGAACAAATACTCAAGAAATGGTACATGTCCTCAGATATTGAGTTAATATCAACATATTGTTCCAAGCGCAATTTATCGCTCTTAAATTTACGAATGGAAACCAGAACCCCGTCTAAAGCAAGCGGCGGGATAATCGCGTTAAACCTTGAGCCGTCAGGCATACGCGCATCCACCATCGGGCTGGATTCATCCACACGCCGTCCAACTTTTGAAATAATCTTCTGAACAATATTGAGCAAATGCGCTTCGCTGGCAAAGTTCAAATCTGTCGGGTAGATTTTTCCGTCTTTTTCTACAAAAACACTTCTTGCCGTATTTATCATAATATCGGAAATATCAGGGTCATGCAGAACTTTCTCTAAAGGCCCGAAACCAAGCGTATCATCAATTATCTGCGAGCGCATTAAACGCACCTGCGCTGAGTTCAGAGGCATTTTCAAATCATTTATTATTCTAACCGCCGCCTGTGTGATTTTATCAATCTGAATTTCCAGCGACATTGAACGAATTGAATCAAAATTAAACTTCTCAATCAAAGCCTCAAAAACTCGGTACTTCGCTCTTTTATATGAGTCCGTCTCAATATTCTGATCAGTGTAAACCAAAGTTTCCTGATTTCCATAATTCAGCTCGGCAACCGCCGAATCATTTGCCGAAAAAAGACCGCCATAACTAGGTATTTCTTGCGGCGGATTCTCTTCTGCCTGCGCTGGTATTTGGTCTGTTAGATCGGAATTAACTGCCTGATTCGAGAAGCTGGAATCCGAGAAAACCTGCGGTGGCAAATTTCCGTAGGATGGGTCAATCGCAGATGCTAGGGAATCCGTAATTTCCTTCGTCAACTTCTCTGACGGCTCTTCGTTATTTATAATATTTTCAAGATTAGATTGCTCATTCGACTGCCCACCACTGCTTGCGGGGATTATCGGCTCATCAAAATTGTCTTTTTTCCCAAACATTTACGCGTCGCCAGAATAGGATGCATTACTTACCTTATACAAGCTTGCCGCCACTTCCCTGAATTGTTTATTCAGAATCGTGTTACCAAGCTCAATCGCCGTAACTCCTTGATCTTCCGCCATCGCCATGGTCTTACTTTCATTAGAAACATAGTAATCTACTTTCTTTTTGCAGGCCATGACAAAATCCTGCGCAGTAATCGGCTCTTTCAGCTTTGATCCGCTACGATTAATTAGAAGCGATGAGTTATTAGAATTAACACCAGAAATCTGGAAAGCGTCTAACAAACGCGATGTGTGGGTAACCGATTTGATGCTAAGTTGCGAAACTATCAAATTATGGTCAACTTCTTTAAGCAAAATTGTTATCCATTCCGACCAGCCATGTGGCAAGTCCAAAATCACATATTTAAACTTAGTCCTTAAGATAAAAATTAAATTTGCAATTGTGTGGCTAGTGATTTTTGGCATAAATTCAAGCATTCTTGGTGCAGAAATCACAGATAAATTGTCTTTATACTCAACAATGGTTTTTTCAAGAAAAGTCTGGTCAATTGCACCTTCAGGGTGAGCAAGCAAATCTGCCAGACCGGAAATCGGTGTTAAGTCAAGATTGCGGGCTATCAGACCAAATTGATAGTCCATATCAACAATCACCGTTGATGCATTAAATTCGGAGGCTATAGCATAAGCAGCGTTCAAAGCTATTGTACTCGCCCCATCGCCGGAAGCTGCAGACATGAATGAAAACACTTTTCCGCGCGCATCGCTATATTCTGACTTCGCTTTCTCGCCACCACTTTTCAGGAATGCTTCACGAATTTCCTGTGGGTTACCGGGTTTTACGAAATATTCACTCACACCTTTCGCAATAAATTGGCGGTATAAGTTTAAATCATTTATGTCGCCCAATATCACAACCTTTGTATTAGCATCACAAAAGCTTGCCAGAGCATCCAATTCATTCAGCGCTTCTAAGCCATAAGCGCCTATATCAATCAATATATATAAAGGTGATACGCCGGATTGCTCCAAAAATGACACCGCAGATGCTGGTGTGCCAATAACAATTTGCGGCTCAACAAAACCCAGACTGTCACTTACCTTAGCCGCCACATCACGCGAATCATCGTTTAGCAATATAGCTAAAAACCTACTATCCATAATTACCTTACCTTTGTTTGGAAGGTTAAACCAAAATGATTAAAATTTAGTTATTGCCGCCGCTTTTGACAACAGACTCGCGCTGAGTTTGAATAACCCTATCTTCAGTATCTCTAGCGAGATAAGAATCATAGTTTTGTGTCGCCTTAAAGCCGTCATAAGGCCCCAGCAACATCGGGTCAACAAACTGACGCTTGTCACCAACCATTTGCACCTGATTAACTGCAATAGAACAGCCAAACGTTGTGTGGTTCAAATTATAAGGGTTGATGTGATTTGTAATAAAACGATTTTCGCAATCTCTAGCGAGAACCCTTTCAAACATTAGCGAGGCAGTATTCATGCTACCGCCAGGCTTAATTTCATAAGGCACACCATATTGCTCCAGAACATCACCAGCTCTTTCGCAAACGCGTTGATTAGTGCAAGAAAGCACAGCACTCGAAGGATTCTCTCTATTAGCAATATCCACAAGCTGAGCCAAAGAGTTTCTTTGGTTCAAATCAAGCGTCAAAGCTTCGGAAGAAACGCTCAACAATGATTCTGGCTGACCGCGACTAGTAAAAGCATCGCCCGGAATTTTATTACAAGCAGAAAGCGTTGAGATTAAGAGAGCTGATATTAGTATTGACTTATTTTTCATAATATTAATCCACCATATAACCAATTGGACCTTCAAGAACAGGCGTTTGAGAAACTCTGCTAGCATCATTATTCAATGAGCCCAAAGCTCCGTAAAAGAACATCTCCATCATTGAAGGCGATCTGAACTCATCACTAGGTAACCTTATGTCACTACTGATTACAGGGTCTACAATATAAGGAGTAACGGAAATAACTAGCTCAGTTTCATTACGCTGGTAACTGGTACTTCTCATCAAAGCACTGAAAATAGGAATTTCAGCAACACCAGGAAGCTCATCAACGGCTGAATTTATCTGATCTCGTATCAAACCCGCCACCATGAATGACTCACCCGGAGCAAGCTCAACCGTGGTAGTAGCCCTTCTCGAAGTCAGGCTAGGGATTCCGTCCACCACACCGGCAAGCTCTGAAAGCTCAGGTGATACTACCAAACGAATTCTGTTCTGCGCAAGCACATAAGGAGTAAAGGACAAAGACACACCAAACTCTTTAAATTCAACATCAATCTCACCTTCGGAACCTATTGAACGAATCGGAAACTCACCACCCGCAAGGAAGCTTGCAGTTTCACCGGAAACAGTTGTCAGATTAGGCTCAGCAAGAAGCTTGAACACCTCATCCCTCTCAAGCGCATCCAATACTCCGGCGATATTAAAATCACCCCTAGATAGAGAAAGCGAACCAGTTGCAAAATTATCGGTCACACCATCCAAGAATCCAAAACCTAGATCAGGATCGAACAAGGCAAGACCACGACCCGAACCGAATGAAAATGCCGCATCGCCCAAATCGTCAAGCGCTTGCAGGCTGAAGCCTAGCTTTTTCAATGCATCACGCTGCACTTCACCGATACGAACCTTCAGCATAACTTGCTGACCACTATTCAAAGTTAGCAAATTAACAACACCAGGAAATCTATTATCACTCTCAGTGTAATCATCTTCCTCGTCACCAATTCTTCTACTTTCTTTCACAAACTCATAAATCACCTGCATTACTCTATTTGCAGTTTGCGCATCAGGCACAACACCGGAAACAGCAAGGCTATTATTAATTGTTTCAACTTTAACATTTTGGTCAGGGAAGAAGCGCTTCAAAGCCCTACGGATACCCGGCAAATCGTAACCCACGATTATGTCATATTGCATTATCAAATTCGCATCCGAATCAAAAAAGCGCAAGTTGGTACTACCGATTTCCTTACCGATAACTGAAACTTTACTTGAACCGTGAACAACAACATCCGCAATTTCCGGATTAGCTATCATCACCTCAGCCATTGGCTTGCCGAGATTAACCAGCTCAGCTCTATTCAAAGCGACATCAACCACTGCTGCCGAAGCAGACACACTGGATACAACCGATATTGCCGCAGCAAAAACTATATTTAATAACTGTTTCATGGACGTGCTACCTCCACTTGTTGTAGCTCAACACCACGATAAATTTTCACATTCATAAAAGGACTCTCTTTTTTCACTTGCTCTTTTTCACCTTCCTTCACGGTTTCAGCAGAACCGTAAAGATCTATAACACTATAGTCGTAAGCTGCATCACTATCAAACAGCGCAGGGAAATATGCTGGAGGTAACAACCTTGTCAAATCCTGCTCTGCGGAAGGACGAGGCACATCATTATTATCATTGTCAGCCAAAGACCTCAAAATCAAAGATAAACGCCCCATCTTTTCACCAAGACGCAATTTCTGCGCATCTCTCTGATTAACCGCCAAAGTCACACTGGCAGGCACCGGGGGCTGCTCACCGTCAGGCGTATTACCCGCAACCACTCTCCTATCCACCGCAAGCACTTTCACGGCAGGAAGCAAAACTTCGGAAATACCGACTCTCTCTTCTTCCCGACCACCTGTAGCAGCCAAATCACCCGTATCAAGAGTTTCAGTAGCTAGCTCAAAGGTAAATATAACATCTACCATGTCACCAGGTGAAACGAATCCCGTCACAGAATCAACCAAGTTAACACCTACAGAAACTGCGCGCATACCTTCAGGCAATTGCCCGGCAAGAAAACTTGGGTCATTTGGGTTTTTCAATTTTGAAGCTGAAAGCGGCTCACCCTCAATAATCGGCGCAGCAGCAATTTGCCCCACAATCGGCGGAATACCTTCACCACCTGCAGGAATATGCGCTGGCGGCAAAAGATGCTGTGGCCAAGGCTTAATATCATAATCTTCTTCAGTAAGATTTGCACCAATCTGTATATCTCTTCTGGCAACATATATATCCGTTTCCGGAACTGTCGCAGGCTGAGGCACTGGCGCCGTTGATAACACTGTAGGCTGCTCCACTTCTTTGTCTTTTAAAACTCCGCTAACGGCGAAAGTTACAAGCAGCGCAACAACTAGTGCCACAATAATCAATATTATCTTCATTTTTCAATCACCCAATCATGTGTTAGCAATCACTAAATAATACGAACAATTTTTAAAGGCTATTAAACGCCCAATTCGCAAATTCGTGTTTTTATTATATCAATATTATCTATCAGTCAAACTCTATTTTGAAAAAATTATGCGCGAGATTATTGAATTTTATCTCTCAGTTATGTATCAAGCTGTGATTATAAAAAAAAGGATTCTATGAAAGACAAGGTTTTAGTATTGGATTTTGGCTCACAAGTCACACAATTAATCGCCAGAAGGGTAAGGGAGTCTGGCGTGTACACAGAAATCTTCCCTTATTACGAGCCCATCGATAAAATCAAAGAGTTTGAACCTTCCGCAATAATCTTATCGGGCGGCCCCGCCTCCACAACTGTTGCAGAATCGCCACGCGCGCATGATGGCATATTTTCTATGGGCATACCTATTCTTGGCATTTGTTACGGCGAGCAGCTACTATGTTCTATGCTTGGCGGAAAAGTTGAATCTTCTCCAAAAAGAGAGTTTGGGCGCGCTTATGTAGATATTGCTGAGAACAGCCCTTTGTTTGAAGGAGTCTGGGAAAAAGGGGAGCGCAAAGAAGTTTGGATGAGCCATGGCGATCATGTAACCGCCCTACCCGAAGGCTTTAAGGTTATTGCCGCCACCGATTCTGCGCCATTTGCTGCAATTGCTGATGAGGAGAGAAGATTTTATGGCTTACAATTTCATCCGGAAGTAACACACACGCCTGAGGGCGCTAAACTACTCACCAATTTTGTTCATAATATCGCCGGAATCAGCGGAGATTGGGGCATGGCAACTTTCCGCAAAGAAGAAATAAACAAAATCCGCCAGCAAGTTGGCGATAAAAAGGTTATATGCGGAGTTAGCGGCGGCGTGGATTCATCCGTAGTCGCAAAATTGCTGCATGAAGCAATTGGCGACCAGCTCTTATGCGTATTTGTTGATACAGGATTATTGCGGATGGATGAAGGCAAACAAGTACGTGAGGCATTTGAGCGCAATTATCATATACCTTTAGTATATTCGGATGCATCAGAAATCTTCCTGAGCGCATTAAGCGGAATTTCCGACCCTGAGCAAAAAAGAAAGATAATCGGCAAGACCTTTATTGATGTTTTTGAATCAGAAGCTAATAAGGTTGGTAAATTTGATTTCCTCGCACAAGGCACGCTTTATCCCGATGTAATTGAATCAGTGAGCTTTAGCGGCGCAGAAACCTCAACCATAAAGTCACATCATAATGTCGGCGGATTGCCGGAACGCATGGATATGAAGCTGGTCGAGCCTGTACGTGAGCTGTTTAAGGATGAAGTCCGCGCACTTGGGCGTGAGATGGGTATGAGCAGTGAGTTGCTTGACCGCCACCCCTTCCCCGGCCCCGGCCTTGCCATTCGTATTCCCGGAGAAATCACCCCTGAGAGAGTAAAAATCCTGCAAGAAGCAGATTATATATATTTGGATGAAATCAAAAAAGCCGGACTATATGATGAAATCTGGCAGGCTTTCGCCGTCCTTTTACCCGTCAAAACTGTCGGCGTTATGGGCGATAGCCGTACCTATGAATATGTATGCGCATTGCGTGCCGTCACCTCGCTAGACGGCATGACCGCCGATTTCTACCAATTCAGCCACGAATTCCTCGGGCGTGCCAGCAACCGCATCATAAATGAAGTTAGAGGTATAAACCGTGTCGTTTATGATATAACCTCAAAACCCCCCGGAACTATTGAATGGGAGTAATGAATGAGAATAATCAATTGACCACATAAGTAATAACAAATAAAGTTCTGACCATGGAAAATGACCCGCTACTAACCGAGATACAAGAAGAAGTTAAACGTGACCGTGCAAAACTGCTATTTGAACGCTATGGTGGCGCTCTGATTATTGCCGGTATCGCATTTATATTATTACTAGCAGGTTATAAGGCTTGGGAACATTTCCGCGTTGAGAAGCAAAAAGCCGCCGGAACGGTTATGGTAGAAGTGCTTAGCGATGAAAACTCGTCCGATAATATCGAAAAAATTGAAGAAATCGGAATTAATGCCGGATATAAGCAAATTGGCGGGCTGGTCAAAGCTAATATTCTGGTTGGCAAAGGCGAAATTGACCAAGCCGTGATGGAATATCTTAAAATTGCTGAAATCAACGGCAATGACCCAGCAATTGCAGACCTCGCCAAGCTAAATGCCGCAACTTTGATTATAAATAGCAACGTGACCGATAACCGCTTGCCTGATATCCTCAACGCAATTTCCGATAAAGATAGACCATTCAGATATTCCGGCAAAGAGCTGCTGGCGATTTATCATATTGAGAATGGCAATATCGGCAAGGGCGTGGAAATTCTGGAAGATTTGATAAATGACGAAAACACCCCATATAATATATTGCAAAGAAACAAAGATTTGCTGCTGAAGATTAAGCCTGAGAATAATGATAGCGCGGAATCTGAACCAAACACACTAATAAAAGATATAAAAGAATTTAGCGGAGCAGAATAAATGCTTGCAGGAAAACTAAAAAATTGGGCAATACCGGCGTTACTGGCAATTACTGCCTGCGACTCTATGCCGGATTGGATGGGAGCTGGCGAAGAAGCCAAACTCGCCGGAGATCGCTATTCCGTCATGTCGATTGACTCAAAATTAACACCCGACCCTTCCGTACAGGCTGAGCCAGTCAATATGCCACCTCAGGAAAAAGAACTCGAATATCCCAATAATGGGAATTATTACATACAAGACTCTCTCTCAAACATCAGAACCACCAGTATTGGCAGTTCCTCGGAAGAGTATTTCTTCATCACCTCACAGCCGCTTGGTGCAAATGATAGTATTATTACAATTGATGGCAGCAACACCGTAAAAGCTACCGACCTGAACCTCAATAATTTATGGTCACAAGAAATCAAAACACCAGATGGAAAAGAAGGCCTTCCCGGCGGCGGACTAGCAGCAGAAAACGGGATATTATATATTACCACTGGATTTGGTGCAGTCATTGCTGCCAACCTTGCTGATGGTAGTGAAATATGGCGAAAAGAGCTGGGAATGCCGATTCGCAATGCCCCAATTGTTTCTGCCCGTAAGGTTTTCGTTTCCACCAATGATAACCGCCTCTTTGCCCTTGATGCAGAAACCGGAGATACACTTTGGCGGCATACCGGTGCTAGCGAAGTCACTCAAATCTTTGGCGCGGCAAAACCTGCTATCAAAAACTCAGTACTGGTTGCCGCCTATTCCTCCGGTGAAGTATTCGGAGTTAATAGCGAATTAGGCCGTGAGTTATGGACAGAATTGCTCAGCCTTGGCAGTGACCGCACAAAAGCATCCTCCGGCCTTACGGATATCACCGCCTCACCGCTAATCGTGGATGGAATCACTTATATCACCAGCCATAGCGGAAATTTAGCTGCACTCAATCTGGTTAACGGCTTCCGTATATGGGAGCAACCTATCGGCTCAGGCACAACTCCATGGGCTGCTGGTAGATTTTTGTTCATCGTTACAACCGATGGAGAGCTAGTAGCATTAAACCGATTTGACGGACGCATAAAATGGGTAACTACCTTGAGAAACAGCGATGAATATTCCGTATTTTCAGGCCCTATAATTGCCGGAGATAAGATTTTAATCACCGATTCTGCCGGTTATCTAATAGTTACCAACCCCGAAAATGGTGAAATAACAAAACGCATTGAAATTGAGCAGGATGTATATATGCCGCCAATAGTATATAAAGGTAGTGTATATTTACTATCCAATAACGCGAATTTAATCCAGATTAATTAGAAATGAAAAAAATAGCCATTATAGGTCGGCCAAATGTCGGCAAGTCTACCCTGTTTAATCGCCTAATCGGCAAGAAGAAGGCTATTGTGCACGACACACCGGGCGTGACTAGAGATAGACGTATTGAAGAAGCAAGTCTTGGCGACATAAAATTCCATCTGATTGATACTGCCGGACTGGAAAAAGCCGAGAATGAGAGCCTGCAAGATTTAATGTTCCGCCAAACCGAAATGGCAGCAAATGAGGCTGACATAATATTATTGATGGTCGATGCCGCCACCGACCTCACCCCGGATGATAGATATTTCGCCAAATGGACACGAAAGAAGGACAAACCCATCATTTTGGTTGCCAATAAATGCGAAAGGAAAGATTCGGACATAACCGATGCGCTCTCCCTCGGCTTTGGTGAAGCAGTCGCTATTTCCGCCGAACATGGCCTTGGAATGGAGGATTTATATACTGCTCTCGGTGAATATTTATCCACAGAAGAAGCCCCCGAATTTCCAGAAGATGAAACTGAGAAAGAAAGATTGATAGAGCTAGCAATTGTTGGCCGCCCGAATGTCGGAAAATCAACTATTATCAATAAAATCCTCAATGAACAACGCGTTATAACCAGCCCGGTAGCCGGAACAACCCGCGATGCAATTGCCATTGACTGGAAATATAAAGACCATGATTTGCGCCTGATTGACACCGCCGGAATGCGCAAAAAATCGAATGTTGTTGATAATCTGGAATATTTCTCAGTAGGTGACTCCTTAAATTCAATACGTTATGCGCAGATAGTGATGCTGGTTGTTGATGCAACGGACGCTCTTGAAAAGCAGGATTTGCGCATCGCCAAGCATATAATCAATGAGGGTAGAGCGCTGATTTTCGTGGCAAATAAATGGGATTTGGTCAAAAATAAGGATGAGTATCGGCAAGAGCTAAGATATCTTCTCGGCAAAAACATGAACGATGTCGCCGGAATTGAGGTTCTGACAATTTCTGCGCTGAACAATGAGAGCTTAGACGAGTTGCTTGATGCCGCGCTAAGTAGTTATGAGAAATGGAATAAGCGCGTTTCCACCGGAAAGCTGAATCGCTGGTTAGAGGAAATTATGGCACATCACCCGCCCCCGATTCATAAAGGCAAGCGCATCAAAATCCGCTATATTTCGCAAACAAAAACCCGCCCACCAACCTTTATGCTTTCTTTGAGCCAGAAAGAAGGCTTGCCCGATGCTTATGTGAAATATTTGAAGAATAATTTGCGTGAAAGTTTTGGACTTGCAGGCATCCCGCTAAGAATGATGCTCCGCAAAGGCGATAATCCTTATGCTAAAAATAATCCTAGATAGGTTATTGTAGTGGTTGCAATCATACCTATATAAAGTTTATAACTGAAACTAACAGGAGACTGACCATGTCTAAATCTGACAAAATAATTGATATAAATCATAATAAACAAGTAGCAGAAAAATTGCAGAAATTTCTGGCAGACTCTTATGCCGTGCTGATTCAAACCCAGAATCTACATTGGAATATTGAAGGTAAGGAATTCTATTCCCTGCATAAATTGTCGGAAGATATTTATACCGAGCAATTCGCTGCAATTGATGAGATTGCTGAAAGATTACGCGCATTAGGACATAAGGTTGAGGTTGGATTTGATGTTTATAACAAACAATCCAGCATCAAAAACGGTGCAACGGCAGAAGCTGCCATTGCCGCACAGGAAGAAGCCGCAAATAGCGCATCGGAATTAGTAGAAATTGCCGAAGAAAATAGCGATGTTGCCACTGCCGATTTGGCTACACAACGTGTGCAAATTCATCAGAAAAATGCGTGGATGCTGCGCAGCCAATCAAAATAGAAGAAAATGGGCAAAACAATCGCACTAGAAACTAAAAACATCTCAAATAAAGCCGTCAGCCGCAAGCAAGCGGAGGATGCCGTACGCACGCTTTTATTATGGGCAGGGGATGACCCTGAGCGCGAAGGATTGATTGATACACCCAAGCGCGTGGTGCGGGCTTATGAAGAGTTCTTTGGCGGCTATGACGAAGACCCTTCCGAAATTCTCAAACGCACTTTTGAGGAAACTGAGGGCTATAACGAGATGGTAACACTCAAAGATATTGAGTTTGAATCACATTGCGAACATCATATGGTGCCAATCATCGGCAAAGCCCATATAGCCTACATCCCGAATAAAAGAGTTGTAGGAATTAGTAAAATCGCCCGCATCGTAGATGTTTTTGCCAAACGCCTGCAAATTCAGGAGAAGCTTACATCCCAAATTGCCACTACGATTGAGGAAGTTCTTGAGCCAAAAGGCGTGGCAGTGATTATTGAGGCTCAACACCAATGCATGACAACCCGTGGCGTGCATAAATCGGGCGTGGTTATG
>Ga0066641_10000782_pt1 | contig 14442 bp, 5 predicted proteins | sample CryGeyCG2114_065_FD_59509 | JGI IMG/M metagenome (GOLD analysis project Ga0066641, IMG submission 59509) | Groundwater microbial communities from aquifer - Crystal Geyser CG12_big_fil_rev_8/21/14_0.65 | ecosystem: Environmental > Aquatic > Deep subsurface > Groundwater | place: USA: Utah: Grand... | reverse complement strand
TGATTTTAATGTGCTGAAAATACTTTTATATTGGGCTTTAGCATCACCGTTTTGAAAATCTGTACGTCCTGTTGCATTGATCATCAATGTATCACCAGTGAAAAGTAAATGATTCACTAAAAAGCAATAAGAATCATTAGTGTGCCCCGGTGTATGAATTGCTTTTAAGTTAATCTTTCCGCAAGTTATAATATCGCCATCTTTAAATAAATTATCTGCATTTTTTACACAAGATTCTTTGCTCATTAGTACTTGGCAGCCAGTTTTGTCTCTTAGAGTACTATGTGCTGTTACATGATCAGCATGAACATGTGTATCTATAGAATATTTTAGCTTTAAGTTATGAGCTTTTAAAAAACTTAAATAAACTTCTGTTTCTTCAACTACTGAATCAATAATAATCGCTTCACTAGTTTCTATATCAGCTAATAAATATGTAAAAGTACATGTTTCTTTTTCGAAAAACTGTTTAAAAATCATATTATAACTCCATTTTAAATATATTCTTAAATACATGCCTGAGATAAATCTAATAACTCTCTAATAGCTATTGAAAATTTAGTAAATTCATTATTAGGAGAAGATTTAATATCTAATAATAGATTATTCCATCTATCAACTAACGGTTCATTATTTTCTAACCAAACTTTCAGTTTTTCATCTAATTCTAGAGATTTATCAGAAACTTTTAAAATAACCTTGGTTATTGCACTTTGATAATAATCAACATCATCACGACAAGCAGATCTCGTTAAAGCGTCCCAGTGGTTATTAACGGGCTGTGAACTAATCTCACCTCTAAACCAACCAAGTTTTAACTCTGAACCAACAGCATAATATAAAGACGCTACGGTATCAATATTAAGTTTACTATTTTCTGCAATATTAATTACATCTAAAGAAGAAAATAATGGCCTTATATGACACATTTTCAATGCTACTTTATCAGATATATTAGCATTTTTATACTCTTCATATAATCTATTTGAGCGCTCTTCATCTGAACCTCTTAGATATTTAGTAATATCATCCCAAAGAAGATTAACTTTTGGTTTAAAGTTTTTAATTAATAAATTTATATCTAATTTATTTCGATAATTTCTTAAAAACCATCTTGAACTTCTTCTAACTAACCTAATTAAATCATTTGTTATTCTTACTTGAACACCTGGCTCTGCTATACCATCTAACTCAGACAGATCATTAAAAATTTCATTTAGATTAAATATATCTGCAGATATTACATGAGCCATAATTATAGAATCTATATCTGCTCCTGTTTCATCGTACAATCTGTCAACATAAGTAATCCCCATTTTATTTATAATGTCATTACTTAATTGCATAGCTATTATTTCTTTACGAAGCTTATGCTTTTGCATTTCTTTCTTATAATTCTTACTTAAAACACTTGGAAATCCCGATTCTAAATAACTTTCAAAAAATTTATTATCAATAACTGCTGTTTCTTTAATTTTTTGCTTTAAAATATTTTTACTGTATGCGACTAGTACGGCTATCTCTGGTCTAGTAAAACCAACGCCTCTTGCTTTTCTAGAATTTATTTCTTCATCAGAAGGAAGATACTCCAGTTCTCTATTTATTTTTCCATCTTTTTCTAAATTTTTGATAAATCTTGTATATTCATCAATTGTTGAATTAGAACGAATGGCTGCAAGGGCTATAAATCTATCTTGGTTAAAATTATTTTTTAATACCAATTGGGCAATTTCTTCTGTCATTTGCTCCAATAATTTATTCCTTTGCTTCTCTGTCATATCTCCTGATTGAACTAAATTATTCAATAAAATTTTAATATTTACTTCATGATCAGAGCAATCTACTCCAGCGGAGTTATCTATAAAGTCTGTAAATAAAGTTCTACCTGCAAAAGATGCTTCAACTCTACCTAACTGAGTTAAACCTAGGTTTCCACCTTCACCTATAATCTTACATCTTAATTCTTTACCATTGATCCTAACGGCATCATTACTTCTATCACCAACATCTATATTAGATTCTGATTGCGATTTTACATATGTACCAATACCACCATTCCATAGTAAATCTACTTTAGCTTTTAAAATAGCTTTGATTAGAGCATTAGGATCTAACCTATCTTCTTTAATACTTAAAGCTTTTTGAGCTTCTTTAGAAAGTTTAATTGATTTAACATGACGACTATAAACACCACCACCTTCAGAAATTAATTCTGAATTATAATCTAACCAAGTTGAACGTGGCATTTTAAATAATCGAGAACGTTCTTTAAAACTAATATTAGAATCAGGATTGGGATCTATAAAAATATGCATATGATTAAATGCGGCTATTAGCTTAATATTTTTTGAAAGCAGCATTCCATTACCAAATACATCTCCAGCCATATCACCAATACCAACTACAGTAAATTCATCATTATCAATATTTTTACCTAAGGTAAAGAAATGTCTTTTGACTGATTCCCAAGCTCCTCTTGCGGTAATTCCCATTTGTTTATGATCATAACCAGCAGATCCTCCTGATGCAAAAGCATCACCTAACCAAAAATCATAATCGCAAGAAATTTTATTTGCTATATCAGAAAAAGTAGCTGTCCCCTTATCTGCAGCAACAACTAAATATGGATCCTGCTCATCAAGTATAACTGTATTTTTAGGTGTTACGACTTTATCAGAAACTAAATTGTCAGTAATATCTAAAAGACCTTTAATAAAAATAGAATAACAGTTCACTACTTCTTGATAAATCATATCTCTATCTTGAGTTGCAGGTAATTGTTTACATACAAAACCACCTTTTGCGCCAGCAGGAACTATTACTGAGTTTTTAACTTGTTGAGCCTTCATTAACCCTAAGACTTCAGTTCTAAAATCCTCTCTCCTATCTGACCATCTTAAACCACCTCGAGCAACTTTACCGCCTCTTAAATGAGCACCTTCAACTTTTGTTGAATATACAAATATTTCAAACATAGGTAATGGCAATGGCATTTCAGGAATTAAACCTGGAGATAATTTAAAAGACAAGTAATCTTTAGGTACCTTTTTATTATTTACTTCAATTTGCTGAAAGTAATTAGTTCTAAGTGTTGCCTGAATTACTGATAAAAATCTATTTAATATTCTATCTTCATCTATATTATTAACTTCATCTAACTGAGCGTGTATTTCAAGAGCAATTTCACCTGGTTCTTTACCTGAGTTTTTTCCTGGTTTAAATTTAGCTAAAAATAATTTAATTAAATTTTTAGCAATTTTATAATTGTTTACTATAGTTTCTTGAATGTAAGTCTCACTAAAAGTAAAGCCTATTTGCCTTAAATATTTAGTATAAGCTCTTAAAACAGAAACCTCATGCCAATCAATATTTGCATATAAAATTAATTTATTAAAAGCATCATTTTCAGCTTGGTCATTCCAAACCTTATGAAAGCAGTCTTGAAATTTAACTTTAATTTTATCAATATCAAAATTCAAATTATCCCGATGAATCATGATAAAATCATTAATCCAATAAAGAGTTCCATCATTAGCAGTAATGCAATGATTATTCTCGCTTAAAACTTTCATTCCAAAGTTTTCTAGAATAGGTAGTACATCTGATAATGTTATGTGAGAATTTTTTCTATATAATTTAAACCTTAAATGACCTTCAATTTCTTCTAATGGCTTATAAAAACTAACTTCTAATGGGTTATCTTCTGTTATATTACATAAATGCTCAACATCATAAACTGCAGTCCAAGCACTATACATATCACAATAACCAGCAGGAAAAGATTCACTAAAATTAGTTAGAATTTCTAAACCTCTTTCTTCACCATAATAGTCAAGCAATGCAACTTGTAAATTATCATCCCAAGTACGTCCGGCATCAATTATTTTTTGCTGTATTAAATTTTGATCAAATACAGGCTCAACATGATAATCTTTTAATTTAATCGTAATATGAATTCTTGCTAAAATAGATTCAGAGAACCTTGTGCTAAAACTTACACTCTCCCCATTTAAATCTTTTAACAAAATATTCTCTATAATTTTTCTATACCTAGTAGTATATTTTTCTCTTGGCACAAAAACTAACGCAGAAATAAATCTATTAAAAGTATCTTTTCTCAAAAAAAGCCTAATCATTGGTCTTTCTTGAATATCAAGAATACCCATACTAATTTCAAATAAGTCATCAACACTTGCTTGAAATAAATCTTCTCTAGGATATGTTTCTAAAATATTCAACAATTCCTTTAAAGAATGATTATTATTTCCTAAATTTGAAAGTTTTAATATTTCCAAAATTTTATGTCTTAAATAAGGTATTTTTTGAGCTCTAGAATTATAAGCAACAGAAGTATATAACCCTAAAAATATTCTAACACCTTCTAAATTTTGCTTTTCATCATAAATTTTTACAGTAACAAAATCTAAATCAACTGGTCTATGCACTGTAGATTTTAAAGAAGATTTATTAATTACTATTAGACTTTGATTTTGCTTTATCTTCTCACCATCCCGTGGAAGTCCTTTAAAGCAATCATCTATAGTGTACCTACTTTTTTTCGAAAGAAACCCCAATCCTGAATCTTCAATATATTCTAAAAATCCTTTTCCTTTTTTATTTGTGTACTTATAGTCACATGAAGCAATGAAAGTAAACTTATCATCTAACATCCAATTTAAAAAATCTTGAGCTTCTTTTAGCTCCTCTTTATTTTTATATTTTGTCTTATCAAGGATATCTATTAATTCTTCCGCTTTTTTAGCCATTTTTGGCCAATCTTTAACTGCTATATTTACATCAGAAAGAATTCCTTCGATATACTTTTTTAATTCTTGTAATTTTTTAGCATTAGTCTGTTTATTTATCTCAACATAAATAATACTTTCTTTACTACATTTATTCTTTACTAGACATTCTGGCTCATTATCATTAGATTCATTAATATCAAAATTAATTAAATTACCTTCTTTATCCCTAGTAATTAAAAAATAATCAGGGAAAATCATTAAGTGGTTGGTAACATTTATCTCATTTAATGCCTGTCTTATTGAATCGACTAAAAATGGCATATCCTGGCTTAATATTTCAATAATCGTATGAGATGATTGCCATCCATGTTCTTCCATCTGAGGATTGTAAACTCTAACTTTAGCCTTTTTATTGGAGTAATTATTAATAAAATTCCAATTTGTTACTAATGAGCCATATAAATCTATTATATTTCTGTGCGATAAGTCTTCAATTGATACATTAGCAAAAAATGCATTTGCAAATTTTTGGACTTGAGCTTGCTGCTTTTTAGGGAATTTCTTTTCAATTAAGTTAATAATTTTATTAATGATTTCATCCCTTAACCCATTATTATGCTGCTTCATTAGTGTGGCACCTTACAATAAGTTATTTAATTTCTTTATAAATTTGGAAACTATTCGTCATCTGCGTTTATCTAATATGTATTATAATTATATATATACAGATTGAATCTTGCATCATTATATATATTAAATTTCAACAAGGTAACTTTTTTATGAGTTTATTTAAAAATTATTCCGACAGATTCGAATCAAAGACTCAAGAAGAATTTAGTTTGCAAGAGTATTTAGACTTATGTAAACAAGATAAAATGACCTATGCTAATGCTGCAGAAAGACTACTTACCGCAATTGGTGAGCCAGAATTGATAGATACAAGACAAGATCCAATGCTATCTAGGATATTTTCAAACAAAATAATAAAAAAATACCCCTCTTTTGGTGAGTTTTACGGAATGGAAGAAGCTATTGAAAATATAGTTGCTTATCTAAAACATGCTGCTCAAGGTCTTGAAGAGAAAAAACAAATATTGTATTTATTAGGACCTGTTGGTGGTGGTAAATCATCTCTTGCTGAAAAACTTAAAAGTTTAATAGAAAATGTGCCTTTTTACGCCATAAAAGACTCACCTGTATTTGAGTCTCCTCTTGGTCTTTTTGATAAGGATGAAGATGGTAAAATTTTATTAGAAGAATATGGTATCCCTTCAAGATATTTAGGCAGAACTATGTCCCCATGGGCCATAAAAAGATTAAATGAGTATAATGGCGATATTACTAAATTTAAAGTAGTTAAAATTTGGCCATCTAAATACAATCAGATAGCTGTTGATAAAACTGAACCAGGCGATGAAAATAACCAGGATATCTCATCTTTAGTCGGCAAGGTAGATATTAGGAAACTAGAGTCTTATGCGCAAGATGATCCTGATGCTTATAGTTACTCTGGAGGACTTTGCCGGGCTAACCAAGGGATTTTAGAGTTTGTGGAAATGTTTAAGGCTCCTATTAAAGTGTTACACCCACTACTAACAGCGACTCAAGAAGGTAATTATAACGGAACTGAAAATATAGGCTCTATTCCATTTGAAGGTTTAATTCTAGCCCACTCTAACGAAGCAGAATGGGATTCATTTAAGAATAATAAACAAAATGAAGCTTTTATTGATAGAGTTTATATTGTCAAAGTACCTTATTGCTTAAGAGTTTCTGAAGAAGTCAAAATATATGAAAAGTTATTAGAAAATAGTTCATTAAGAAATGCACCTTGTGCTCCTCATACTTTAGATATGCTTGCACAGTTTTCTGTATTATCAAGACTAACTGAACCTGAAAATTCTAGTATATTTTCTAAAATGAAAATTTATGATGGTGAAAATTTAAAAGATACAGATCCTAAAGCAAAATCATATCAAGAATATAGGGACTTTGCTGGAGTCAATGAAGGCATGACAGGGTTATCTACAAGATTTGCTTTTAAAATATTAGCAAAAGTATTTAATTTTGATCATACTGAAATTGCGGCTAATCCTGTACATTTATTATATGTTTTAGAAAAAAGAATAGCGGAAGAACAATACCCTAAAGATATATCAGAAAAATATATATCTTTTATTAAAGGCTATTTAGCTCCTAGATATGTAGAGTTTATCGGAAAAGAAATTCAAACGGCTTATCTTGAATCATATAAAGAGTATGGGCAAAATTTATTTGACAGATATGTTACCTATGCTGATTACTGGATTCAAGATCAGGAATATAGAGATTCAGATACAGGTGAAATTTTAAATCGTGCCTCTTTAAATGAAGAGCTAGAAAAAATTGAGAAACCAGCTGGAATCAGTAATCCTAAAGACTTTAGAAACGAGATAGTAAACTTTGTTCTACGTGCTAAAGCTAAAAATGAAGGTAAAAATCCAGAGTGGACTAGCTATGAGAAATTACGAACAGTTATTGAGAAAAAAATGTTCTCTAATACTGAAGATTTATTGCCTGTTATTTCATTTAATGCAAAAACTTCTCAAGATGAAAAAAGAAAACATGAAGAGTTTGTTAATCGCATGATGGAAAAAGGCTACACTCAAAAACAAGTTAGATTATTGTGTGAATGGTACTTAAGGGTTAGAAAATCATCTTAATATATAATGTCTAGAATTATCGATCGAAGGCTTAATGGCAAAAACAAAAGTGCAGTTAACAGACAGCGTTTCATAAAAAGATTTAAAGATCAAATAAAAACAGCTGTCGGTAAAGCTATTGGCAAAAGAAATATTACTGATATTTGCAATAGTGAAAAAATCATTATTCCCAAAAAGGATATAACTGAGCCTAGATTTTCTCATGGTAAAGGAGGTAGTTATACCTCTATACATGCAGGAAATAAAGAATTCACTAAAAATGATCATATTAAACGTCCTGAATCTCAAGGGGGTCAAGGCCAAGGAGGAGATGCTTCTAATTCAGATGAAACAGGTGAAGATAACTTTGCATTTGAAATATCAAAAGATGAGTTTTTAGACTTATTTTTTGAAGATTTATGCCTACCTAATTTAATCCAAAAAGAACTAAAAGAATTAGAAACAGTTAGATATGCAAGAGCAGGATATACAACAGAAGGAGTTCCTACAAATATAAATATATTACGTTCAATGAAAACAGCTAAAAGCCGAAAACTTGCTATTACTGGCTCTTATAGAGAAAAAATAAAAGAACTAGAAAAAGAAATAAAAAAATTAGAAGAAGAAAATTTTGAAGATTCAAATATAAAAGAAATTGTTGAACTCAAAGAAGAAATTGTCAAAATAAAAACCAAAATGGAAAAAATTCCATTTATCGACAAAATAGACATTCGTTATAACAATAAAACCGCTGTTAAAGAGCCATCTTCTAAAGCTGTGATGTTCTGTATTATGGATGTTTCTGGCTCTATGGATGAAGCTAAAAAAGACATAGCAAAAAGATTTTTTATTTTACTGTATTTATTTTTAAACAGAAATTATAAAAAAATAGAATTAGTATTCATTAGGCATCATACTTCAGCAAAAGAAGTATCAGAAGAAGAGTTTTTCTACTCAAGAGAAACAGGAGGCACCGTTGTATCAAGCGCTCTTGAATTAATGGCTGATATTATAGACAAAAGATACCCTCCTTCTCAATGGAATATTTATGGAGCACAAGCCTCTGATGGGGATAACTGGAATAATGATTCACCTAAGTGTAACGAAATATTATTAAATAAAATTATGCCTAAAGTTCAATATTTTTCATATGTTGAAATTATGCCAAGACATCATCAAAGTCTATGGGAAGCATATGTAGGTGTAAAAAATGTTGTAAGTAATTTTTCAATGCAAAACATTAAAAGCCCACAACAAATTTACCCTGTATTTCGTGAGCTATTTGAAAGTAAGTAAGAAAAAGTTTAAAGAGTATTTAAAATGGATGATATCAAAAAAAAACCAAAATATTTATCTACTGGTTCAGAATGGACTTTTGAGCTTATAGAAAAATATGATAAAGAAATAGCCAGAATTGCCCATGAAAAATTTAAACTTGATACCTACCCTAATCAAATAGAAGTTATTTCAGCAGAACAAATGATTGATGCTTATTCATCAGTGGGAATGCCTGTTGGCTATCACCACTGGTCTTTTGGCAAACATTTTGTTAATACTGAAAAACAATATAAAAGAGGCCGCATGGGCCTTGCTTTTGAGATAGTAATAAATTCAAATCCATGCATAGCTTATCTTATGGAAGAAAACACTATGACCATGCAAGCTGTAGTAATTGCTCATGCTTGTTACGGTCATAATTCTTTTTTTAAAAATAATTATTTATTCAAAACTTGGACTAGCCCTGATTCTATAATAGATTATTTATTATTTGCAAAAAATTACATAGCAAAATGTGAAGAAAGATATGGTTCAGAAGTTGAACTATTATTAGATTCTTGTCATGCCTTAATGGATTTTGGTGTTGATAGATATAAACGACCAGAAAGAATATCTTTAATTGAAGAACAAAAAAGGCAAAAAGAACGGGAAGAATATATGCAGCTCCAAGTTAATGACTTATGGCGCACAATTCCAATATCTGAAGAAAAAGAATCAAAACAAAAAAAACATTTTAATTTCCCAGAAGAACCTGAAGAAAACCTATTATATTTTTTTGAAAAAAACGCCCCATTACTTAAGCCATGGCAAAGAGAAATAATTAGAATCGTTCGAAAAATTGCTCAATATTTTTACCCTCAAAAACAAACCAAAGTAATGAACGAAGGCTGGGCAACGTTTTGGCATTATACGATAATAAATGAGCTCTACAGTGAAGATTTAATTACTAATGGCTCTTATTTAGAATTCATTAAAACTCATACCGATGTGATATACCAACCTGGTTTTGATAGCAAGTTTTACTCAGGGGTAAACCCTTATGCCTTGGGTTTTAACATATATTCTGATATTAAAAGAATTTGTGACGAACCTACAGATGAAGATAAAAAATATTTTCCTGATATAGCTGGAAGTGATTACTTAGAAACATTAAATTTTGCAATGCAAAATTTTAAAGATGAGAGTTTTATTAGACAGTTTTTATCTCCAAAGCTAATAAGAGATTTCAAATTGTTTTCTATTTTAGATGATGAAAACAACAACGAGTTAATCGTTAGTGCTATTCATGATGAAGAGGGATATATAGACATTAGAGAAACCCTTGCAGAGCAATATAATCTAAGTAATATTGAGCCTAATATCCAAGTATATTCTGTGAATTTAGAAGGCGATAGATCTATTACGCTTAGGCACATTATGCATGATAATAGGCCATTAAGTGAAGACACTCAAGAAGTATTAAAACATATTCATAGAATCTGGGGATTTGATGTTATATTAGAGTCGTTTGATCCTAAAGATAATACCGTTAAGAAAAGCTATAGATGTCCTGAGAAAAATCAATAATAAAACTCAATCTCATCTGTAATATCTTTATGTTTTTGTTCCAATAATTCTATCTCTTGATCAATAACTTTAAACATTTCATCTCTTAAAAATACTGTTGCCATATTATTAACAAGATTTGAAAAGTTCAAAAAGTATTTAGAAATTTCTTTTTTATTATCTAAGTTATTATAAGATTCTATATTCTCTCGAGCTTCTTTTAATTTATGAATATTTAAACCCTTCTTACCATCTTGCTCTAATAGATATTCTTTATATGAACTTAAACTGCCATTTTTAAAATTTTTAAGCATTGTATTTAAACTGCAGATCTGTTCTGAATATATAATTGTTCCTAAGAAGCTATTACTATAATTATATATTTTATTTGAAATTCTATTACATGTAAGATTCAAATGATTTAATATATTAGTTCTTTCAACATCATTATATTCATATATTTTTTTACGAAATACTTTATTAAGAAATAAATTTATTAAATCCGCATCATTATTAAGATCAAAAAAATTTTTTTCCTGATACTCATGACTTAAAAAAGGACCTAATAAAAAATAAAACAAATTAGTTATAACAGGCAAAATCATATCTTTAACAACAGTAATTAAGTTAATTGATGTTGCAACAAGATTACCTAATAAAGCCAATGCATTTATATCTAAATAAGTTATAACTGGCAACCCAGACATATATAAAATAAAACCAGTTGATAATCCTAATAATGATAATTGAAAACCAAACTCTTTATAATCAATAATATCATTATAAAATTTTAAAAATAAATTTAATAAATTAGTTACACCTAGAAATATATTAGCTCCTATAGTCACATAATTTATATTTATTATTGAATTAATTGTTACTAAAGAAGTTACACAAAAATTAGAAAAATTTATCGTTGCCCATTTTACTAAATTTTCAGCAGATGAAAAATAACCTTTTTCTTTAATAAGCTTTAATCTATCACTTTTAAAATAGTTTTGGTTTAATTCAATTGATATTTGAGGCATTATGTCTATATTTACTAAAATTTGAAAATTTCGATGCTAACATAATATACAATATGATTCAAATTCATAGAGTATGTGTATTGAGGGAGCTTAAAAATCCTTTTATCATAAACCCCTAGTTACGCTCTATTTATTTATTTTAAAAAATATTGAATATAACACTGGAACTATTATTAAAGTTAATATTGTTGCAAAAGTAAGACCTGCCATAATAGTCACTGCCATACTAACAAAAAATGCATCTTGCAATAACGGTATCATTCCTAATACCGTAGTACAAGCAGCAAGACCAACTGGTCTTACTCTGCTTACAGATGAATCAATAATTGCATCATATTTATTTTTACCACTATCAATTTGTGTATCAATTTCATCTATCAAAACAATTGCATTTTTAATTAACATTCCAGATAAACTTAACATTCCAAGCAATGCCATAAATCCAAAAGATTCCCCTGTTACTAATAGTCCTGCTGTAACGCCAATAATACTAAATGGAACTGTTAACCATATTATTAAAGGTTGTCTTAATTTTCCAAATAATAATATAACTATGAGAATCATAAAAAAGACACCTACTGGTAAAGACTTATTAAGCGCTTCTTTAGCATCATTAGAATCTTCATATTCACCGCCCCATTCTAGTTTGTATCCAGGAGGTAATGGAATTGCTTCTATTTGTGGCATGAGAACACCTAAAACTTCATCTGCAGTTTTTGATGGAATCGGATCAGATTGCGCTGTAATAGTTCTTTGTCTATTTCTTCTTCTTACTAATTGATCTTCCCAGGCAACCTCAAAACCATTTGTTACTTGGCTTATAGGTACTTTAGTTGCATCAAAATCACGCCAAATAAATAAGTCTCGTATTGAATCAATAGATAATCTTTCTTGATCTGGGCTCCTTATTAAAATAGGCAATAATTCATCACTCTCTCTATAAGTACCAACATTTTTACCATTAAAATTCATTTCTAGAGAATCTTTAAGATTATTTCTGTTAACACCTACTCGGTTTGCTCTTTCTTTAGAAAATATAGGCCTTATTACTTTTACTTTTTGGCGCCAATCATCTTTTATATTTATTGCTTGATTTGATTTTCTCATTATATCCTGAGCTTGTGTTGAGAGTTTTCTTAATATAACAGGATCTGGACCTGAAAATCTTGCTTCAATTTTAGCATCTCCTCCTGTTCCAAGCATTACATATTTATCCTTAAGTTCAACACCTGTGTAATTTTTAAATACATAATCTTTCACCTTTGCTGCAACTATATCTATATCAAGATAATCTTTTACCTTTATTAAAAATTGACCATAACTAGTGTTAGCTTGTTCTGGCGTATAAGTAAGCATAAATCTTGTTGCGCCACGTCCAACAAAAGATGTTACAGATTCAACCTCATCTAAGCCCTCGATATATTTACTAATGTTTTTCATATCATCAGCAACTTCTCTAATATCTGTTCCTTGTTGTTTCCAGTAATCTAAATAAAACATTGGTGTATTTGAATTAGGAAAGAAGCTTTGTTTTACATACCCAAAGCCAAAGATTGAAAATCCTAATAATGCTATCATTACTATTACTGTAAAATATCTAAATTTAATGCAAACATTAAGAAACTTTTTATATAGATTAAAAACTATATTATCATATGGATCTTTTCTATTTTCATCACTACTACCTGGTTTTAAATAATTTACGCAAAATAGAGGAGTTGCTGTTATAGCTAAATACCAACTAAGCATTAATGATATTAGAATAACAATAAATAAACTTTTACAATATTCTCCTGTGCTGTCACTTGATAACCCAATTGGTGCAAATGCAATTATACCTACAATTGTTGCTCCAAAAAGAGGCCAAATTGTTTGTTTTACAATTTCATTTGCTGATTTAAGCGGATTTTCTCCTCTTTGAATTTTAATTAGTATACCTTCAGCAACAACTATTGCATTATCAACTAACATTCCTAGTGCAATAATTAACGCCCCCAATGAAATTCTTTGAAGACTTATTTCAAAAACTTTCATGAAGACAAATGTACCAAGAATAGTTATTAATAATATACTACCTATTATCAAACCACTTCTGAAGCCCATAAATAATAATAAAACTATAATCACTATTAAAATAGCTTCTGCAAGACTAACAACAAAATCTTGTACAGATTCATCTACATATTTTGGCTGAAAATATATTTCATTTATTTTAATCCCAACTGGAATAATTGTTTTTAAATCTTGAATTTTTTTTTGAATATCCTTTCCTAAAGTAACAATATTTCCACCCGACATTAGTGAAATACCAAAAGTAACTGCTTTCTTACCATTGTAATAAATTAAATTATTTGGGACTTCTTGAGTATCTCTTTTTATTGTTGCAACATCTTTTAAATAAATAATCCTATTATCTTTTGTTTTATTAACAACAATATCACCAATATCTTTTTCAGTCGTAAATTCTCCTGTTGGATTTATACGAATATATTCATTATCTATTCTGACATTACCAGATGGACTGACAAGGTTTTGTGAACTTATCGCCTTATATATGTCATTTATTGATATTCCTAATTGTGATAATTTTGAATTAGATATTTCAATATATACTTCTTCTTGTTGATCACCTGCTATAGATATTTTGGCAACATTAGGAACTAATATTAATTGCTTTCTTAAATCTTTTGCTATTTGTTTTAATTCTGGATATGAATATCCTTCACCTGTTATTGCATAAAAAATTCCATATACATCACCATAATCATCATTGACGATTGATGGTAAAACTCCAGGAGGCAATTCAGGCGCAACATCATTTACTTTTCTTCTCAGTTCATCCCAAATTTGTGGTAACTTTGATTTATCATATTTTTTTAATATTGATACTGTAATTTCTGACATTCCAGGATAAGATTTTGATTTAATCTTATCAATATATGGTAATTCTTGAATTTTAGTTTCTATTTTATCTGTGACTTCTTCTTCTACTTCTAATGGCGATGCTCCTGGATATGGAGTATAAATCAATGCATCCTTAATGGTATACTCTGGATCTTCTAGTCTACCTAAACTATTAAATGCAAATATCCCTCCAACTGTAAATAAAATTATTACTAGCCAGGTAATCAATGAGTTTTTAATTGAATATTCTGCTATGTT
>Ga0066641_10000780_pt1 | contig 14452 bp, 10 predicted proteins | sample CryGeyCG2114_065_FD_59509 | JGI IMG/M metagenome (GOLD analysis project Ga0066641, IMG submission 59509) | Groundwater microbial communities from aquifer - Crystal Geyser CG12_big_fil_rev_8/21/14_0.65 | ecosystem: Environmental > Aquatic > Deep subsurface > Groundwater | place: USA: Utah: Grand... | reverse complement strand
TCATTTGGATGACTCCGATAAGCGCGACGCCGTCAATGGACTCATCAGGAACTTCCTTGAGCCTGCCGGTGCCAACTTCGTGGAGGAACTTGTCTTTCGATTCCTATTAATTCGAGGTGACACGCTCGGTGGTTCGATGCGCAATATCGGAGGATTTATGGCACAGAAGAAGCTGACTCGATCTATCATCGCCTACTTAAGAGTGGCCGGTAGTCAATGTAAATGGCTTCATTCCGAAACTGGAGTTTGGGCTAAACTACCCAAAGATGACGCCGATGTTGAGTTGTACCTCCGCGGCCTGTGCTGGGAAACGCATGAAGGAAAACGAACTCTTCTCTACAATGTAACCGTCCCGCTTTTCAGGAACAATGTGGATTTGTCATTGTTCAACTGCGCCGCAAAAGATATGACTCGCGACATCATCGGAGATCCTGCCGCCTATATTGCACTTGGTGAGCTCAAGGGTGGAATAGACCCAGCTGGCGCTGATGAGCATTGGAAAACAGCGCGCACGGCAATCAATCGAATTAAGGATGCCTTCTCGAAGCGCGATCTCAAACCGCATGTATTCTTTATCGGAGCGGCCATCGAGAATAAGATGGCAATAGAAATCTGGCAGATGCTTAAGCGTGGCAGTTTAGAGAACGCGGCGAACCTTACTAACGACGATCAGATGGCCTCGATTACTGGCTGGCTTTGCAGTTTGTGATTCACTGAATTCTCCTTCTTGCCGATCGTCGCAAAGTGCTACGATTACCTCTCCACCCGAATCGTCAGCACCGGAATCTTGGAGTAGCGGACGATATGCTCGGTGGTGGAGCCGAGGAGTTTTTCCTCGATATTGGAGCGGCCGTTCGTAGTCATGACTATTAAATCGGTTTTAAACTGAGACCCCCCGATTTATCGGGGGGAGCATCACGATCTATAATAACGATGGGTTTCAACCCATCTCCAACCACATAATAAATCGAGGGTTAAAACCCTCTGTTATTTCATAAAAAATCCTCCCACGGGCTGAAGCCCGGGGTCTCATTAATCACACCGAATTCCATCGAGGATTCCCAAACCCATTCTCCAAACCCTTTCAACTCTTGACAAATGGATTCCTAATATATAATTTTATCCCGCTATGACCAGTGGAACCCGGCGAGTTTAATTCCGTATCTATTTTCAGGCCGGGGCTCTGGTAACCAAGGAGAAGAAAGTGAATACATTAAAAACGACATTATTATTAACATTACTAACGCTCTTACTAATTTTTGTAGGCCGAACCATCGGAGGCCAGGGGGGGATGCTCATAGCATTTGTATTCGCTATGGGAATGAATTTTATCTCGTATTGGTGGTCTGACAAGATTGTGCTCAAAATGTATCGCGCCAAAGAGGTCAAGCCCGGAGATAATCATATTCTATATGAAGTAGTTCGGGAACTTGCCACCCGAATGCGGATGCCGATGCCCAGGGTTTATATTATACCGAACGATTCGCCGAATGCGTTCGCCACCGGACGAAATCCATCCCATGCGGCAGTGGCCGCTACCGAAGGGATATTGCGGATATTGGATCGTGAAGAGCTGGAAGGCGTGATGGCGCACGAGATGACGCATGTTGCTCATAGGGATACATTAATCAGCACGGTGGTGGCGTCGCTTGCCGGCGCGATTTCGATGCTGGCGTTTATGGCGAAGTGGACGGCATTCCTGGGCGGTGGGCGCGATGATGATGAAGGCGGCGGAATGATAGGGATGTTGGTGATGGCGATTGTGGCTCCGTTGGCGGCGATGCTGATTCAAATGGCGATATCCAGAAGCCGGGAATATGCGGCAGATGAAGGCGGAGCGAGGATATCACATAAACCGTATGCCCTGGCAAGCGCCTTGCAGAAATTGCATTTGGGTTCGCAAAGGGTGCCGATGGAGGCCAAGCCGGCGACCGCGCACATGTTTATCGTCAATCCTCTTTCCGGAAAAGGGTTCGCCGCGCTTTTTATGACCCATCCGCCGGTGGAAGAAAGAGTAAAGCGTCTGCAGGCGATAGCACGGGGAGTAATTTAGATGGGTGATAAACCTTCCCAATTGTCGGACAAGTCCGATTCTGATGAACCGCCGGGAGAAATCCATCCTGAGCATTTGATCCATTTCCAACATTTATCCAGGAGCGCTTTCTTATGATGGTATTTTGGCTGGAAGTGCTCCTAATTTTTATCCTGATGGTCATTTCTGGTTTTTTTTCGGCATCGGAAATTGCGGTGATTGCGGTCAGGAGAAGCCGCATAACGCAATTGAAAAAGGAAAAGGGGATCAAAGGCCTTAAGGCGAAATACGTAGCCAAGTTGCATTCCGATCCGGATAAATTTTTCGCAATAGTGCAAGTGGGAATGACCGTAACCGCATCGGCGGCATCGGCATTGGGCGGGGCCATTGCGGTCAAATTGCTTAAGCCGATAGTGGCTCATCTTCCAATAGGGGGTTCGGAAGCGGCGGCGGAAAGCATCTCTTTAACGATAGTTATTGTAATAATCTCATACCTATTTTTGGTAGTGGCGGAGCTTTACCCGAAAGCATTGGCGATCCGTTTTACGGAGAAGATCGCCCTTTTTGCCGGCACCTGGACCTATTACTTAATGAAGTTTTCGTTGCCATTAATCTCGCTGCTCACCACTTCCACCAATCTGTGCCTAAAATTTTCCGGGGTCAAAATTGATAGGAAGGAGGATGCGTCGGTAACTGAAGAGGAAGTAAAGCATCTTCTTGCTGAAGGACTGCGGACCGGCACTTTCAACAAAACCGAACGCGAGCTTATCCACGGGGTTTTTGATTTCGCCGATACGGTGGCGCGGCAGGTAATGACCCCACGCACCAACATCGAAGGGATACCGATCGATATGTCTCCCGATGAAATCCTAAATTTCGTAACTGGTTCAAGATATTCCCGTTATCCGGTATTCGATGGCTCTCTGGATAATATCGTGGGCATTATCCATGCCCGTGATGTAATCGGCATCTTAAGGGAGAAGAATCTGGTCATACTTCAAGATATCCTACGCACGCCATATTTCATACCGGATTCCAAACCGATTCCCGGATTGCTGAGAGATTTCCAGCAAAACCAAGTTCACCTGGCAATTGTGTTGGATGAGTTCGGCGGAACTGCCGGCCTGGTTACGCTGGAAGACATTATCGAGGAAATAGTGGGGGAAATCCAGGATGAGTACGATAAGGAACCGGCGGAATGGAGTCGGGCAAGCGATGGTTCTTTGTCGGTGGCGGCCAATATGTCGGTAGATGATTTCAATGAGTTGTTCAATGCGGAATTGCCGGCGGAAGATGCTGATACCATAGCCGGACTGATAGTAAATCATCTGGGACGGTTGCCTAAATCGGATGAGATCACCGAAATAGCTGGATTTAGATTTGTGGTTACGGCGAGAGATGGGAATAGACTCCAGCGCCTTAGGTTATCGAAAGTTGAACCGGAAAAGCAAAATTAGGATTTCGATAAAGCGCCCGACTGAGAGGGGAATAAATTATCATCTCGGCAAGTGGGAGATTGGAAATTATGACTGAATATCGTCTGACTGTTAGGGATAAGGTGATTACCAAGCGGAGGATGTTGTTGAAAAAAGCCCCAGCCAAAAAACCAATTTGAAGCGGGTTGGGAGATGGTTTCCAAGTGCGCGTTCGGCTGACGAAGGAAGGAATCGGCGCCGTCTTCACGCTGTCGGCGATATTGTCCAACGAAACGCCAGCCTGACGTAGCAGATCAATATCGGCATTTGGATCTCATAGGGCTTTTGCATAGACGCTCTCCCTCTTTTTTGTTGATGTTGGTAAATCCTGCCCAAAACAACAAAAGAAATCCACCTTAATTTCTCACAAAACTGGTCTTGACAATGGGGGAGATTTAGTATATTTTTATAGTAGTTGACTCAGAAATGAAAGAGAGGCGCGGCGCATAGTCGCGATTTCATCAAGACCAACAAGGATGCAACACACCGTCGCTCGACGGAATATAATACAAACATGCTATGATGCAGGAGAGTCTAAAATGCACAACTTTAGACGTAGGCAATTCATAAGAACTTCCGGGTTGATGACGGTGGGAGCAGTGGCCGCCGGAGGTTTACCAGGGATACTCACAGGCACAATGGCAGCGGGAAAACGCCGCTGGGGTATGGCGATTGACCTCCAGCGATGCGTGCTTTGCCGTTCCTGCACTATAGCCTGCAAACAGGAAAACAAAACGCCTCCGGGGATGTTGTACAACCCCGTACTGGAGGAAGAAATCGGCCAATATCCGCGGGTTAGGCGCCAATGGTTCCCAAGACCCTGTATGCACTGCGAGAAACCCGCCTGCTTGGAAGCATGCCCAGCCGAAGCTATCAAGAAAAGGCCAGACGGCATTGTATTTATTGATCCAGACATCTGCGAAGGCATCCAGGAATGCGTCAAGGCTTGCCCTTATGGCGTCCCCATCTTTGACGAGGGGAAGGACTACTTCGATGGCCAAAGTCTCTGGAGCGAGATTCCTTCTCCTGAGCTTAACCGGATGCTCCCGCCCAAAAACCGCCCCTTTCGCATGAAAGCGCGGAAGTGTACCTTCTGCCTTCATAAACAGGATGGAAACGGCGACTACGTTGATCTCCCTGCCTGCGCCAAGACCTGCATGGGGCGAGCCATCCGATTCGGGGACTTCGCCGATCCCAATAGCGAAGTCAGCCAGTTGATTCGCCGGCGGAAATGGCTCCAATTGAAGGAAGAAGCCGGAACTAAACCTTCTGTTTACTATCTGTTGTAGGAGGAGCCGATGAAATCAGAAAATGCATCGAACCGCCGCCAGTTTTTGAAGGAAGCTGGCCAAACTGCTGTAGCCGCGAGCCTATTTTCCTTCTTACCCTACGCCACGCCGGAAGGCCGCGCTGAAATTCTTTCCGGCAATTATGAAACCGCCCAGCGCATTTTCTCCTGCTGCAATATGTGCGGTGGACAGACCGGGATCGAATGCTTGGTCTTAGACGGCAAAGTTGCAGCAATACGCCCCAATTCCCATAACCCTAATGGGTTCTCCAATATTTCTGAAGACTTCGCAGAAAACGCTGCTAAAGAAGGCGCAGTCATGTGTCCCAAGGGGAATTCCGGGATCATGACTTTATATGATCCCGACCGGGTGAAGACCCCTATGCGCCGCACCAACCCCGATAAGGGAATCGGTGTGGACCCCAAATGGAAGGAGATTAGCTGGGAAGAGGCTTATGGCGAAATTGTAGATCGCTTAAGGAAATTGAGGGAGGCGGGAGATGCTCACAAATTGCTCTGGTTCTCAGAAGATCACTCCTTTACGCACATTCAGGCCGACTTCTGCAAGCTTTATGGTACACCGAACAACTCCATTCACTCGAATCTCTGCGACGTATCCCGAAAGGCATCCTTCAAGACCGTGATGGGGCATGACCGCCCATTGGCAGACGCACTGCATTCTAAATATCTATTGATCTTCGGTTGGAATCCTCTTTCGGCCACAAAGTGGTCCCATTTGCCACGCATTTTCACTCGAGCCAGGCAGAATGGAGCCAAACTGGTTGTCTTAGACCCATATTTCTCTTACACCTCCAGTCGAGCGGACGAATGGATCCCTATTCGTCCATCAACTGACGGCGCCTTCGCTCTGGCGATGGGGCACGTCATCATCCGCGACCACCTATATGACGAGGATTTCGTCCGGAACTGGACGGTAGGTTTTGACGAGTACGCAAGTCACGTACAAGATAAAACTCCAAAATGGGCGGAAGCCGTCACCTCCGTTCCGGCGGAAACCATCGAGCGCATTGCGCGTGAATTTGCCACAACGAAACCTTCATTGCTGGACGTCTGGTCCGGAGTCGGCCAACACTCCAATGGGGTTCAAGGCGGGCGTGCCATCGCCTGCGTGGCGGCGCTCACCGGTGGATACGATCGTCCCGGAACCCTGATTATCCCTGACAAGAAAGGCAATAAACACATTGAGGTAGATCCGGATCGGACTGCCGAGGCAACCCTAAAGCAACAACGCTTCGACGATCTCAAAGCATATCCTTTAGGGAACAAATCCGGGGTTTACTGCGAAGCCATGCAAAGGCTGGCAAATGATAAGGGGATTTACCAGCCTAAAATGGCGATAATTATTTTCCAGAACCTGATGATGTCCGTCCCGGGGACACACATGGTGGAGAAAGCGCTAAAGAAATTGGATTTCATCGTGGTCAATGATATTTTCGTCTCCGAAACTGCCCAGATGGCTGACATTCTAATCCCTGGGACGACCTATCTTGAACGGTATGATCTGAACTCGCACTGGGTTACCTGGCCAGTTTTGGGATTGCGCCAACCGGTTGTCAAACCGATATTCGGACAACCCGCCGAATACGAATTCGTGATGGAATTAGGTCGGCGGCTGGGCATACGTGATAAGCACGGAAACGATATCTTTAGGCGGGGAGCAATCACCAAGGAACCAATCGAGGACAAAACAACATGGTACGAGGAATATCTCTCCCGAGAGCTGAAGGAAGGTGAACCGAAGATAACTCTGGATGAACTAAAAGCTCTGCCCGGCGCCACCTGGGTATCCACCAAGGGAACCAACTACGAGAAATTCAAAAAGGAAATCCCTTCAGACAAGTTAGGCGATACTCTATTGGAAGAGGGGGTCATTTATAGCAAAAAGGCTGACGGCGGAAAGGACAAACCGATCGGATTGATGGTTGGGAAGACGTCACTTGTCGGATTTGACACCCCTTCCCGCAAGGTCGAATTCACCTCTAAGGCGTTGGAAGGGAAAAAGGATGCCAATGGTAAGCCAGTCAATCCCCTGCCGGTCTATGAACCACGCGATTGGCAACCTACCAAGGAATATCCTTTCTATCTGATCAACTGGAAGGAAGCCAGCCACACTCATTCACGCTCCCAAAACAATGTTTGGTTAATGGAATTGAAGCCTGACAATCCGCTGAAAATCAACGTTGATGTAGCGAAGCGATTTGGCATACAGGATGGCGATGAAGTTTGGATTGAATCGCCTTACGGAAAAATCAAGAGTAAAGTCAGCCTCACTCAAGGGATTCATCCTGAAGTGATCGGATTACAACATGGCTTCGGCCACTGGGCAATGGGCAAAGTCGCTAAAGGGAAGGGATCATTGGATGCTTTCTTGCGACCCACGGTGGCCGACCCGATTTCGGGCCAAGCCCTGCATAAGGAGTGTTGCGTTAAAATCTACAAAGTCTGACCTTTTTCCCGAGTTTGACTAGGAGTAAAACCCTGTTGCTGAGTGTGTAACACTGCCGGAAACCCTGCCCCGCGTAGCTATTCGGTGGGGCAGATATATGACTAATAGAAACCATACTGCGGAACATTCCTCCCGAATGCCGAGGTAAAGAAAAGTCTGCAAGCAGTGGGGTGAGAATGCAAGCTCCCGCCGGGGGAAATCGCCTTATCGATTCCGGCAACATCATATCGGGGGCTAATCTGGAGTAGCTTATCTTCAAAAGGCCTCCCTATTCGCTGTTTAACACACTTTTATCGATTTGAACGGCAGGGTTAAATTCTTCTTTTTCGGTAGGCCAGATTGTCAACCTCGCGACTAAGAAATCGATAATGCCAGCTATATCGAACGGCCTGAATCTTGGTATTCCAGCAACGATTTCAAAATCAGTAACCACGGCGATAAGTTTATCGTCCCTTTCAAATAGAGGTGCCTGCCCCGGTGGCACACACTCTATCATAAGCGCGTCTATTTCGCCATGCCCTTCCCACAACACAATATCCTTGTCCCGGAACAATGCCTTCTGGAGTAATAGTTTGGTCTCCGGTCCATGAATTCTTGCATGGCATACCCATTCATCGGGCGAGATTATGATTGTGGCTTCACTGCCGGCCTTGCGGTGTTTCCAAGAGTCAGTCTCCGGTCGGTCAAACTCGTGATTGTGCGAGGTGTGCTTGATGGTTGCAACCCGCATACCACGCGCCACCAGTCCCTCAACAAGGCCGACGATCAAGGTTGTCTTCCCACTCTTCTTGCGACCGACGATCTGTAGATATTCCGGCTTTTTCATTTCGACTGTAGATGACTCAATTGCCATGGCTCATTAATATTTTCAAGGGCCCGTGAGTTATTCGAAATTTGAATCAGGTCACACTTCAGGTGCATCAGCCCATCTCGCAAGCCAAGCTCCCTCCGTTCGAGGCGGCCCCGCCAGAAAATAGCGCTGTTAACGTTATATAGCGCCGCCAGCGGCTCAACCTGCCCGTTCGAAGCGAGAGTTAAGGCATCGAGTCCTTCTCGGCAAGCGTTCAAAAGCAGAGAAAGCTCATTCAATGTGAGATTTGGCAAGTCAACAGCCAGTGCCAATGCCCATTCGGTTGGGCAATTTTCAAGTGCCGCCACTAAACCCGCGAGCGGCCCGCTGTCGGTCATAGCATCATGCAGGATGCGCCCGGCTTTCGGCGATAAATTATCTGCAACCAAAAATGGCTCATCTCCCAAAACGTCCTGGAGCAGGCGTTGCAGACGGTCAAGAAGTGGTGCACCCTCGATGCGGATTTGTCGTTTGTCAAAACCCATCCGCCTGCTTTTGCCACCGGCGATGATAAAACCGGTCACGTTCGGATATGAGTTAATCATGGTCATTGAGCGTCAGCCCTCACTTGGCTTACTACCCGTATGGGGTCACCTTCTTTTAGATCTCCCCCGCAAATTACCTTCGCAAACACGCCTTCGCGCGGCATGATGCAGTCGCCAGCCAATTCCCTTATGATGCAGCCGTTGTGACATTTTTTACCGATCTGGGTGATCTCGATTTCAACTGAGCCTCCCAGCATCAGGCGCGTGCCTACTGCGATTTGTGAAAAATCCAGTCCGACAGTCGTTATGTTTTCGGCAAAATCCCCGGGATTTATTTGTAATTTTGGGTGCCGCAGCTTGCCGAAGCTCTCCATCGGAAGGAGGCTAAGTGGCCGGTCGCTTTCGGAATGAGCATCGCCCTCTATGCCGCGGCCCTCCTTTATTTTGGCGCTCGGGACATTTCCCTTTTTCTGTCCCTTTTGGGACGAGATCGATATCTTATGAATTATGCCTTCATTGTGCATTATGTTGCTTTTATTGCGAGTCAGTCGTTTTTTTGTTATCCACCCACTGCCTGCATATAAGGTTCATATTCAGTTATTGATACCTCGCCCGGTGGCCGCCTGAAACCGGGCCTGGCTATTACCTTGACTATGTGCTCAGAAATATCGTCTCCAGTGGCGGCGATTTCCAGGAGCTTTTTCAACCCCGCCCTGTTGTTTTGAAACAGACAGCCGAAAACATCCCCTCTTGATGTTAGCCTCAAACGATTGCATTGATTGCAGAAACTTCTACTTGCGGCTGAGATGAAGCTAACCCGCCCGGGATAGTCTCTGAAACGGAATCTCCTTGCCGGCCCATTGTTGTCACCTTTCGCGACTTCTTCCTCCAGCGCTAAACCGATCTTTTCGCGAATCTCGGATTCTGCCATGAACAGGTCCTTATCCCAGCCGGAATTTTCAGTCGGCATAAATTCAATAAAACGAATATCAATCCTATGGCTCAGGGCCCATTCCGCAAAACGAGGGATTTCCGAATCATTGATGCCGCGCATAACAACGGTGTTTATCTTAACCCAGGGAAAGGCTCCGCTGTTTTCAGCGTTCTCAATTCCGGTAAGAACTCTCTGGAAGCCATCAATGCCCGTGATTCGCCGAAAAGCATCACGGTCAAGGGAATCGAGGCTTATGTTGATGCGATTCAATCCGGCGTTGACCAGCGCAGGCAGGAAGTTATTAAGAAGAAGTCCATTTGTTGTCAGACCGACGATTGAAATCCCGGGAAGCGCCGATGTCCCTTTGACCAAATCCGCTATGGCGCGACGCAGTAACGGTTCGCCGCCAGTGAATCGGACCTTGTTGATCCCGAGAGACACAAATGATTGAATCAGGCGCAGGATCTCCGTATTGGTCATCTCCCGTTTGTCAATTTGGTTTTTATCGACAGAGCCAAAACAGTAACCGCATCTCAGATTGCATTTTTGTGTCAATGAAACCCTGAGATAGGTGATGGTCCGGCCGCAGAAATCCACCAGCCTTCTGGTCTGTTTTATATCACTCGTTTTCGCTGATAAGGCGGCATTTCTATTATTCAATTTCTTTCCCAATGAGTTGTTTATAGTGTTCCACTTAAATCTCCTGGGCCATCCTAGACCAGAACTTCCGCCAGATTGGAAGGGGGGTTCATCAGAAAATTCACGACTGAATTTCTGAGCTCTCTCTCCTTTGCCAAACCGGGCCAGTTATCTGATAACATATCGTATCGCCATCGCCATGCGCAATAATTATCTGTGATAATGAAGGGGCTCGGCCATGTCAATACTTATGTGTAAAATTGGATTTTGGGGCAAGGAGGTATCCGTAGTCCCTTTATGCCCCCGTGCTTTCAGGTTCTCCAAGAAGGATTTGGGCTTTGATTTAATTGCGGATAGACTCCAATAGCCAGATTAAATAAAATGTCGGACCATTTTGTCAACAGCCTTATTCCCAATTTCGTGGAAATGATGGTTAAGCATCTTTTCTTACCAAATATGGTTTTCCAAAACTTCCCGCCTGCCTGCCACTGGAGTGGAGGGTCACGTTTCGAGGCGGCTAAACCCTTAGCGCCATATCATGGCTGGCCTTTCCTTCTTTGACTAGGAAGGCCCGATTGATTATGTCAAGGAGCTTTTGAAGCTGGAAAGGTTTGGCGACTACAAAATCAACTTTGCTGTTTGCAAGAGCTTCATCATCAAGCTGTGCTCCCCAGCCGCTGATTAGAATAGTTGGCATCATACTATCGCGATTTTTTACATTGCGGACCACGTCCCACCCACTTACTTCCGGCATCCCTAGATCGGTAAAAACCATATCAAACGCCTCTGGCTGGAATTTTTCAATCCCTTCTTTACCCCCGACTGCAGTGACAATACTGTGTCCGCAGTTGGTGAGCATCTCATATATAATATTGAGAATATTTTCGTCGTCATCTATAACCAATATGCGTGCTTTGCGGTCTCCGACCGTCAAATTCCCCGATTCTACGTTCGGTACTTCACGTGAAAGCAAATGGGGAAGCTTTATGGAAAATACACTGCCTTGACCGGGTCGGGAATCAACAGAAATTTCTCCTTTATGCCTTGAGATGATACCATAGGTTACTGCCAAGCCCAAACCGGTGCCCATTTTGCTTTTTGTGGTGAAAAATGGGAAGAATATCTTTTTGGCTGTTTCCTCATCCATCCCGACGCCATCATCTGCCACAGTGATCTGCAGGAACTCGTTTTTATCCTGCGTGCTGATAACAACACTGCCCCCATTCGGCAGAGCATCCACAGCATTGCCAATCAAATTACTGATAGCTTCTTTGAGGTCGGAGGGAGTTCCGGATACTTTTTGCGATGAAGTGAGTTCCAGCTTAATCTCGATAAATACGCCTCTACGTTGCGCATCATCTTTCCACTTCGGTTTGGTAACTTCCACCGCATCTCTGACCACCTGATTCATATCCACTTCCGATTCAATACCGGGCGAAGCCACCCGCGTGAATTCCTGAATCCTTAAGACCGTTTTGGCTCCTTCGATGGCCGACTTTTCAATGGTTTTTAGCCCATTAAGGATCTTTTCATTGTCGGTAATCCGTTGCAGTATTTGGGATTTGCCCAGTATAATGCCAAGGATATTATTGAAATCATGCGCGATTCCGCCAGCCATTTCCCCCAAAGCGCGGAGCCTCTCGCTCATAATCAACTGTTCTTGGGTGGTGGATAATTCATTGTAAGCTTTTTCGAGACTCTCAAACAATCTGGCATTTTCAATGGCATCCGCCGCCTGACGCGCAAAGATGGTGAGAATGTCAAGATCACCCTTGCCAAAAGTTCCGCTTTCCCATTTACGCAGTGTTATCGCCCCCAAGATTTCCTCTGACCAGATTAGGGGAACCGAGATGACCGATGAAGGGCATATTTCGATGCCAGGGATAACTACCTCCGCAACTCCCTTACTGTCTCTGTTCACCAGCTTCCCAATTCCATCCACCACTACCTGTCCGGTTAGATACTCGCCGGCTTTCACCACATGAGTTTTAAGCTGCTCCGCATAACGGCGATCCTTCACAACCAGAGGCACGAGGTCTCCTGAGAATTTTTTTCGGATATATATTGAACAGCTGTCGGCTCCGACCAGATCCTTTGAATAGACCGCAACTTTCTCAAGAACCTCGGTGTAATTGAGCGAGGAGTATATGGTTGTGGAGAGGTCCAAAAGCGCCGCCAGGCGCGCATTTTGTCTGCGGGTCATCTTGTCAAGCTGGTTGTACTTGAGCGATAACGCCGCCTGATCGGCAAATGGCTCAGCTCTTTCAATAGCGTCAGAAGGAAGGCTTTTTTTGAGGCGATACCCCCACGCCATATAGCCGAATAACTGACCATACATAAGTGAGGGACATATTAGAATTCTTTCACCGGGACTAAGGCGATTGATTCCGTCAAATGCCGTCCCCTGCTTGTTGTCCCGCGGATCAATAATGACTGGCTTTTCCAACTCTTCAGCGGCGATAAAATTTTTCAGGCTAAAGTTTCCGCAGAATCCCTGAAATTCCACGTAGGATTCTTCGGATAGCCCCCAATTCACCAGCGCCTTCATTTTCCCGGTTTGGGAATTGGGCGCAAAGCAAGTGCACCAATCCGCATGAAGCATTGATTTGGCTTTATGACAAATAATCTCCAGGGTGATATTCAATCCTGAAGTTGATGAGAATACATTGACTTCGCTAACGTTCATTCTCCATCCTGCGTGATTTCAACGGATGATCTCCATTTCCGAAACAGGGTTTGCATTGCCGACGATCCTCAATATGGCCTGCATATCAAATGGTTTGCTAACCAGAAGGTCGATTCCCTTAGATTGAGAATCTTCTCCCTGATACTGAGTCCCCCATCCGGTGGCCAGGACAACTTTAGTTTTGGGGGCGATTCCTTTGATTTCCCGGGCCACGTCCCATCCCGAGATACCGGGCATCTCCAGATCGGTTATCACGACCTCGTAATGACCATTCTTGAACTTAACGATGCCTTCCTCACCATCCGCCGCCAATTCGACAATGTGTCCCTTAGAGGTCAATAACTCGTGAAGCACTTCCCGGATATATTCCTCATCATCAATCACCAGAATTCTCGCAGGCATTGACTTTTCAACTTGCGGGAGGCTCCGGCATTGTGGATCAGCCTCTTGATTGACCCGCGGCAGTGTGATAGTGAACCTGGTTCCTTTTCCGGGCTCACTCTCAATGGCTATGCCCCCATTAAGTTTCGAAATTATCCCAAAGGCGATGCTCATCCCCAATCCTGTCCCTTTCCCTCCTTTGGTAGTGAAAAATGGCTCAAATACTTTTCCCATCGTCTCGCGATCCATACCGATGCCCGAATCTTCGATAATAATCTCATTCTTATCAACGTCAGACGTGTTTCTGATCCGGAGTATGCCGCCTTCAGGCATCGCATCGATCGCATTCATTATCATATTGATCAATACTTCCCTAAGCTCAGTCGCATTGCCAAGGCAGGAAGATTTCTCCTGAAGGTCTTTTTCTACCATGATGTTTATTCCCTGAGCTGATGAAAGGTCATTCCAGCGATAACGAGTAATTTCCAGTGCGTCCTTCACCGCCTCAGCGATTTCGACTATCTCGTATTCGTCCTCTTTGGTTTTCTTGGAGAAATCATGGATTTTCTTGAGTATCTGCCCGCCATCGACAGCCATTTTTTCGATAAGCTCAAGATTTTTCAGGACTTCGTCATTGGAGATAAGATTCCCAGCCTTTATCTGCATCACCAATAACTGCACCCTTCCGAGTACCGAAGCCAGGAGGTTGTTAAAATCGTGGACGACACCGCCTGCAATCTCTCCAAGCGCCATCATCCGTTCGCTTTGAGCACGCTGGATCGGGGCCTCTTGATCGGTATTCCCCAGATGCTCATATTCCTGAGCAAAAATAAATTTATGCGCCATAAATTGGAGTGGAGGTAATAGCCTCTTAATTAGACGGAACTCGGATGGGGTTAATCCCTTGGGCTGGCGTTTGGCCAATATCAATATTATCTGTCTATCCTTAGAATTGTCAAGCGGCAAAAGGGTCGTATAGCGGTATCCTCTCACGGCAAGAAATCGAAATAGCTTGCTATTGTCTTCAACCTCCGCTAACGGGAAACCTTCATAAATATCCGTTCCCTTCATAAGTTCTTTGAGCCACAATTCAGCCCCAATGCTATCTGAGAAATAGCTAATCTGATGATCATCGTTGACGCTCTTAATGCATATTTTCGATTTCGCGTGATCCAGACTCAGCCAGAAAACAGCCGGGATATTTGCGGCATTATT